>Ga0129333_10003567_pt1 | contig 14582 bp, 6 predicted proteins | sample CPB6_08_DNA_FD_94474 | JGI IMG/M metagenome (GOLD analysis project Ga0129333, IMG submission 94474) | Freshwater to marine salinity gradient microbial communities from Chesapeake Bay, USA - CPBay_Sum_0.6_0.8_DNA | ecosystem: Environmental > Aquatic > Marine > Coastal | place: USA: Chesapeake Bay...
AATATAAAGAAAAGTTAGCGGCAAACAATTAAAAAAGGTAAATAAATAGTAAATGGCAACCGTAGTCACAAGAACACTAAAAAGATATAAAGACTTAGACTTGAATTTTACCGCACATCCTGTTAGGAAGGATGTGACTAAGCACGTGGATGAAATGGCGGTAATTAATTCAATAAAAAATCTTCTATTGACTAATCACTATGAGAGACCATTCAGACCTGAAATAGGTTCTAATATTAACAAATTGCTTTTTGAAAATATGGATTCTATTACAGTCAGTGCTTTAAGACGAGAAATAGAACAAGTAGTAAAAAATTTTGAGCCAAGAGCCTCATTATCATTAATAGAAGTTAGTCCTGAATTTGAAGATAATGCATTCAAAGTGAATATGGAATTTTATATTCTTAACAGAACAGAACCAGTTGTAATAGAATTTTTTCTAACAAGAGAACGATAATGGCAGACCGTTTAAATGTATCCCAATTAGATTTTGATCAAATAAAAAATAATTTAAAAGAATTTCTAAAAAGTCAATCTGAATTTGAAGATTATGATTTTGAGGGTTCTGGTTTAAGTGTATTGTTAGACATTTTAGCGTATAACACGCACTATAATGCATATTACTTAAACATGATAGCAAATGAATCTTTCATAGATAGTGCCTCACTAAGAAATTCTGTGGTTTCACATGCTAAAAAATTAGGTTATGTCCCACGTTCTGCAAATGCACCTAGAGCGATTGTCAATGTTACAGTGCAAACTGAAACATCTACCCCAGGCACTCTTACAATTCCTAAAGGATATGAATTCTTTTCTTCACAAATTGACGGTATATCTTATAAGTTTGTAACAATAGAGGCAATATCAGCAAGTAAAACTGGAAATAATTATGTTTTCAATGATGTTCCAATCTATCAGGGTGAATTGGTATCATATGATTTCTTAAATAGTTATTCTTCAAATCCTAAACAATTATTTACCATACCAAGTTCTGAAATTGATACATCAACATTGATTGTCTCTGTAAGACAATCTGCTGAAAATACAACTTCTGTAATATATTCTACATCCAGTGATGTTCTTAACTTAGAGTCAACATCAGAGGTATATTACTTACAAGAAGGAAAAAATGAACAGTATGATATCTATTTTGGTGACGATATCGTAAGTAAGAAAATACCTGATGGTGGTGTCGTTACAGCACAATATTTAATTACAAAAGGTGATTTAGCAAATAAAGCAAACTCATTTGTTGCAACTTCTCCTATATCTGGTTTTTCTTCAATTATAGTGGATTCAGTTTCTGCCGCTTCAGGAGGTGCTGTTCGTGAAACTGTTGATGAAATTAAGTTTGCAGCACCACTAAGTTTATTATCACAGAACCGTGCAGTTACTAAGAATGACTATATTCGTTTGATACAACAAAAGTATCCACAATTTGAAGCAGTTAATGTTTGGGGTGGTGAAGAGAATGATCCGCCAGTTTATGGTAAAGTATTCGTATCTGGAAAACCTAAATTGGGATTTGAATTATCGCAAACTGAAAAAGAATTTATCCGAGAAAACGTATTAAAACCCATTAGTATATTAACTGTAACTCCTGAAATTGTTGATGTTGATTATAATTATTTAAAAGTAATTTCAAAAGTTTATTTCAATAAATCAAAATACTCTGGTGGTTCAAATAGCCAATTGAGGGCAGGAATTAAGACAGTTATTGAAAACTATACACAAAATAATTTAAATAAATTTAATAGTTATTTTCAAAGTTCTGGATTAGAAACTGCAATTGATAGTTATGATAGATCAATTGTTTCAAATGAACTTCAGTTATTTGTTGCTAAAAAATTTAGACCAGATTTGTTAAATCCAAATAACTATGTTCTTGATTTTGGTTTTGAATTGAGAAGAGGAACTACTAACGACAACTTCTATTCAACGCCAGATTTTACAATGCTTGATACGGAAGGAATTGAAAGACAGTGTTTCTTTGAAGAAATACCCTCATCATTTACTGGTGTAGAATCAATTTCAGTGATAAATCCAGGATATAACTATACTGTAGCACCAACAGTAGAAATTGTTGGTGATGGTAGAGGTGCCACAGCACAAGCAATTATCGTTAATGGAAAGATATCAGAGATTATAGTATTAACACCAGGTATTAACTATACATCTGCTACGGTTAGACTTATTGGCGGAGATGGTTTATTAGGCGAAGCAAAAGCAGTTCTTGAAGGTCGTTATGGTAGATTGAAAATTTCTTATTTTAAAACTGATTCAGTTAGTGGTCAAAGTACCAAATTTATTCTTAATGAAAATAAAAATGAAGGTGTGGCTGGAACAATAGACTATCAGTTAGGTAAAGTTTATTTGACAGATTTTAATCCTCTTGATGTTAATAATGATTTCGGTGATATTCAACTACATTTTGTTCCTAAGAGTAGTGTTATTCGTTCACAATTAAATAAAATGCTTGTTATAGATGTTGACGATCCAACAAGTGTTGATGTAGAGGTTATTGAAATCTGATGGACAATATTTTAACTTCAAAAATTGTTGAAAGACAATTACCAGATTTTGTTCGTGGTGATCATCCTAAGTTCGTATCATTTCTTAAAAAATACTATGAATGGTTGGAAACAAATGCTGGCGTTGAAAAAGAAATTAAAAATTTAAATGATAGTATAGACATAGATAATGCAAATTCTTACTATCTAACTATATTACGAAGAGACTTACTACCTTATTTTCCAGAAGATATTCTTGCTGATAAACGTTTATTTTTAAAACTTGTTGCTAACTTTTACAAATCAAGCGGAACACAAGAATCTTTGAAGTTTCTATTCCGCATTTTATATAATGATGATATTACAATTTATTATCCAAAAGATGATATATTAAAAACATCTAATGGTAAATGGGTTCTACCTCTCGCACTTAGAATTGAGACCAATGATGATAATATTTTTAATATTGAAAAAACAAAGATTATAGGTAATACTTCTAAAGCATCTGCCATTGTAGAAAAGGTTTTAAGATCAGTGGATAGACAATTAGGTATTGTTTATACTGAATTGTATATCTCAAATATTCAAAGATTGTTTCGCACTGGTGAAACTATAACAGCAACATATAGAACTGAAACTGCAAATGTTACTGTAGAGGGCAAAGTAGTTGGTGCGCTTTCCGAAATTAAAATTGATCCTCAAAATAGAGGAACAGGTTATACATCAAGAGAAGAGAGTTTTCCAGGCGATCCTGTAACGATTATTGGTGGTTTAAATCCAGATTCTGCTAATCCAATAGGCGCTGTTGCTTATGTTGGTAAAACAACAACAGGTAGTGTAAGTTATGTTGAAGTCTTAGATGGTGGTTTTGGTTTTAGATTGCAAAGTGAATCTGGTGTTGAGTATGACGATGAAGTGACTACATTAGATTTTAGAGATGGTTTTGGTATAATAGATTCTGTATATACAGGTAGTGAAGCAGAAGCAAGTTTACAACTCATAGATGACACAAAAGTAAGAAATATAAATGTTTCTTTAACTAAAATAGAAACAATTCAGAGCATTGCTATAAATGCTATTGCTAATATGGTTGGTTCAGTGGTTGATGCAAATACTGCTGATCCAAATTCAAATAATATAAGTTATTTAATTGAATATGGTGCTTATGATGATGCATATCAATCATTTAATGTTTATCCCATTTCATTTGTTTCTCTAGATACAGGCGGTGGTGGATATAGATCAGCACCAACACTAAAAGCATACAGTTTTTATAATGAAACAAACTCTGATAATGTTTTATCTGGTAGTTTGTTTAACGCTGCATATGGAACAAACATAATACCTACTGTTGGTAGTATAAATTTTACAAATTATTTTGAAATTGGTGATTATGTTAGAATGTATAAACCAACAGGAAATGGCACTTTTGAGGATATTCATAAAGTTATCAATGTCACTTCAAGTCAACTTACATTAGATACAACTTTTAAAAGATCGTATAATGACTTCACACTAGCAAAAATTTTGAAAAATGATTTATATAAATTAGGTTCTATAGGTTTAATAAAAATTAATACTGGTGGAAGTGGATATAGTAACGGAAATGTTGTAGTATTTTCTGGTGGATCAGGTTATGGAGCAAATGCATATGTAAATGTTAATGCAACAGGAGCAATCGTATCAGTAACGATGAATGCTCATTCTTCTGGAGCATATTTACTTGGTGGCGAAGGTTATACTAGAGATTCTTTACCAACACTAACAGTATCATCCACTGGCGGCGCAGGTGCATCACTTTCAGTCGCTCAAATTTTAGGTGATGGTGATATTTACGGTATAGGTAATAATAGAATTGGTTCTGTTACTTCTCTATATGTAGAAAGTTTTGGTTATGATTATGTTTCAGAGCCAATAGTTTCATTGAGAAATATGGATCTGGAAATTACAAATATTTCTCCAGAGGGAGAAATATTCCAATCTAATACTAGAATTTATCAAGGTCCATCAAATACAGCAGCAACGTTTATTGCTTATATTGATAAATTTACTCAACAAACATCAACAACAGGTTTCTTGAGATTATTTAATTATAGAGGAACAATTAATGAATCTGAAATACTCAAAACAGAAGTTCTTGAAGTTGGTGATATAGAAATAACAGCCGAAATAGTGGCAGGAAATACTAGAATTTATGGTGATGGAAGAGCCAAAGCAAACGCTGAATTTGAGAACGGTCTGATAAGATATCCTGGTCTCTATTTAAATGATGATGGATTTTTAAGTTCTAATAAGTATCTACAGGGTAAAAATCGCTATCATAATTTCTCATATGAGATTAATACTGAAACTGACTATGAGAAATTTAGAAAACCTGTGTATGATCTTGTTCATCCAGTAGGTTCAAAGATTCTTATTAATCGTGTTCTAAAAACACAAAAAGATTTTACACCAAACAGTAATAATTTAATTATAACAATAAATCAATTTGCAGAAACATTTAACATTACTTACAACTCAAATATTGCTGTTTCTACGAATGCCACAGCAAATCTACTTACATCAATTAATGTAGGAGACACCGTAATATTTACTGGAGTATATAAACCAGTCCAGAACGTAGGTAACGTAGTTTCTTCGTCAAATGTAGTTTTTGGTGCAAACTGTAATTTCATCAATGATGTTAATGATGGAGATGTTCTGTTCTTGGCAAATACATTAAATTCCGCACAAAATACATTTGCCACAGTAGAATCAGTCTCAAATTCAAGTTATTTAATTCTAGAAGATGAGCCAGCATTTACCGCAAATGTTTCTATTAATGTTTATTTTGATGAGGTAAAAACAATAACCAATGTTGCTACCAATAGTATTACGCTAGATTCAACAATTATTTCAAGTAACGCTAAATTTGTTACTATAAATATACAAAAAGTTAAATAAATATAATTATGTCATCAATCCTCACAAAAAATTTCAAGGTACTTTTAGCAAAACAAATATATGATTTGCTGGATTTATCAGCAAATTCTTATTTGCCATCATCTAGAAAATCATATGTTTACGCTGTAATTGGTAAACAAGTAGCATGGACTAATGAAAATACACCACCAGCAGTTTTGGATGACGATAACTCTATAAATGAGTATTATCGTGATGCAATTTTTGCTAAACAATTGTCTTTTGATGATGCTTCTTTTGTCGTTTCCAGAATAAATTGGGAAACTGGTACAGTTTACAATACATATGAATCCAATACTAATTTTTATGTTTTGACCACCAAAGATCAAGTATTCAAATGTCTTGACAATAGCGATGGTGCTAATTCAACAGATGAACCAGAAGTTACATTATCATCCACTTCTTTAGAAGAGCCTTACATAGAAACAAGTGATGGCTATAAATGGAAGTATATGTATAGTCTAACATCCACTCAGAAAAGAAAGTTTTTAACCGATGAATGGATGCCAGTTACAAATAACAAATTTGTTAGAAATGCTGCTGTTGGTGGTTCAATTGATATAGTTAAAGTAATAAATTCTGGTAATAATTATGCTAATGGTCCAACACAGTCAATTATTACAGTTACTGGAGATGGTACAGGAGCAATATTAAAAGCAAATGTTTCACAAGGTCACATTCAAGATATAGTTATTCAAGAAAGAGGTAGTAATTATACTTTTGCTACACTTGAAATTACTGACACAGGATCAGGAACTAACGCAAATGCGATAGTTTCAATTGCACCAATTGATGGTCATGGATATGATCCTGTATATGAATTAGGCGCAACAAATATATTGTTTACAGTAAATTTTGAGAGTAGTGAACAATCAGATTTACCTACAAATAATGACTTTAGAAGGATTTTCTTAGTTAGAAATCCTTATACATATGGAACAACAACTCTAGCAACACAGAATAAATATTCATTATATACAAGACTAAGTGTTTCTGCTGGAGCCACAACATACAGTTTAGATGAAACTGTGTTTCAAGGAACAGTATCTTCACCTTCATTTTCTGCTAAAGTCGTATCATTTATTTCTAATCAATTATATTTAAATGATATTGTAGGAACTCCACAAACCAATTTACCTATTAATGGTACAGATAGTGAGGCAATTCGTATTGTTAATTCAATTGAAAATCCTGAACTTCAATTGTATTCAGGTAAAGTATTATACATAATAAACAATGTGCCGATAACAAGAAGTGATTCTCAAACCGAACAAATCCGTTTCATTCTGAGTTTTTAAAGAGGAATAAATGACAACCCTATTCAATTACGATCCATATTATGATGATTTTGATGAAAATAAAAATTTCATGCGTGTTCTTTTCAGACCAGAATATGCTGTTCAGGCTAGAGAACTGACACAACTACAGACAATTCTCGCAAATCAAATTGAAAAATTTGGTAATCATATTTTCAAGAGTGGTAGTCCTATTATTGGCGGCAAGATTTCTCTTGATCCAACAGCAAATCATATTATTTTAAATTCACAATATGAAAATGAGGATATTTTTGCAACGGATTTTGCGAACAAAACAATCATTTCTTATAATTCCTCAAAGATAGTTCGTGCTAAAGTAATTGATACAACAACATTTGATGGACAACCAACTCTTGTTATTAAATATTTGTCGGGCGATAGATTTTCTGAAGAAGATGAAATTAAAGTAGTTGGGCAAGAACTTTATGGCAAACTAAGATCAACAGACGCATTTGGTGGTACCTATGTTGCAAGTATTCAAGAAGGTGTATATTATTTCAAAGGACATTTTGTAAAAGTTACTCCACAATTCTTGACAGTAAAACTTCGTTATCGCATAGGTAATAATACAACACCAGAAAGTCCACTACCATCAGGTAAAATAGGAATTCAATTTGAAGAAACAATTAATGATGAAATTGATGATACCAGTTTATTAGATCCTGCTTTAGGTGCGTCAAATTATCAGGCTCCAGGTGCAGAGCGTTTTGTTATAGAAACACAACTTTCAATAAGAGATTTAAATTCACCTGATCTTTCAAAGTTTATTGAAATCATAAGACTTGTTGATGGAGTAAAAACAAAAGAGATAGATTATCCTATTTACAGTGAAATTGAAAAGACATTAGCAAGAAGAACTTATGATGAATCAGGTAACTATTCAATTGATCCATTTGTTATATCAATGGAAGAGGGCGATAGTGCAAATGGTCTCTTTAACATTGTATTAGATCCAGGTAAAGCATATGTTAGTGGTTATGAATTCCAAACAATTTCACCAACCACTATTGAAGTATCAAGAGGAAGAGATGTTTCAAATGCAAATAGTGTTGACATTTCAACTAACTATGAAAGTTATGTTGTTTTAAAAGACATTAATGGTGTTGTGGATGTTGAAACATTTCCTACTGTTGATATACATAGTGTTCCACAAAATTTAGTAAATGTTTCAACAACTGCTGCATACAATTCAACAAAAATAGGTACAGCACGTATTTCAAATATGACTTTCAACGATGCAACAGCAATAGATGTTGGAAGCACTTATTCTTATATTTTTAATATATTTGATGTGTATTCTTCAAATATTTCTGGAACATTAGGAGCAGGATCAACAACTACAGTAATTAATCTCGCATCTACATTCTCTTCCACTGCCGGTGCAAATGCATATGCAAATATGTTCTTTAGAATTACTGACGGAACAGGAACAGCGATTGCTCCAATATTGATTACTGAATCTAGTGCAACAGCAAACACTGTAACTTTACAAACTGCTTTACCATTTACTCCGGGTTCAAACACATTTTCAATTGAATCAGATTTTAGAAATGCAGAATCATTTATTGTAAAAGATGGTTCTTCTAAATCTTTTGCAGCAAATGTTGATAGTGATTCCAAAGAAACATCAACAGGTTTTGCATATATTACAGAACCTAAACGAAATTCTTTAGTATTTGATACTCCATATAATGCGATTAAAGAATCAACACTTGATGGTATGGATTTCGTCATATTAAAAGATTACGGTACTTATACTTCAACTGGTCCATCAAACGCAATATCAATTGATGCTGCTGGGACTGATACATGGCCATTCAGTTCAATTTCTGATTCAATAATCAGAGATAATATTATTTGTATTGTTAATAGTAATTCAGGAACAAATACCACATATGGAATAACCGCAAATTCATATGTCGCTTTATCAAACAATAATTTTACAGTAACTTACGTTGATACTAATTCTCTAACGGTCAATTTAAATTCAGTTCCTACTGGTGGTTCTTACAGTTTAAGATTCTTTGTAAAAACTAAGATAAATGGTGCTGAAAGTTTATTAAAAGCAACAAGAAAGAAAAAGTTACTTCCATTAACTTCAGGTGCTAATTTACACGCAAAAATACCTTATGAAATGAATCCAGGTGGCGATACACTTGCAGATGCAAATACGGTAACAAATACATCATTTACTGGTGGTTTAATATTTGAAGATATTGGAGCAACAAACTTTACCGATACCACAATTCTTAAAGATTTAAGAACACCTGGTAAAGCGGTAAGTCTTGGTGTGCCAGATGTATATGAAATTGTTAAGATTGTTGATTCAAAATCTTTAAGTGCTAATGTAACAACAGCAGACCTGACAAATACATCAAAAGATGTAACTGATTCATATGAATTTGATAATGGTCAAAAGAAAACATATTATGATCATGCAACAATCAAATTAAAGAGAGGCTATAGCGCACCTACAGGTAGAATTTTTGTTCAATACAAATATCTACAGCACTATGGACAAACAGGTTTGTTTACAGTTGATTCATACACACATAATGAATCAAATATGACTTATGCACAAATTCCAACATTTAATAATAAAGAAGATAATAAATTTGTTTCATTGAGAAGTGCTTTTGATTTTAGACCAACAAGAGCGATTGGTGGCACCACATTGTCAGGTGCATTAAATCCAGTAACAGATGGAACATTAGAAACTTCTTTTGATTATTATCTAAGTCGTATAGATCAAGTAGTAATCAAACCAACAAGAGAATTTGAAATAACTAAAGGTAAATCAGCAATCGCTCCTATTGCACCAAATATAGGTAAAGATGATATGTTGATTTATACATTGTATATTCCAGCATATACTGAGTCTGTCAAAGATGTTCGTGCTGACTTCTATAATCAACGCCGCTACACAATGACAGATATTGGCGCATTTGAAAATAGAATCAAACAATTAGAATACTATGTCGCATTAAATTCATTAGAAAGAGATGCTGCTTCCACTAAAGTTTTGGATAGTAATGGACTTGAACGTTCAAAATATGGTATTGTTGTTGATAACTTCACAACAGATGATTTAAAAGCAACAAGAAATGAAATAGGTGATGATAATCGCTGTTTGATATTTGGAGGCGAATTACGACCTGCTTCATTGATGAGAACAGTCAAAATGACTGCAAATACTTTTACTGCAACATCTGCAAAATTTAGTGGCGTTGGTAGTAAAAAAGTTATCACTCTTGACTATACACCAAAATCATTTATAGAACAACCATTTGCTACTAAATCATTATCGGTCAATGATGCGTTATTTGCTAATTTTAAAGGTACTTTAAGATTATTTCCTGAATTTAGTGGTGATGTTGATACCGATACTACAGCAAGAGTTACTTTAAATTCAACTCAGGGTATTGATAGTGCATTTAATTTTGTTAATCAGGCATTTAAATATATTGCTGATAATAATCCTCAGTGGAATATTGATGCAAATAGTCCTTTCGCACAAGTCGCTGATGCACAATGGTATCAGACCAGAAGTGAGATTGACTATGCGGCAGCACAATCTTGGGTATATTTAGGTTGGAATGGAGTTCATAATTGGGGAACTGTTGCGCCAATAAATGATAACACTTATTTGACTGCTGGTGCCCAACTAAATCAGCAACAAATAACAACATCATCTTCACAACAAAATGTTGGTGAATTTGTTACTGATTTGGCTATTCAACCATACATGAAACCTAAACAGATATTGTTTACTTCAATTGGTATGCGACCATTAACAACAATGTATGGTTTCTTTGATGATGTTAATGTAAACAAGTATATTGTAGTACCAAATCAAGTAAAATTGAATGCTAACACAACATTGGTTTCAGGTGAACCTGTATTAATCGCAAATACTGCCGCCGATTTAGCAGCAAATATTGCATCACTACAAACTGGTGGAACAAATTATAGTGTAGCATTTGTTGTTGTGAACGAAAGAGGAACTGCTAATGTTTCAATTGTAAATGAATCAGGTAAGTCATTAGCAAGCAAAAATGTTTATAGTATAACACAAGGAACATATTTTAAAGTAGATTCTATTGTTGAACATCGTTCCGGTATCGGCACAATAAGTGGATCAACGCTAATATTACAAGCCGATGCATCAGCGACAAATGATTACTATAATTCTAATACCATCACAATTGTTCGTGCATCTAATAGTTTTGATGGTATCGGTGAGCAATTTACAATTACAGATTATGATGGGACAACAAAAGTAGCAACAATAAGTGGAACACCAACATCAACAGGTTCTGTTGTTTATAGTATTGGATTAAACAAATCAAATAGAGTGGGTGAAGTTGGTGGTGCATTCTATATGCCACGTGCAACATTCCGTTCTGGTCAAAGAAACTTTAGAATTACTGAATCATTTAATAATACTTATGAAGGTGATTCAATTTCATTTGCTGATAAAACTTATGTTTCAACTGGTATTAATTTAAATAGAACTCAATTGATTGATACTGTTTATAACTTTGATGTAAATTATCAGGTTGTTGGAACACAAACATCAGACAGATTAATTTCATCTGTAAGATCAGGAACAGCATTGCTTGCAGCTTGGGCTACTGATCCTCTGGCACAAACATTCTACATTGATCCTCAAGTATATCCAAACGGTATTTTCTTGGACAATGTTGATCTGTTCTTTAGAGCAAAAGATGATGATTTACCAGTTACAATACAAATTAGACCTACTGTAAATGGAACACCATCTGCCGACTATTGGTATCCTGAATCAGTTGTAACAAAACAACCATCTGAGATTATTGTTTCAGAAACTCCATCAATAACAGATTCAACCACAAAAACAAACTTTAAGTTCTATTCGCCTGTTTATTTACAACCAGGTTTATATGCATTAGTTGTTCTTTCAGACGCACCTGAATATGGATTATGGATTGCAGAAAAAGGACAAACAGATATTAGTGGTAAATTTGTATCTGTAAATCCTTATGCAGGAACATTATACAGATCACAAAACACAATGGAATATGTTCCATATATTAATGAAGATATGATGTTTGTATTAAATCGCTGTGATTTCTCTACAACACCAGTAAATGTTTTCTTTGAAAATGAACAACAATCGGTAACATATAATGTTGACAAGATGCGATTGTTAGAAACATCTATTGTTCCTGCGGGAACTAAAATTGATCATTCTATTGTAATGCGAACAAAAGATGAAGTAAAAGAAACCAACTATAGAGATATTACTGCACAACAAACAATATCGTTTGAAAATGATGATTTATATGTTATAGGTTCAAGAAGAAAACTTCTTGGAAATACAGCAGATTTTAGAATTAAATATGAATTATCAACAACTTCAAATGTTGTATCACCTGTTGTTTCAGTTGAAAATGCATACTTAAATATTTGGGAAAACTTTATTGATAATGCTGAAATTAATTCTGGTGACATTGCAATTGTTAATCCTGGAACAGGATATGGTAATTCAAATGTTATTGTCATCAAAGACTCAACAACAGGTTCTGGATTTACTGCAAATGTATCTTGTGATGCTTCAGGTAATATTATTTCATTTACAGTAAATGCAGTTGGTTCTAATTATATTGATGACTTTAATGACATTCAAATTAATGCAAACTCATCATTTACAACCACTGCTCCATCAGGAACTGGTGCTGAAATTGTAATTAATAGTGAATATGATTCAACAGGTGGTCCATGTTTAGCCAAATATATTACTAAACCCATTGTTCTTGCTGATGGTTTTGATGCTGGTGATATGCGTGTATTCTTGAGCATTAATAGACCAGTAGGAACAGAAGTGGATGTATTCTATAAGATTAAATCAAATAATGATGAAACAGACATTAAAGATTTGCGTTATCAGAAATTGGTTTGCGTAAATCCAACCAGTGTTCCATCATCGTCACCAATTGATTATCGTGATTTTGAGTTTAGACCATCAGCAACGGTAAATGCTGTTACATATACTTCACCTACAGGTGTTACATATGAAACATTCAAGACATTCTTGATAAAGATTGTAATGAGAAGTCAAGATGGTGCTGTGTATCCTAAGTGTAGAGATTTGAGAATAATTGCAGTTCCTGCTGAATAATTATGTTAATAAAAGTTGAGGGAACCATATTCTCAAAAGACACTGAAACTGGTGCTTTGTTGACAACATCAAAATCTGTCATCGCTGAAAATGAAGCAAGAAAAAAAATCAGTAAAGCAATGACAGATAAAAATAATGAAATAAATAGTTTGAAAACTAAAGTAGATGATTTATCATCAGATGTTCAAGAAATAAAATCATTATTAACAAAATTACTACAGAGTAAGCAATAATGCCAATAGACTTTACCACAAGAAATAATACCATTGATGAATGGAGAATTAGAACAAATCAGTCTGCTAATGCTTTAAACACATTAGAAACTGGCGATTATACTAAAACTTCAGGAACATTGTTTGTCAATGGTGCATCAAAAATAGTAATTACTTCAACAGGAACTCCTCTTGAGGTCGCTAACGCTGCGCTCATTGGAACAACATTAACTGTTGGTAATACCATTACTCTTGGAACAGTAACTGGTCGTGGTAATATAACCGCTGGTGGAACAGGAACATTTTTAGGTAATTTAATTGCATCTGGCGTAGGAAATTCTTTAGTTGTTGCAAATAGTGCAACAATTGCGAAAAATGTTACTGTTACTGGTAATGCTACAGTTGGTAACATTACATCTTTAGGTGTTGCTAATTCACAGTCATTAAATGTTGTTACTTCCGGTGCAATAGGCACTACATTATCAATAGGAACATCTGCTACTGTAGGAACAACATTATCAGTTACTGGTAATACTACAGTAGGCAATCTTAATACAAGCGGTGTTGCAAATTCACAGACATTACGTGTTGTTGATTCAGGCTCAATAGGAACATCATTAGGAATAGGTACTTCTGCTACTGTAGGAACGACACTATCAGTTACTGGTAATACCACAGTCGGCAACTTGAATACATCTGGTGTTGCTAATTCACGAACATTAAATGTTGTTACTTCTGGTGCAATAGGTACATCATTAGGAATAGGAACCTCTGCTTCAATAGGAACATCATTATCAGTCGGAACATTTGCTACAGTAGGAACAACATTAAATGTTACTGGTAATACTACTGTTGGTAACTTAAATACTTCAGGTGTTGCTAACTCTGAAACATTAAATGTTGTCACTTCTGGTGCAATAGGAACATCATTAATAGTAGGAACATTTGCTAATGTAGGAACCAATCTGACTGTTAGCCAAAGAGCCAATGTCGGTAGCATAAATTCATTAGGTGTTGCTAATTCACAGTCATTAAATGTTGTTACTTCCGGTGCAATAGGAACATCATTATCAGTTGGAACATCTGCTTCAGTAGGAACAACATTAAATGTTACTGGTAATGCTACAGTTGCTAACTTGAATACATCGGGCATTGTTAATACTGCAAATCTAATTGTTGTTTCAAATGCTTCTTTTGGTAATATAACAACTTCAGGTGTTGCTAATTCACGAACATTAAATGTTGTTACTTCTGGTGCAATAGGAACAACATTATCAGTTAATGGTAATACTACTGTTGGTAACTTAAATACTTCAGGTGTTGTTAATACTGCAAATCTAATTGTTGTTTCAAATGCTTCTTTTGGTAATATAACAACTTCAGGTGTTGCTAATTCACAAACATTAAATGTTGTCACTTCTGG
>Ga0129333_10003569_pt1 | contig 14575 bp, 15 predicted proteins | sample CPB6_08_DNA_FD_94474 | JGI IMG/M metagenome (GOLD analysis project Ga0129333, IMG submission 94474) | Freshwater to marine salinity gradient microbial communities from Chesapeake Bay, USA - CPBay_Sum_0.6_0.8_DNA | ecosystem: Environmental > Aquatic > Marine > Coastal | place: USA: Chesapeake...
ATGAAAAAAAACGAAAAGGTAATCGACAAAGAGAACCTCCAAGAATATAAATATATATGATTTTCAAAAAAAATCAACTATTTACAATATTTTTTTTACAATATTCAATTTTTCGTCTTTATATTTTATTGTAACCTGTTGATTTTCAACAATATTACCCTTTAAAATTTCTTCACTTAAGAAATCCTCACATAGATTTTGAATGATTCTTTTGATTGGTCGTGCACCATATTCTTCCTGTGAATTTAATTCAAAAATTCTACTGATAACTGTTTTATCAAAAAGAACCTTGTAATTTTTATCAATCAATCTCTTTATTAACTTATCAATCTCAATCAATATGATTTTCTTAAGAACAGTTTCATCAAGTTGGTTAAATAAAATGATATCATCAATTCTATTCAAAAATTCAGGGTTGAATTGTTGTTTTAGAGCCTTTTGAATTATTGATTTCCTCACCTCATATTTTTGTTGTTCTGATGACGTAGTTGAGAATCCAACCCCACCTCCAAAATCTGAAACTTTTTTTGCACCAACATTTGATGTCATTATTATGATTGTGTTGGTGAAATTAACTTTTCTACCGAACGAATCTGTAAGGTGTCCTTCGTCCAATATTTGAAGTAGTATGTTGAATACGTCCTTATGTGCCTTTTCGATTTCATCAAATAAGATTACTGAAAACGGATTGTTTTTAACTTTTTCAGTTAATTGTCCACCCTCATCGTAACCAACATATCCCGGAGGAGACCCAATTAATTTTGACACATTATGTTTTTCCATGAACTCACTCATATCAACACGAATAATTTTTTCAGGGTCACCAAATAAAATTTCAGCAATCGATTTTGCTAAGTATGTTTTACCAACACCTGTTGAACCTAAAAAGATGAATGAACCGATAGGTTTACCTGAATCTTTAATACCAACACGATTTCTTCTTACTGCTCTTGATATTGTTTTTATCGCTTCATCTTGTCCAATTACTTTAGATGTGAGAATATCTTCCATTTTAAGAAGTTTCTCAGTTTCTTTGGTATCAAGTTTTGTGATAGGTACACCGGTCATTTGTGTGACGATTTCATAAACGTCGTCTATGTTAATGGGTGTTTTATTATTTTTAAGATTGTCTACCCACTTTTTCTTTTCACTCTCCAACTTAAGATTTAGTTTCTTTTCTTCGTCCCTAAGTTTGGCCGCCTGTTCGTAATCTTGATTCTTAACAACCAATATTTTTTTATCTCTTATGTCGTCAACATCCTTTTTCAATTTTTCAATTGATTCGGGCATTTTATTTGATATCTTTTTTTCTGAACCGAGTTCATCCATGATATCAATTGCTTTATCTGGAAATTGTCTATCTGTAATATATCTCTTTGATAATTTAACAATTGTTTCAATCACACCATTCTCATAAATTACTTTATGATAGTTTTCATATGATGTTTTTAGATTTTTTAAAATATCAATTGTTTCCGTCTCAGTTGGTTCACTAAGAATAATCTTTTGAAATCTCCTTACAAGTGCAGAATCTTTTTCTAAATGTTTTTTATACTCATCAAATGTTGTGGCTCCAATACATTGAATCTCACCACGAGCCAAGGCCGGTTTCAAAATGTTCGCGGCATCCATTGACCCACTCGCATTACCTGCACCAATCATAGTATGAAGTTCATCGATAAAGATTACAATATTCTTAACTTCTTGTAATTCATTTAATATGGCTTTAATTCTTTCTTCAAATTGACCTCTGTATTTTGTTCCCGCAACTAATGATGTTAAATCAAGTGAAACAACTCTTTTATCAATTAGATTAGATGGACATTTACCTTCTTTAATTGAGAGTGCTAACTTTTCAACCAAAGCAGATTTACCAACACCCGCGTCACCCACGATTACGGCATTGTTTTTTTTCTTCCTCGATAAAATTTGTGATATTCTTTTTACTTCTTTGTCCCTACCAATAACAGGGTCAATTTTACCTTCTTCAGCTAACCTTGTCAAGTCTCTACTGAAATTATCTAAAATGGGAGTTTCCGAACCTTTACGTGCTCGTCTTGGACTTGCTGGTTGTCCGTCTTCGAAGAAGTCTACTGGCATAAATTTTTAATTTTCTTAATAACAAATATAACACTAAAAAATTTAAAAACAAAATAAAGACAAAATGTCTAAAAAAATGTCTAAAAAAATGTCTAACAAATGTCTAAATGTCAGTTTTAGACATTTGGTAAAAAATTTGTAATTAATGTTGAAAAAATATAAAACATATGATAACATTATTTAAAGATCCGTTTTTCGATGCGTTCGATAAAGTTTTCGAACCATCTTATGTTGGTAGTTCATCACCACAAGTTAATGTGACTAAAAATGAACATGATTACAAACTCGTAATGAGTGTACCCGGTCTTTCAAAGGAAGACATAAAAATCACAACAAAAGAAGGTGTCTTAACAATTTCTTTCCAAAAAGAAGAAAAAACAGACAAAACTTATTTTGTTAATAGTTTCAAAAAGTCATATTTCTTACCCGAAGATGTAAAAGAAAAAGATATCGAGGGTAAGGTGGAGAATGGTGTATTAGAATTATTACTACCAATCGACAAGAAAAAACCTTTAGAGAGGTTAATTTCACTTAACTAATCAAAACCCCACAAATGTGGGGTTTTTTATTTGATATTTATATGTTATATTATTCATAAAAAAGAATATGGGTATTTTATCAGAAAAAATTGAGGGTAGTATTATTGAGGTTCTTATAGAATCTTCAAACTTAAAATCTGCCGCGTACAACACAGAATCGAAAGATTTGGTGGTCACTTTTAATAGTGGGTCTATTTATGAATATAATAATGTTCCGTGGGAATCATTCACCAAATTTAGAATGGCAAAATCCCAAGGAAAATACTTCAACGAAAATATTTCTAGAGGTTATAAGTATACCAAATTAAAATGAGTCTATTTGAAGAATTGATTGAAGATAGGGAAGGAGATAAGAAAATTATCAAGTCTTTTCGTGCAAAGGATATCTTATGCCCAAATATTTTTAAAAGAACCGATAAGACATATAAAATGAGAGACGATATCAAGAAAAGACTATCAGAGATATCGGATAACTTTATTGATTCACTTGGTGTGGAGTTTTTTATTCATGATATTGTTTTAACGGGTTCATTGGCTAACTTTAATTGGTCTGAATATTCAGATGTTGATTTACACATTTTGATTGACATGGATGAAATGGATGGAAAAAAGGAGATGGATTCAATCGCGTTTCATACAATAATGAAAGAATTTTTTGATGCGAAAAAAAATGTTTGGAATGAAAAACACAATATTAAAATTAAGGGATTTGATGTTGAACTTTATGTTCAAGATGTCAACGAACCACACATATCCTCAGGGGTTTATTCTGTGTTAAATGATGAATGGGTTGTTGAACCTAAAAAGGAAACTCCAAATATTGATGATAGGAAAATATTAGAAAAGGGAGAAGAATTCGGGAAAAAGATAGATAATCTTGTTTCTGTGGGTGATAAACCTGATACTTTAAAAAATATCGAGGAGTTGAGAAAAAGACTTAAAAAATTCAGACAGAGTGGATTGGAGTCCGGTGGTGAGTATTCATACGAAAACCTAACCTTCAAGTTATTGAGAAGAAATGGTTATATAAAGAAATTATTAGACTTAAAAAATAACATAACGGACAAAAAATTGTCCATAACGCAGTAAAGAGACTTATTTTTTTCTATATATCTATGTATTTATAGGATAAGAATAAGTCAATCTTAATTTTTGAAAAATGGCAGATTTAAAACCAATTGGTAGTGAAAAGTTATCGGGAGACGATAAACTAAAAAGAATCCTCGAGTTAACATACTACAAGAATTCTAATAATAAGTCCTCAAAGGTTGCCCCTGAATTAGTTTCAGAAACTAAAACAGGTGGGATGTATGGTATCGTTAAAGAAAAAGATGGATACTATGTAAAAAGAGGTTTAAATGAACAATCTTTAGATTATATCGGAGGTATGTTTATGAAAAATAAGAACAAATTTTCATCATACGCTGAAGCATTAAAAAGATTGGAGTTGTTAAAGGGTCAAGAAGAATTACAGGAAGCAACAAAATATGTTTTAAAAACAAGTAAACCACAAGAAGAGGCTCCAGCTATGGAACCATCTATGGATGCTCCTGCTGAATTACCTTCAGAACCATCTGCGGAAGTTCCCGCTGAGGAACCATCATCAGAACCAATGCCTTCTGATATGCCACCGGTTGATGCCTCTATGGGTGAAGAACCTCCTATGGATGCACCTTCAGATGAAGAAGGTAAACGTTCAGACTACATGGCTGAAGTTCAAAAATTTGCAGGAAAATTAGGTCAAGAATTAAGAGATCAAAAAGATAGAATGGAGAGTGATGATATTAAGTACGTTCTTAATATGATAATCTCTGCTGTAGATTTAGATAAATTAGACGATGAAGATATCGAAGAGATAGGTAAAAAGTTCGAAAGAGAAGAAGATGAAATGAGTGGTGAAGAAGTTCCTGCTGAAGAACCTGAAATGGGTGACGAAGAAGTTCCTGCTGAAGAGCCTGCACCAGAAGAAGATTTAGGTGAAGTTGACGGTATTGATGCTTTGGAGGAGTTTATTAATACACCGGTTGATATGGTAGACACACAAGAAATTGACCTTTCTTCATTCGCTGATATCGATGAAATGAGTCATGAAGATGATTTAAAAGAGATTGACTTGGATGAAATTAAAAATGAAATTAACAGAAGTGTTGGTGAAACACTAAGTAAATATTTTAATTCATAATGGTATTAATCTATGTTAATGAAATTGGTTCAGATTACAAAGGTCAAAAACAGTACGAATTTATCTTCAGTAAATCAACTGATCTTGACATAGAGGAATGGTTTGTCATACCCGCATCATCTACCCAACAAAGTAAATCACCAGACATAGAATATGTAGATTTAGTTGGGTTATTAAAAAACACAGATTTAGATTTAGAATTAATTCAAAACTCCGATTATTTCGGAGTTATTGATGCTGTGGATAATGTAATTGCATTGGCTTGGGAAAGATTTGATTTTGATAGTCAATTTGATAGACTATCATTTAGATTTGGTGAAAGTGTTGAATCGGTTACCAAAAAACTAAAACAAAGAAATTATCACTTATTAAAAGAAGAAATAAAATTCAAAGAATCATGAAAAGAAATGAAATAGTGGAAACCCTAATAAAAGAAGGTTCTTCTGAAAAAACATTGGTTAAATTTTCTGATAAACAATTATCAGATTTGCACGAAAGAATTATCAGTGAAGGAATTACCAAAGTTTCTGCTACTGATATTAAAACTCAAGATGAGTTAAAAAAATTGAAAAAACCTTTTGAGGTTTATGAAGAAAAACCATCTGCCGGTTTATCTAAAGAAAAGAAAAGTGAAGTAGTTAAAAAGGCTAAGAAGGGTGAAGATATTGGTAAAAAAGGTAAGGGTTTTGAAAAAGTAGTTGCAAAGGCGAAAGAAGGTGGAGCAAAAGACCCCGAAGCGGTTGCGGCGGCTGCTATGTGGAAAAATATTAAAAGAGAAAACACCGAAGTTAAAGATTGGTTGAAAACAATTGCGGAAAGTAATTTTCATTCATTTACATCTAAAAATGAAATAATGGAATTAGTTAAAACAAAATTAAATGAGATTGAGGTAGGTCCAAATGTTAAAAAGGGACACAACGGTATTCCTGAGTTTATGAGTTATGATGCAATTTCTAATACGGAAGTAAAAGAGGCTGCTCCAACAACAAAACCCACACCAACAAAACCTAAAGTTGATCCAGGTACAAAACCAAAAACTCCATACTCTCCTGATCCTGGTAAAAAATCTAAACCAAAGGCGTTAAAAGAAAAAGAAAATGCAAATAAGTAAAAAAAATTTGTTATCTTTAATAGAAAACAATATTAAAGAAATGGCAATGGATTTTGATACGCCTGATAGACCAGATCAGGGTTTACAAGATAAACTTTCACAAGGTGATACACCGTTAAAAAAGGTACCATTACCATCTACAGGTCAAGAACCTAACAAAAACTTTCAAGAAGTTTTAGCGTCTGAAAGATATAGACAAGTTGTTTCAAACTTAAGAAGATATCTTGGTGATAGATCACCCGTACAAAGAGGTATGGAGGGTGTAATGCAATTGCAACAGACACTATTGAATGCACATAACACGGTTGTACAAATAGAAAGTAATCATAGAGAGGAATTAGAACAATTGGCAGTTGAGTTAGTGATGAAAGAGATGGGGATTCCTGAAGGTGCGATAGAATATGATGCAAAGATTATTGGTATGGGTGAAGTTGATATGGATGATTTCAATCATGACCAAGATAATGAAGAGAACCCACAACAGGTTGAAATAGAAAATGAAATAGAGATTTTTAACGAATTACAGGGTTTAGACTTAGAAAAGGCAAAAAGAAGAATGATAAACGCAATCATTCAAGGTGCATCTAAGAAAGGTCATTATATGTTTCATTTAGTTCCTGAAAGATTACAACAAATTACGGGTCAAGAAAATATCTTAAATTTATACGGTACACTAATGTCAATTAATGATTTAACTTATTGGCAAGTAAGTGATGATGTAATTAAAGGTCTTGGTAATTCTGCAGCTGGTAAAGAAAGTGCGGAAGGACCTGAAGAAGAAGGCGGACCGGGTAAGGTTATTGCAAGAGGAATTAATTTTCCTGTGTTAGTTCATGAACTTATTAAAGGTACATTAGAATTATTTGCATTACAAGGTAGACCTGATGAAGGATTTGAAGACGTTGAATCGTCTGAAGATACATTAGAAAAAGAAATGTGGGACTTAAGACTTGGGCCGGCGATATGGGATAGAATTAGAAGTCAATTTCCTGAAGATATATTAACGGATGAAAATAAAGTAGAACTTCAAAATTATCTACTTGTTGAAATATTCAAATTACCCGCTAAGAAATTTTTAGTTTTTCTAAAAGAAGTATTAAATGGTTCGGATAGAGGAAAAAGAATGATGAATGAGTTAATGGACGGAATAAATAAAATGTTTAATGATCAAGAGTATGAAGATTCAGTTGCAATGTTTAGAGATGATTTAGATGATGCAACTGATGAAACGAGTCGAGAAGAATTGTCAAATATGTTTGGTAATTTAAATTTTGACGAATTAGGTATTAGATTTTCAGACGAAGATGACGAGGAGGATGACGACGGTGGTGAATTAGTACCAGTAAGATAAATGAAGGTGGTTAATCCACCTTTTTTCGTATTTATTATATATGAATTCAAAATTAGAACAGTTAAAGGAATATGCGAAGATTATGAAAGACGCACCATATGCGTTGAAAACATATCTACAGACATATGATAACACACAAAAAAAGTTTGTTCCTTTAGAGTTATTTCCAGACCAAGTTCAATTGATTAAGGACTATAGTTTGTATAATGAAAATATCACAAGAAAATATCGTCAGGCGGGTGTATCAACAGTAACCTCTGCGTGGATATCTTGGAAATTACAATTAGCAAAACCAGAGAACCCCGAACGTGTTCTTATTATTGCAAACAAAAGAGATACCGCCATTGAAATGGCGAATAAAGTTAGGATGTTCTTAGACCAATGGCCCGAGTGGATTAACGTTGGGTTTCATCCTGATAAAAACTCTGAAAGTAGATTTAAATTAAATAATGGTTGTGAAGTAAAGGCTGTGGCAACATCGGCGGACGCACTTCGTGGTTACACACCAACCATTCTTGTATTTGACGAGGCGGCATATATTGAAGCTGGTGAAGATTTTTGGGCGGCATCTATGGCGTCACTTTCAACTGGTGGTAAGATTATTTTAATTTCCACACCAAATGGTTACGACCCAATTTACTATGGTGTTTATGATCAAGCAATTCGTAAAATGAATGATTTTCATATTACAGATTTGCGTTGGTTTAAAGATCCTCGTTATACAAAAGATTTAAGATGGGTTAAATGTAGTGACATATGTCATTACATGTTAAATAGGGAGCAATACAACGATGATGAAGTTGTGATGTTCGATTTCGACATAGACAAATATCAAGAATACGAAGAACAGGGTTATAAACCCTTTTCGTCTTGGTTTGAATCTATGTCAAAAAAATTCAAATACGATAGACGAAAAATTGCACAGGAATTGGAGTGTGATTTCTTGGGTTCGGGTGATGGTGTTATCCCTGGCGATATACAAGAAAACATTGCTAAAAATATGATTAGAGTACCAAAAGAAAAATACATGCAAGGTACTTTATGGCAATGGAAAGAACCAATGGAAGGTCATAGATACATTATGGGTGTGGATGTTAGTAGAGGTGATAGTGAAGACTTTTCATCAATTAATATTGTTGATTTTGACGATAGAGAACAAGTTTTAGAATACATAGGAAAGATACCACCAGACGATTTGGCATCAATTGCGTATAAATGGGGTGTCTTATATGATGCATTTATTGTAATTGATATTACAGGTGGTATGGGTATTGCAACATCTCGTAAACTACAAGAGATGAATTACAAAAATTTATACATAGACGGTATTAACACTCAAAATATTTGGGAGTATAATAAAAAGGTTATGGAAAAAATACCCGGTCTAAATTTTAACAATAAACGTACACAAATCGTGGCAGCATTTGAAGAACAGTTAAGAAAGGGATTTCAGGTTAGGTCAAATAGATTATTAAACGAATTGAATACGTTTGTTTATATAAACGGTAGACCTGATCATATGAAGGGTGCTCATGATGACGCAATTATGAGTCTTTCTATGGCACTATATGCTGGTGATATTTGTTTTAATCAATTACAAAGAAACGAATCAAAAAATAAAGCAATGTTGGAATCTTGGGTTATGTCTGAAAGGACATATGAACCAAACAAAACATTTTATTCATATGGAAGTACATTAGACCCAATCGGTTCGATGCAAACAGACCCGTCTTTTTTCCATCAAAATAACCCAATGAATAACTCAAAATCGACTTATGAAGAGTTTTCTTGGTTATTTGGTAAGAAGAAAAACGTTTCCTAATTAAAATTAATTGTTTATATTATAATCAAAACTATTTATATACATGGCGGACAATAATCTTACAGTTTTTCAGAAATTAACGAGGGTATTTGGTTTTCCTGGTAAAACAAAACCAGAAAACATGCCATCTTTTAATTTCAATAAAGATGAGTTATTAAAAACGGACAGTAGGGAAGATTACGAAAAAGCTCTACTCCAAGCTCAACAATCACAATATATTGCCGACAAGTGGACAAAACTTGATCAATCACTTTATAATCAATCTGTTTATTATGAACCGAATAGATTAGCCGCATATTATGATTACGAATCAATGGAATTTACTCCCGAGATATCCGCCGCTCTTGACATATACGCAGAAGAATCTACGACATTATCAGAAAAGGGAGAAATTTTAACGATATACTCAGAATCAGATAGAGTTAAGGGATTACTTGAAGATTTATTCAAAGAGAAATTAGATATAAACACTAACCTACAAATGTGGGCAAGAGGTTTATGTAAGTATGGTGACGACTTTGTTTATTTAAAAGTTGACCCTGAGAAGGGTATTGTTGGTTGTCAACAATTACCTAACATTGAAATTGAAAGAATAGAAGGTGCAGCATCTAAAACACCAGGTAACGAAAAAGATATAAAAATACCAAGTAGAGAATTGAGATTCCAATGGAAAAATAAAGAAATGGAATTTCAGTCTTGGGAGATTGCACATTTTAGATTATTAGGTGATGATAGAAAGTTACCATATGGTACTTCTATGTTAGATAAAATTAGAAGAATTTGGAAACAACTATTACTTGCCGAAGATGCGATGTTAATTTATAGAACATCGAGAGCACCTGAAAGACGTGTGTTTAAAGTATTTGTTGGTAATATGGACGATAAAGATATTGAACCATATGTACAACGTGTAGCAAGTAAATTCAAGAGAGACCAAATTCCCGATCCACGTAATGGACAAGTGGATATGAGATACAATCAAATGGCGGTTGACCAAGATTATTTCATTCCTGTTCGTGATCCCGCTCAAACAAACCCAATTGAAACATTACCGGGTGCACAAAATTTGGGTGAGATTGCCGATATAGAATACATCCAAAAGAAATTATTGGCAGCTTTGAGAATTCCGAAAGCCTTCTTAGGTTTTGAAGAGGTAGTTGGTGAAGGGAAAACTTTAGCATTAATGGACATCCGTTTTGCTAGAACCATTAATAGAATTCAAAAATCATTAATTCAAGAATTAAATAAGATTGCTTTAATTCATTTATATCTATTAGGTTTAGAAGATGAATTAGGTAACTTCTCATTGTCATTAACAAACCCATCTGCACAATCTGATTTGTTAAGAATTGAACAATGGAAAGAAAAAGTTACCCTTTATAAAGACGCAACATCTGACCAATCTCAGGTTGGTATTCTTCCTGTTTCACACACATGGGCTAAGAAAAATATTCTTGGTATGAGTGATAGTGAGGTTATTCTCGATTTACAACAACAACGTCTTGAAAGAGCAATGGGATTTGAATTACAGAACACACAAAATATTATCAAACGTTCGGGTATATTTGATGACGTTGACGCGAAGTATGGTATACCTGAAGAGGAAAGAAAAGCAATGGAGGCGTCAGGACAAACAGGTACTGAGGCACCAGGTGGTGATTTAGGTGGAGGAGGAGCACCACCACCACCCGCACCTCCAGCTGGTGGAGACGCAGGTGGAGCACCTTTAAGTGAATCAAGAAAATCTAAAATATTATCTATGTTAGGTGAAGAAAAAATGAATTTTAATGATTTATTTGATATGAACAAAGCCCAACAGAATATTTATGAAATAGAAAATAAAATAAAAGACATTTTAAACGACTAAAAATGAACAGTTTCGGTAAAATAAAAACGAAGATATTAGGTAAACTTACAGAATCCTTCTCATCTAAAAATAAAAAAGAAATGAAGGATATCCTTAAAACATTAAAGGGTAACAATGACTTTAAAGAAATGTATTTGTTCTATGAAGAAATAGAGAATAAATATTTTGAAGATAAAGAAATTGCAAATTTATACGTTGAGCAACTGTCTGATATTCTTAAGACTAAATCGGGTAAATTAAAAGACTTCTGTAAAAAATTAGACGAGTCTTTAAATAACGTAAACACTGAAGAAAACGATTTATACAATATCTTAGACCAACTTTCAGAAGAGGATAATTTGAATAATTTAGATAAAAAGGTAATAGCAAAAAGAAAACTAGTAGAACATCTATTGTCTAAAAAGAATTTGAAAGAAAGTGAAAATACTAAACACACATATAACGAAAATCTATTACATGCAGTTTTAGCTAACAACTTTAATGTGTTATATGGTAATTCATTGACAGAGTCACAAAAGGAAGAATTCAAGACCATTATGTCTTTATCTAATGAAGATATCGTTTTGAAGACTGTAGAGTTAAAGGAATCTTTGAATGATAGAATTAATAACTTACTTAGCGAATCAACTGAAACCGATATTATTCAAAAACTGAATAAAGTAAGAGAAGAGGTTAATAATAAAACAACCTCGAGATTAAATTACTATAGATTAGTAGAATTAAAAAATGGTCTCGATTAATCAAGACCATTTTTTATTTTTTGAATGTAAATCGCTTTGAGAACTTTCGAACGTTTCTTTACCGAAGGTTTAACAAACTCTTGTCTCTCCCTTAATTTCTGAATTTGTTTAGTTCTCTGAACTTTACTTTTATAGACCTTCAAAGCGGTCTCGATGTTTTTTGTGACTTCAATTATTAACATAATATATAAGTATATTAAAAATATAGATAAAATATTTTTTATTTTAAAATATTTTCATTATTTTTTAATTACACCATAAAACTTATAATAATATGACATAAAATGAAGATTGGAAAGTATATCCCATTAGGGGAATACAAAAATGTAAAGGTTGGTTACGGGACAGTGGATTTTAAAAACCTAAAAACAATTTACTTAAAATTAAATTCGTGGGTACAACCAATAAATGGAAATGAAGATTTTGATTCTTCAATAAATAAAACAAGAAGAATCATAAAAGAGATAATTTACAATATAAAAAACGAGAATTTCAAACCTCAATGCATCGTTGATTTAGACATAAAGACTAAGGGAATTAAAATAGAAAAAAGGTCTTTTATGAATTTAGAGGTTACTTTATATGTCGATAAACTTTTTGACGTGAAATCAAAGTCAACAAAAAATATAGTAAAAGAGATTATTGAAAATGTCATAGATAATGGTTTAACTGATAAAAACCTATTTAACTTTAACAAAAACAAAAAATAACTTATATATCGATGTATTTATATAGTATAATTACTATAGTAAATGAAGATATTAGGACCAAATGAAACCGGCAAAGGGATTTTGATTGAATATGACGCCGGTCACGTTTCACCTGAAGACAATAAGAAAATTATTTCTGAAATGAAGAATATGGACTTCTCTGAAGACCTTATTCTTTATGCTGTTTTACAGAAATTCGACACTCCGAATAAGAACGGGAGAATCTATCCCGAAATTCTCTTAAAAAGAGAAAACGAAAAATATCAAAACTTAATTAATAAAGGTGGGGCTTTAAATGAGTTAAATCACCCATCATCTTCTCTTATCGACTTAGATAGAGTATCTCATTCAATCCTTGAAACATGGTGGGATGGTAAAATCCTTAAGGGTAAAATTAAATTATTCACTTCACCAGGTTGGAAGAAGATGGGTATAGTATCTACCAAAGGTGATCAAGCCGCAATGTTAATAATGAACGGAGCAACTTTAGGTATTTCATCAAGAGGTGTTGGTTCATTAAAAAATGTGAAAGGTCAGAACATAGTACAAGAAGATTTCGAATTGGTGTGTTTTGATTTAGTATCATCACCATCTACTCCTGGTGCCTATGTGTTCTCCGACCCATCTGAAAGAGATCAATATCAAGAATCCTTAGAAGAAAAGCCCATTGTTGGAGATAGAATGAAAAAATTAATGGGGAATTTAGATAGATTTTTATCCAAATAAAAACTTTTATAGTGTTTTCAATAATGAAATACGGATTTTTTTAGAAAATCATAATATTTATAAGGTAATAAAACAAATCAAATGACTGAAAAATCAATTTTAGAACAAGCGTTACTTCAAGTACAAACACTTGAGGAGGCAGTTAAGCAAAATGCAAAAGGTATACTTGCTTCAACAATGAAGGAAGAACTTAGTGAATTGCTAAAAGAGTCAGAAGAAGAGGGTCAAAAAGACGAAGAAATGTCTGAAGGTGATGTTCCACCTGTAAAAGACGAAGAAATGTCTGAAGATTCTAAAGAAGAGGAAAAAGATATGTCTGAGCAACCTGAAGACGAAGAAGCTAGCGACGAAGAAGAAGCTGGTGACGAAGAAGAAGGTGGTGAAGAAAATATGGACGACCTCGATAATGAAGAACCAATGAAAGGTATCGATTCAATGGATTCTGAAGGTGATGATGAGTCATCTGAAGATGAAATGGGTATGGAAGACGAAATGTCTTCTGATGACGAGATGCCATCTGAGGACGAAGATGTTATGGATATGACAGGTGCTTCTGATGAAGAAGTATTGAAAGTATTCAAAGCAATGAAGCCAGAAGACGGTATTGTAGTTAAAAAAGACGGAGACGATATCGAATTGGATATGGACGGTGATGAGTACATTATTAAACTTGACGGTGAAATGGATTCTGAAATGTCAGAAGAAATGTCAGACGAAGTTGGTGTTGAATTAAATGCTGACGAAGAAACATTGTACGAAATCGAGTTAGACGAAGAAGAAGGTGGTGAAGATGAGGCATCTGAAGGTGAAGACCATGAGATTGAAGCAACTGAAGCCGCTAGAACTTACGCTAATGATGCTAGAAAACCTGCGAACCAAGGTAAAAAATACAAAGCCGGTCGTAGAGAAATTAACGAAGAAGTTGAGTCTTTGAAAAAACAAAACGCAGAATACAAGAAAGCGTTAGTGTTGTTCAAAGAAAAACTTAACGAAGTTGCTGTTTTCAATGCAAACTTAGCTTATGCTACTCGTTTATTCACTGAACATTCAACAACAAAACAGGAGAAATTGAATATTCTAAAGAGATTTGATTCAGTTTCAACCATGAACGAGTCTAAGAACTTATTCAACACAATTAAGTCTGAATTAGGAGTTAAAAAACCTGTGACTGAAAGTGTAGTTGAAAAAATCTCTTCTACTCCTCAATCATCAGCTTCTCAACAAGTATTGGCGGAATCTAAAGCATATGAAAATCCACAATTCAAGAGAATGAAAGATTTGATGAGTAAAATAAAATAATAAAATAAAAACAAATAAAACCAAAATTTAAAAAAATGGGAGCATTATTAGAATCAGGTATGGTTGGTAACATCGGTCTTAAGCACCTTCGTGTTATCAAAGAAGATACCATCAAAAAATGGGATGAC
>Ga0129333_10003570_pt1 | contig 14571 bp, 18 predicted proteins | sample CPB6_08_DNA_FD_94474 | JGI IMG/M metagenome (GOLD analysis project Ga0129333, IMG submission 94474) | Freshwater to marine salinity gradient microbial communities from Chesapeake Bay, USA - CPBay_Sum_0.6_0.8_DNA | ecosystem: Environmental > Aquatic > Marine > Coastal | place: USA: Chesapeake...
AACTGCGCCGCGTACTGCGTGATTGACGGCGGCACATAGTGCTTGCCAATCATCTGGCCCTGCGGCGTCTCCATCGAGGCGCCACGCAGCGCGTCGATCTGCTTTTGCTTGCGCATCATTTCCACCTGCTGGGGCTGCAGTGCGCCCATTTGCAGCATGTACTCGATCATCATTTCGTCTTGGTTCATGGCTTACCTTCCAAATCCAAACAAGCCAACAGGGTTGCCAAGCGCGGCGCTACCCAACGAGAACAATCCGCCCATCATGTTGGAGCCAGCCGCCTGCTGAGCGTTGTACGCGCCCAACGCCGCGTCATAGCCCATCTGCGTGGCGCCCAAGATGTTAGGCGTCTCGGCGCGACCAGCAGACACAAACGATGGCATCTGCGGCATTGCAACCTGCTGCCCAGACAGCAGCGCATTCATCTCGTTCAGAGACATGCCACGGCGCTGCATTTGCTCAGCAATCGCCTGCTGGCGCAGACGGTTCTGCTGGTCGGCGTAAGACTGATTCAGGCCCTGCTGCTGCGACAGGGCTGCGTTCATTGCGCCCATGCGCTGCATGTCCAACGCGCCTGCCTGGCCGAGTGCCTGATTTCCAAACTGGCCGCTCTGCAGGTCTTCGCCAAACGCCTGTTGACGCGCTCCCATGCCCATGTTGAACAGGCGCTGAGCCTCGTTGCCAGCCGTATCAAGCGCGTTGTACCGTTCTGCAGCCTGACGCCCCTGCAGATCAGCCAAGGCCCGCGTGTAGCCTTCAGTGCCAACCGTGAAACCCTGATTTGCCAACTGCGTCTCAAGCTGCTGCTGCTGGCGCTCATGCACAGGCTGCATGCGCTCCATGAGCGACTGAGCCACGGTGTCGCGGTAGCTGGAGTCAAACTGCGGCAGCGCAGGGTTGTCTTGCGTTTGTAAAGACGTTTGCAGCCCAGGCGTGTAGTCGGCAAGCTGCGTGTTTAGCTTGGTCTGCTGATCAAGACCAGCCATCTGCGGCAGGCTTTGCCAGTCAAACGGACGCGAGTATTCCTGCTCAACTCGCCCCATGAAGTCCGACGCAAGCTGGCTGCGATCATTCTGCAAGCCAATCTGAGCATTTAAAGCCTGTTGAAGCTCTGGATCAAGCGTGTTGTTTTGCGTCCAAGACGTAACAGTCTGGCCAGTCGCAGGATCTACTTGACTAGACGTCTGCCAAGACTGCGACCCAAACGGCGTGTTGATCGTCGGGCGATTCGCAAAGTTCTGAATGTTGGTCAGCTCTTTGGAAGCTGCCGCCTGCTGTTGCGCTGCGCCGAGATAGTCCGGCGCGGCTGGCGCCCGTCCCTTACCCCCCATGTTTAGCTCCTTTTAGCCAACGGCAATCTTCGACTTTCATCTCAAACATCACGCAGTCGATTGTCTGCGCGATCTCCTTAAACCCCAACTTCCGATTCATGCTCAGCGCCTCTTCCAAGTGCTTAGGCGTCAGGCCATACACAGCGGTTTTCCCGCATGTGATGAATGGGTACTCAAACGCGGCCCGCCACAGTGAACGCGTAAGCGAATGCTCATGGTCAAACGCCACATGCATCCAGCACGTTTGTTCAGTCCACGCGTTGTAGCCAACAGCACAAGCAATCGTCCCATCATCACGCATTGAAGCAATGCACCGCAGATCACTCGACCAAGGCAGGCGCGTTTGCCTGTTCATCCATTCCCAGATGACAGGCGGGCTGCCTGGTTGGTCAGTGACTAGTCTCATCTCTGCTGCAGTTGATCATCCAACCTATTCAGCCTGTTCCAATAGTCAGACGATGCCAGCAAATTTTCTTGCGCCAAGTAGTCCTCCAGCATGTTCATCATCTGGATTTCTTCTGCCGTTGCTGTGTCAACAAGCGCCGATGGGGCAGGCGCTTCAACTGCATTGAAGGTCGGCGGCGTGTCTATAAGTTCAAACACCGACTCATCAAACGGATAGTAGACGTCAAGCGGTTCCGTAACTGATGTCACGTTCCCAACGTCACGAATTGAAGTTGCCTGTGCTGGAGCAGGTGCAGGCGTTGGAGCAGGCGCGGAGGTTCTGGGCTCCATGATGTCGTACTGCGGCACGATGCCAAGCTCACGGTCCAGCTCAAAATTATCCGCAGGGTCTGTGTTGACAGCAGGCGTGTTGGTGCCGTCCAGACCTTGAACTACCTCAACTGAAGGCGTTTTTGTCGGCTTGTTGCTAGCTGTTAAGAATGGCCCATAAAGATCGTATTGAGAGACGATGCCAAGCTCTCGATCAATCTCAAAATTGTCGTTAGGGTCTGTTGTCGGAGCTGGATCAGTCGAAACTGGCAAGTCCTGCACAACATTTACAGAAGGCTGACTAACTGGGTCTAAAGGCCGAGATGTAGGCAGCGGCGGCGTATACACCGGAGATGTCGTTACGTTGTCAGGACCGACATCAGGAATTGGCGCAACCGGATCGCCCCACAAGTCATCTATGTAGTCAGGGACGTCAGGATCAGTTACCCGAGGCGCAGGCGCAGGGTAACCAATCGGGCGCGGCGCTGGCGCAACAGGTGACGGAGAAGGCGCAACAGGTGACGGCGCAACAGGCGCACTAGGAGGCGGCAAGAACGGCCCCATCGGAGGCCCAGGCGGCAATGACGGCATGCCGCCATACACAGGCCGCTCACGCGGCGTGTAGACGCTGTTCTGTGGGTTATCGTAGAACTTGATGGTTGACGCCTGCCCCTGCATCGGCGTGGCGCCGCGCAAAGCCATGATCAACGCATCGGCTTGTGCAGCAGTAGCCGGTGCCGTTGCCATTACATCATTCCCCCAACATTGACCATGAGGTGCGAAGACATAAACAGCGTCTGCGGGACGCCACGCACCTTCATGCGAATCGAGCCGTAATAGCCCAGACCCGTCGCGCCAACCCAGGACTCATAGGTGTCAGTTCCGCCCACCCACAAGGCTGCGTTCCACACTGCTGAGTCCCAATACGCTAACTCTTCTTGACTAAAAGCCGGTGAACCTTCAACGCCAGTGAACTGATACTGAGTGTTCACGCGCAACTTGACGCTAGGCGCTTCTGGCGCCACAAACACAGGACGCGCCAAGCCAAACCGTTTGATCTGCCCAGCCGTGTCAAACGCCTGAAATGACGTTTGCACATCACCTTCAATCGGGTTGCCACCAGTACCATCCAGCGCGATCCCGTCGCGCTTGCCATACAGCCCGTGGCACACCACTTCACCCGTGCAGAAGTACAACTCACCATCCCAGATGGTCGTTGCAAACATCGGCATGTTGCTAAACGTACACCACGCGCCTGTGGTGATGTTCATGGCGAACTGCTGGTAAATGCCGTTCTGCGGCGGCAGCTTGATCACCAAAATGTCTTGCGACGGGACAATGAAGATGTCCCATCCTTCAACATTGCGCAGTTGACGCACCAGAGGTGTCAACACAGATTGAATCTTGCTGCTGACTCCATTGTTGGACTCAACAAACTGACCGTTGACCAGCTTGCTGACGGGCACCAAGCCCATCTCCGACAAGATCATCACATCACCGCCAAACGCGGTGAAGAAGCGCCCAATAGTCGGCACAGGGCCGACGTACCAAGTGCCCTTGATGGCAAAAGTGGTCGCGCTGGCCGGGTCAGTACCTGTCCAGACGGACAAGTCACCCTGCGAGCCAACCACTACCAAGTGGTCATCAATACCAACGCCCGCGTCCAGCGTCCAACTGATCAAGCCGCAGATGTAGCCGCCATTGCGCAACTGCGAGCCCATGTTAAAGCCAGATGTCGCGCCAGTCACAACATTGACGTTGTGCATGTAATAGATGTTTGCGCTGTTCTTGACGGTAAAGAAGACACGTTGCTTCCATACCATCACAGAATTCAAGCCCGATGTCGGCAGGCTTGATGGCGTGCGCTTTATCCAACCGCTTGCGTTTGAATACGTCCAGTAACCGCCACTCGCAGACACAGCCAGCAGGAAATTGTCAGCGCCCGTCGAGAACATCGTGGTAGACCAGATGTCATCGGTGCTGCCAGTGGCAGATTGCGAGACAGTTACCGTGCCATCCGTGATGTCATAGATGTTGCCGTTGGCCGCAGCAAAAAGCTTGTCATCGCCATTCAACGCGCTGTAAGCAAAAACGGACTTTGGCTCATAGCCAATCTCATCCGTAAATACCTGATACCCAGCACGCAACTCAACGCCAGTCTGGCGCGGGATCATGTTGTCCAGCACCACCGCGTCAATCGGTGACATGGCGCTGATGGGATCACGCAAGTTCAAACCGCCAACAGGCGCTGGCACGTTGACCAGAGATGACGTCTGCGTAGCCGCTGCCCTACGCGGCATCTTAAATGGAGCCAACTCCTGCAAAGGCATGTCAGGCTCCGTAGCCGGTGTCAGGCGTATTCGTCAGCGGTTGCAGGTACGGGAATGTGTAGTCCCGCACCATCGTTAGCACGGGTGCTCCTCGCTCGTTGCCTTTGCGGTTTTCCAAATTCACTTGGAAATCACGCATGGCCGCAGCGGAATCAAAGCCCTTCATCTCCAGCCACTTCACACGCGCCAGCAGTGTGACCAGATATGGGTCAATTAGGATGACGTCACCGTTCTTGGTAACGCGGTTTTTGTACAGAGTGGCGTCATCCGCATCGCGGACCCACGCCACCGACAAGTAGAAGAACGTCAGGTCTTGCGCACTGTCAGGCGGCGCCAGGATGTAAATCTGGTTGTCGCGGACCTGCCAGTAGAACGACAGCGTTGGCAGCGTGGTACGCACCAGCAACTGCTGCCAAAACTGAGCACTAATGGGCCCCAGCGCAGGCAACTGGTTGGTTTCGTTCCACTGAGTCTGATCAACAAACTCGTAGAAGTCATCCGGCAGCGCAAACGCCTTCTCCTTCTGCCCGCTCATGTCTGAGACGATGCTGATGGTGTAAGGCTTTGTCAGCTCCTGCCAATCGTGCATGGACAGGAGATCAACCCCAGCAAGGTTGACCGCCTGAACCATCTGTTGTACTGCCGGATCAGTCGATCCAGCGGCGTCTGCTGGGGTCGGATACCCCACCATAGACGCCATGTTCTGAACAACGGCAAGCAGCGATGAGTCGTCTACAAGCTGGAATGCCATTGCTCAGTCCTTACGTTAGGCTTCTTCGGTAGCCGCAACCTTGCGCTGCTTGGTGTTAGCCATCAGCGCAGCCATCTGCGCCTTCAGCGTCTCAATCTCTTCATCACGCTTGGCAAGCTCGGCGTGCATCTTCTCGATAGGCGCGTTGCCAGCAGCCACTTCAAGGAATGCCTTTGCCTTCTGCTTGTCTGAGTGGAAGCTCATGAACTTCTGACCCAGATTGTCATTGGCATCAGCCAACTGCTCAACCGTGACGATCTTGAAGAACTTGTATTCCTCAATCTTCACCGGGTTCATGCCAGGCAGCGCGGTCAGCGGCGTGCCAACAATCGCGTCAGCCTGACCAGACTTCCACTTGGCATAGCGGTCAGCAAAACGCTGCTTGTCCTGCTCAGTGGCAATACGGTCAACCACGCTGGTTTTGTCTCCAGGCACATGAATACGGATGAAGTCACGCTCTTCATAGATCGCACGCCCAGCTTCTTGGCTCTTGCCAGAAATCATCACAGGTTTGCGATGAAACTCGACATACAGACGTGCATCCGCCGCAAAGCGAGACTCATCGAGCCGAGGCAGGTTGCTAAATTCTTCAAACTGTGTAGGTGTGGTGGTTTCCATTTTTTATCCTTTTAAGAACGTAAAAAGGGGGCAGCAGCCAAAACTGCCACCCCCACTAGCCATTACAGCGTCCGGCCAACGGTCGGATACGAGAACAGCGCGTCAGCGTTAGTCGCTGCAGCACCGCCAGTAGCGGTGCCAAGCACCAGACCATTGATGACTTCAGAACCAGCAGTAGCGTCATCATCGACGGCGCCGCCAGTAGCGGTGCTGTTCAACTGGGTGCCCTTTGCAGCAGAAGCCAGCGTGCGAACGCTGCCCTTGCCGTAAATCTGGAACCAGCCGTACTCGTTGTCAGCCAGCGCAGCCTGAGCAGCACCAGCGCGAGTCCCAGGGCCAGACGCGCCAGGGGCGGTCGTGGTCGTGGTCGCCATGATGAAGTCAAAACCCGTCTCTTCGACGCACAGGTAGCCAGCACCAGTGACAGCGCCATCAGCGCGGCCATAGATGAACTCCTGATATCCATTGGTGGGATCATCGTATCCACCAACAGTACCGAGACGGAACGCGGGCACTGCGGTAGCCGCAGTGATTTGGTCTTTGCTAAGACCGATGACAGCTTGTGCCATTTGGAACTCCTAAAAAAAACCCTCGGGAAAGTGGGTCACACGATCCCGAGGGAAAGGTGACCCACCACAGGCCCACCAATTAGTTCTGCAGACGGCCCTGGAACTGAGCGCCGGAGCAGGTCAAGTTACCCGCCCAACCAATCACGGACACTTCCGCGTCCTGATTGATCGCATATCGCTTGTTAGGCGACAGGGCGACCATGTTCCGGTCGCGGTGAGGACGCCACTTCAGGTACTTGGTGTTCAGGAAGAAGCCAGTGCTCGACGGGCAGAAGCCGCCGATACCGCCGTCCAGAACCACATCGGCGTCCATGAACTTGATGGTCGGGAAGCCGAGGTTGGCGCTGTCAGGCGAGGTGAAGCGCTGGATGGCCTGCAGAGAAGCCATGTAGAAGCCCCAGTACACCGTGTCCAGAACGATGAGGTCAGGACGATCATTGCCGCGAGTGCAAGATGCCCAGAGCGTGTTCATCGCGTTCTGGATAGTCGTGGGACCAGGCGTGACAACAGCGGTGCTGAAGTCATAGAGCTGCGAGCGCCAGAATGACCACGTTCCCCGATCTATCCCGCCATAGGTGCCACTGCCAGGAGACGAAGGAACAGCAGCGTTCAGACCAGTGATTTCCTTGCCACCGCTGCCGGTGCCATCGGAATACACAGACTGAGCCAGCTTGTTCATCATCGTGGACTCAGCCACGTTCAGACGCGCTTCCAGCAGGTCGATCAGGGCCTCTTTCCCGCTGTTCTGCAGCATCTCCAGACCGGAGATGACCACAGGGCAAGCAAGCTGCTTGATCTGATACTCAGCGGCGCTGATAACGTCCTGAGCCGCAACCGGCAGCAGGTCGTAACCGCTGTAGAAGCCAGCGTTTGCGTTCTCAGCAAACGACAGCTCTTCCAGAATTACGTTACCGCCGCTGATAGTGCGGATGTTGCCACGCTGGCCCAAACGGGCGAGAAGCGCGTTGTTTTTGGTTACGTTGTCGGCAATCGTGCGCGAACGATTCTGAATCGTTGTTGCGATGATGTCCGTTACGGAGGTATTGGCAAATGCCATTTTGAAAGCTCCACAGAAAAAAGGTTGATCACGCTTGCGCGTGCGCCTGATTCATGTGGCCTACGTCAGACCTTTGTCAGTCCGTACTGCGTAGGTGGGCCTAAAAGGCTCCTAGTGCTTTCGGTGGCTGCCGGTGCTTGTAAGCACACATGCAGACGTGGTGTTTCCACCACATCGCGTAGCGATTAGACCATCAACGCGAGGACATCGCAATAGCCGCCTCAATCGCACTGCGGACATCATTGCTCTGTACCTGCGGAGCCCCCATTGGCGCCCCGCTAGAACTTACGCTGACGGCAGCAGAACGCGCCCGTTGCGCGGCCTGCGTTTGATTCTGGAATCCGCGCTGCTGCTGTCGCGCCTGCAGCACCTTGCGCACGCTCGGGTTCATCAAGCAGGCTTGTTTGTACGCGTCAGCCAGGCTCAGTTCGCGGCCATTCCTCTGCGCGACTTCCATCAAGTCAGCCATCTCGTTGCGCACATCGTTGCCAAACTCGGCCTTCTCAATGAACTGCGTTACTTCGCTTTGAGCGCGGCTCGCCAACTGCTGCTGTTGAGCTTGCTGGGCCTGCTGGAACTGCGTCATGAACTGCTGCACAGGCGCCAACTGCTGCTGAATGACCTGCTGCAGTTGCTGCTGCTGCGGGTCAACATTTGGCGTGGCGCCAGCTAACGCGCCATCCAGCATCTCAATAAAGTTCTGACCGAATCTGCCAGTGCCAAACTGCTTGACCATGCCCGCCATCAGATTGGCAAGCTCAGGGCCGGTCGCCGTGCGCAGACGCACCGCCGTGCCCATCAGGTTGTCAATGACCTGCATGGGAGTCGCGCCCTCGGCGCGGATGTATGCCTCATAGGGTTGAAAAGCCCTGTTGATGGCTTCAGCGTACTTACGAGCCTCTGCAGTATCTTGCAGCGTTCGCTGCACTTCAGCTTCTCTACGCGCTACTTCTGCGCGTACAGGCTCAGGCAGTTTGCCCCAGTGGTCGCGTAGCTCTGGCTTCCACGATGCAGGCGCCTTGTCGCCCTTGGGACCAGACTTCGGCCCAGGCGTAATCTGTGGCGCTTCTTCCTGCGGCTTGACCTCTTGTGGCGTGCTTTCGGATAGCGCGTTCAGGTCTTGCGCTGGGGCTGCTGGCGCTTCATCGCTAGCAACCTGCGGCTGCTCCTCGGCTGCAGGTGCGTCAGCGTAATCGACCGTCTCTGGTGCTGGCGCAACTTCGGTTTTTTCTGTGCTGATGGCCGCTTCAAGACTGTCGCGCAGGGATGGTGTGGCGGGTTCTGACATTATTTGGTTCTATTTTGGATTTGATAAAACGCTCGCTCGACGTCTGTGCGCCTAAACGAGCCGCCTTGCGTAACGTAACGCTCACGCTCTTTTTGGGCTTTGGCCCATGTGTCTTTAAAGTCATCCGCCGTGGTCAGATTATTACGGCGCATGTACTCACGATGTTTTGCTCTGGTGCTGATGTCTGTGCCATCAGGAGCGCGGACGCCATCGTAGTGGCGGTCACCCCACAGAGCGCCTGAGTCGTTGCGCGTGACCGGCTGATAGTCAGCCGTCACTTCAATCATCTCAAACGTCTTGGGGTCTTGGATGTATCTGCGGCGGGTCATTTCTTTCTCAGTGCTTGAGCGTGCATGGCCTGCTTGAGCAACCTGCCGCCCTTGTCTTCTTGGTTGTACTCTTTGGCGACCTTCACAGGCACGCCAACCTTTTTGGCAAACTCAGGATCGTGCGCAGCCGCTGCCATCAGCCGCGCTTGCTCGGGTGACTTGCTTGGCATGATTTACGCCCACATCCTGCTAGGTGTCTGAGGAAACACGCGGAAAGCCTCCAGCTCCGGAGCCTCGTCGGTGTGACGCACGTTGGCGTGCCAGCCGTCCAGCGGAGCCATCTCAGGCACTTCGCCTTCGTCGGTCTGAATCATCTCGCCCGTGGGCTTGTAGATCGTGCCAACGACATCGATGGCCGCGTACTTGGGCACCAGCACCGTCTCGACCACATCGTCTTGCACGTTGGTCTGCTCGGTGAACAGCGCCGCGTTGGCCTCGGCTGCGTCGGCGAATTTTAAAAACATGTCAAAGTACATAACGGTACGCCTTTCTCTTCTCAATCGCGTTTATTGCTTGTTCTGTGACACCCAACGATGCACCAATCGCAGCCTTCTTAACGCCGAAGGCAACTAGTTTTCTAATGCCCAAAACTTGTTCATCAGAAAACCTTCTTGTCTTACCAACAAAAAACCCGTTTACAAGATTCTTTTCCATAAAGGCTTTTCGTTTTTCAGACCTAAGCGCTTTGTTGTAGCGATTAGCTTCTATGGACATCTGAAGATTTTGCTTTCGCGTTCCGGGTATAAGGTGGTCCGGATTGACGCAGGCCGGGTTGTGGCATGTGTGCATCAAATCTAGCCCTTCCGGAGGCTCGCCCTTAAACCAGCGGTACACAACTCTATGAGCCAGTGTTTTTTCAGCCGTACCGTACCCTTGTTTGTTTTTTGCAAGCTGCCATTCCCAGCATTGTGTGTCTGGAACGATCTTTACTAAATTCTCAAGGTTGTCCATTCGGATGACTTTTGGCTGCGGCACGGGCACCTCGTTGAATGGGTCGAAGGGGTCGTAGGTCATGCCGTCAGGGACTGAAGTTCTGCCGGGGAAAATTTTCGGGGGTAGTAGGTGATGCGGCGGATGTAACCGCCAAGAGATCCTAAAAATCCGCCAGACCCAAGTATCAATGTCGTTACCGTTGGGACAGTGCCTGAGGTGTCTGTTTGCACCGTTCCAGCGTTCAACACACTTGCAAAGTCATTAACTTTGTAAACACCTGCTGTTTTGAAAGTTGCGCCAAGTGTGATTGAGGTTCCACTGGCTAAATCAGCCTGATTTACGCTTGCAACATTTACTATCAATCGGCTCTGTGTGAAAGATCTAGAGTATCTAAATAAATCTGTAAGGCCCGCATTTTGTAAAGTAAGAAACGGTGCTTCTGCGGTATTTGTTGTGCTGCCCTCAAAATAAACCGTCCCCTCAACACTATTAAACCAAGGCGACAACGTATTCACTGAAGCCACATCGGCTGCACGGGTCAGCGCGGTGGTGGTGGTGGGGATGACGGAGGTGGCAAACGCGCCCTGCTCTAGCTGGGGCAGGCCGATGCGCAGGGTGATGTCGATGGCTACCGGGGCTGCGGCGGGAATTAATTGAAGAAAACCTTGAACGCCTGTCACCGCGCCAGAACTTAATGTCCTTGTAAAGGTAACTCTTTGCGTTGCTAGCGCGGCAGATGTGGGTGCAGATATAGTTCCTTGCGATGCGGCAATGGTGTCAATAATTCCGTGCTCTACTCTAAGAATGTTCGTTAGCGAACCTCCAACTAGCCTAATATATGACGATAAAGTCCATACTTGGCTTGGACTTGCAGGTATTCCAGCCAAGGAGTCAAAGAAAACATTGTTGTTTTGCCCAACGGCTGTTGTTCCAACAAAACGCAAATCAATATAGGTAATCCCGTTTTCTACACCTGTACCGACAACTGATGGAACAATTCCGGTGTTGTTATTTTGAGACCAATTCGTCGGTAATGTTCCTGGCGTCCCCGCCACTGCACCCTGCATGGTGCTATTCCGAATGCCGTTCGTCCTCGCCTCCTCAATCAACAAGCCCTGTGCAGCAAGCGTGGCGGGGTTGTAGTCGAAGCGTGGGGCGTTGATCGCTGCGCTGGTCAGCACACCAGCCGAGTTGAAGAACGTGGCCGTGCTGGCGCGGGTGAAGGTGACCAGCGGGTCCAGCGTGTCGGTGCCGATGAAGTTCAGATTGAAGTTGATTGCGCCCGCGATGGCGCCGTTGCTGTCGAACGGCAGGCCGTTGGAGACAACCGAACGCGCATTGCGGCTCACGCAGACCTTGTTGCCGCTGACAGGCAAACCGTTGATGTAAATCGTGTCTGCGGGCAGCCCAGCCGTCGCGTCAACAATCGCAACCTGGCCGGTTTCCGACATCGGAATACCTTGGTTGAAATACGTCCCGGCACTGGTTGTCACACGCGCAGCGCCGCCTTGCGCAAACCGAATACCGCTTACATAGGTATCGGTATTGAAGTTTGACGCCGCGTCGAACTGTGCTTGGTCATTGACCACATTAAACAGGCTCATTCAGTGCCTCACATCAACAAGAGGATTTCCTCATCGCGTCGGCGTTTTCGCAACCGGCGCTCATTTTCCGCTTTAATGCGCTCGATGACAATCCGAGCCTGAGCACGGGCTTGCGCCTGGCGCGTGCGCTGCGCCTCGACGCCCATACGTTCCAGATGCCGAACCACCATCCGCGCCACGTTGCGCGGGTCAAATGACGGCGGAATCGGGAACGAAACGCTGTCGCCGCCTTCGGGGATGACGGTGATCTTATCCTTGACCGTGACAACCTTGGCCGCTGGAGCTTGAATCGGGTTGACGGTGCGCTCAATGAGCTTGCGCAGTTCTTCGCGGTCTTCGCGCTCTTTCTTGCGCTGGCGAAAGCCCATCATGCCTTCGCCAACTTGCAGCACAAACTGCGGCACTACCGGATCGGCTTCGCCAACGATTACCGAGCCACTTCCCTCCAACGCACCCGTCGTATCGTGGACAGGCGCAACAAACGGCTGCACATCCGCGCTGCCAACAATGATGGGGTTGCTTCCAGACAACACACCATCTGTGGTGTGCTTGCGCGAATAAAGCGCCGTGCCAGTAACCGCAGAGCTTTGGCCGGTCAATGCGCCAGAGGTTGCAAACGCACGGAAGTTGGTTGCAGAGCCTGCAAGCGATGATTCAGGCCCAACCAGCACACCGCTGGTAACGTGCGGCGTAAAGTTAGACGCGGCCCCAACAACGCTGCCAAGCTGACCCGTTAGCGTGCCGCTAGTGTCGTGTGTGACAGCACCTGCAGAACGCGCAGCACTACCGCTAAGCGTAGAACCTTGGCCGGTCAGCGTGCCGCTGGTAGCAAACGCCCGAGAACGTGCCGATGAACCGGCAACAGTTGAGTCTGGACCAGCTAACGCGCCACTTGTGTCGTGCGTTACCGGCCCTGCCGTGCCCTGGCCAAGAAGCAGCGGCAGCAGCACGGCTTAGAACACCTCAAACGTAATTTCAAACGAAAGGCTACCAACAGACGCCACAGAGCCCTGCACGAACCGCAGGCCAGAGTTTTCGCGCACGATCAGGTCAGCGCCCTCGTTGCGGACAAACTCCGCGCCCAACGTACCGGCGATGCCGGACGGTGCGGAGGTTTCCTCAGTAAATACAAAGCGCTGCCCTATCAAGGCACCTGCAGTTGCTCCGCCCGTGGGGGATGACCGCGCCGTGATGCTGGCGGACAAAGCCGGGTTGTTTGTGTCCATCTCGCTGATGGTGATCGCCGTCAACGAGGTGCCGTCTGCGGTGGCAGCCGTGCCGCCCGTTCCAACGGCTGTGGTGCGGGTCAGGTTGACCTCAACACCCAGCGTGCCGGTCACAGCGGTGTCGTTGTCCACAAAGCAAAACGCTGACAGCACGCGAATTGACACCCCGCTGCCGGTGGCGTTGAACAAGTCTAAAAAAACCTTGTTCGCACCAACCGCTTGGCTGGGGCAAATCAGGCGGTACTGAGGCAGGCTGCCTTGGATGTGCCCATCTGGCAAAGCCAGCATGACGACTTGGTACTCCTTGGCCGACACCAACTGCGTGGCGACAACGGCACCCGAGCCAGGGGTGACGTTGATTGCGTCATTTGGCAGCGCCATGATTACGCGCTCAGTGCGGTGTAAGTCAGCGAGCTGCAGCTCACGGTGTCACCCGCCGCCACCGTCAGGCCGTTGGTCATGTTGATGTCGGAGCCCGAGGCCGCCACCGCGCAGTGAATCACCACCGTGCCACCTGACGTCTGCAGCGTTGCAGTTGCCACAGGCGAGGCGTTACCCGCAGCGTTGGTGTCGCTGGTAATCGCGTTGGCCGTGGCGGTGCCGTTGCTCGACGCAGCAAAACCAGTGGCGCTCAGCACCAGCGTAGCCACCGCAGTGCCAGGTGATCCCACCGTGCCGGACAGGCGAAACACCAACCGCCCGCTGGTGCCAATCAACGCCGTTACAGCGTCAGTCGCAGCGTTCCGTGCTGCTACAGAGTGCGTCACCGCCATCGGTCAACTCCTTCAGTTGTGCTTCAGTAATCTTGCCGACGAGCGTGAACTCTTCGACTTTCCCTGTCTCAGCGCGTGTGATCTGAACCTTGAAGCTCAACTCACCCACATCACCCGACAAATCCGACATTCATCGCCCCTTGAGGTTGCGGCAGCATCGCCATCCCGTCAGGCATGTCATCCTCGACTTCCCGAACTTCAACAATGTCGCCGTTTTCATCCCTGATTGGGACACGCTTGGTCTTGCGACTGAGCTTGTCCATCAACGCTTGCATCTGCATCGCAGACATCTCGTTACTCTGCGCAGACCCCTGCGCCAACTGAGCCACAGCACCAGCCAACTGCTCCAACTGCGGCGCCATCTGCCCAGTCGTGTTCATGGCCTGCATGATCTGCTGGTACTGCTGCGTCACGCCGTCAAGCGCCGCCTTCATCTCAATCTTCTGCAGCTCTACACTGGCCTTCAGGCTCGCAATCTGCTGATCCGACTGCGCTTCCATCATCGCAATCTTCTCGGCACTCTGAATCTTGGCCTGCTCAATCTGCGCCTTGATCACCGTGTCAGGATCAGGCTGCGGAGGTGCAGGCGGCGTCTGCAGCTTCTGTTGCATGCCTGCAACAGCTTGATCCAATATCGACTCGATCTGCGTGCTAACGCGGAACTTGGATACCGCCCACTGCATCATGCGCATCAGGTACGGCCCAGCCTCGGGCACCTGTTGAGCCATCGGCGCGACTTGAGAAATGAACGCCCCCAGGCCATTCATGAACTGCACAGCCGCGTCACGCTCAGCCGCCCAATCCATCGCGGCCATCGAGTCAGCCTCGACCTTGATGCGGTACTGAGAAACGTGCTCATCCTTCAGCAACGCAATCGCAGCCTGCGCAAACGGCGCATCCGGCGTGCGCATGACGTTGGACCGCTCAATGATCGTCTCAGGCTGAAAGTGCTTGCAGATGATCTCGGCCTTGATCCGCAAAGCCTCGCTGATCCACTCAGCAATGTAGAACTGCATCAACTGAATGCGCGTAGACCCAAACTGCGCCT
>Ga0129333_10003571_pt1 | contig 14569 bp, 13 predicted proteins | sample CPB6_08_DNA_FD_94474 | JGI IMG/M metagenome (GOLD analysis project Ga0129333, IMG submission 94474) | Freshwater to marine salinity gradient microbial communities from Chesapeake Bay, USA - CPBay_Sum_0.6_0.8_DNA | ecosystem: Environmental > Aquatic > Marine > Coastal | place: USA: Chesapeake...
AAAGTGCTTGGATGTGCAGGTGGTCGGGTCGACACGGATCGGCGACCGGTAGATCCCAGGCCTCGGCCCCGACCGCCAGTTCACCCTTCCAGTGACCATGCCCCCAGTCGGCATTGAAGTAACCGATGCCCTTCATCTGGAATTCGTACAACGGTTCGAAACTGAGGTGGCGGACCGATCCGTCGGGTTGATTCAGATCGAGTTCGAATCCGCGCGCCCATCGCGTACCGGGTCGCCATTCGAGTGAATAGCCCACGGATCGAGAAGCGACGGCCGGATCGTCACCGTCGGGGATCACGAAGCCGACCTCGTGCCAACGCTGGCCGTCCGCGTACTCGTTGATGTCGAAGTGCGTCGCGTAGCCCTCGAAGTTGACCGGTGCCCACAGCCAATAGAACTGTCCGGATGCAAAGGGTGCCCCGGCATCGCTGACCGGTCCGATCGGTCGTATGCCCCACGAGCGATCACGAGATCCGAACGAGTCGGGGGAGATGTCGTGACGACGGCCTTCGACCTCGATCCAGCCCGACCAGTGACCGAACTGCGTGAGTCGTGTGTAGTCCATCACGGTGCGGACGCCGTTTCGAACGAAGAAGTGCGGCTCCTGGACCGGCGCACTACGCGCCGTGAGTTCGAGATCGGCCCGGATGCCGTGCTCCGGAGAGTCGACCAAGATGCGATGACGCTTCATGGGTTCGACGATCCGCACTTCGATCGGACCGATGGCGTTGGCCTGCGCCCGATCGATCGGAGCCCGCATGGACGAGTGCAACGAAATCTGTCGCCGGCCTCCGATAACGACCGAAAAGGACGCGTCGGCGACGTGCCGGTTCGGGTACAGACCCATGGCGACACCGAAGTAAACCGAGGCATCGCGTGTGTACCCGTTGAAGAAGTAGCGGTCGTAGTGGTTCGGGTCACCGGAAGAGGTGAAGGCGATCGGCGCGCTGGAGGGATGGATCGGATAATCGTCGAATGCTGTGAGCACGGTCACGAGGGTAGTCAGAGCCGACTCATACGGCGGTTACGTCGGGGTTCTAGTCTCGCTTCGATGCGGTTCTCGGCTCGGACCTACTCGCGGGTCACCTTCGCGGCTCTCGTCCTGTTGTGCGCGATCGTGGTCACCGGAGCAGCGGTCCGGCTGTCGGGTTCGGGACTCGGCTGTGCCGACTGGCCTCGTTGCAACAGCCAGAAGTTCATCGATGTGTCCTCCACCCATGGTGCGATCGAACAGGTCAATCGTCTCTTCACCGGTCTGGTCGCGGCCGGCGTGGCGCTGGCTGTCCTCGGTTCGTACCGATTGAGTGAACGTCGCCGGGATCTGGTGCGACTCTCGTGGGGGTTGGTAGCCGGAGTCGTCGGTCAGGTGGTCCTGGGCGGGGTGGTGGTTCTCACGGATCTTCATCCGCTGGCCAACCAAGGACACTTCGTACTTTCGATGATCCTCGTGTCGACGGCCACGGTGCTCTGGGAGCGGTCTCGGGCGGACTTGGCTTCGGAACTCGCCGAGCCGGCGACCATTGCTCCACTGGCTCGTCGTCTGGTCGGCGGCGTCGTGATCGGCGCAGTGGTCAGCATTCTCACCGGAACGGTCGTGACCGGAACCGGGCCCCATGCCGGCGATGAAGAAGCGCGTCGCTTCGGTTTCGACATCGAGTCCGTTGCTCGACTTCACGGCTCGGCCGTTCTCGTCACCATCGCCCTTCTGCTCGGACTCATCGTCGTGGTCCGGCGCCGGTCCGATTCGTGGGAGCGGCTCGGTGGACCACTCGAAGCGTTGCTGGCGGTCGCGGTGGTGCAGGGAACGGTGGGCTACGTGCAGTACTTCAACGACATCCCGGCCGTGTTGGTGGGCGTCCACGTCGCCGGAGCGACTGCGTTGATGATCGCAGTGGTCCGGCTCGCTTTTCGGGTGTTCAGTCGACGGACATCAGGCGCTGGCGTGCTTCTCGGAACTCGATGACCGTTCGTCGGATGATCGACTCCACCGGCTCGACGCTCTCGATCCGCCCCATGACCTGACCGGTGAGGGCGATGGCCGCCTCCATGTCGCCTCCGAAGTAGAGATCCATGGCCCGACTCATCTCGGTGAGCGGAACGTGCTCCTGCTTCTCGAGAGCTGAAGTTCGCTCGGTGCGGATGGCGCGCAATCCCGGCCGCGAGAATCGATTGAGAAAAACGGTGTCGGTCTCGGCTCCATCGACGATGGCACGCTTCCAGTTGTCGTGGATCGGGGACTCGAGCGCGGAGACCATTCGCGTTCCCATCTGAACGCCCTCGGCGCCAAGGGCGAAGGCCGCGGCCATCGAAACTCCGTCGCAGACTCCTCCGGCGGCGATCACGGGCACGTCGACCTTCGAACAGACGAGAGGCAGAAGAACCATGGTCGACACGTCACGAGGATTCTTGAAGCCACCCCCTTCACCGCCCTCGACCACGAGGCCGTCGACACCGGCATCGACGGCCTTCAGTGCGGCCGAGAGCGTGGGAACCACATGGAAGACGGTGAGTCCCGCCTCCTTGAGTCGAGCCGTGTACTGACGCGGATCGCCGGCCGAGGTGGTCACGAAGCGCACGCCTTGTTCCACAACGAAGTCGACGATGCCCGGGTCGCGGACGAACAACTGGGCGATGTTCACACCGAACGGACGATCGGTGATCTCCCGCATGCGAAGAATTTCGGACCGCACGGCGTCGAGTTCACCCGAGGAGGTTTCGATGATCCCGAGTGCCCCGGCCCGGCTCACGGCACTGGCGAGTTGGGAGCGAGCGATCCAGCCCATGGGCGCCTGCACGATCGGATAGTCGATCCCGAGCATTTCGCTCACGCGCGTGCGAATCGGAAGGGGCGAGGTGGTCATGATCCGACGGTAGTCGTCGAACCCCGAGCCGATCGCCCGACGAGGATCATGCCCAAGCCGACGACCGCCGCCCCCACCCATCCGAGCGGCGCCAAATTCTCGTGCAGGACGAGGACCGAACACAGCGCAGCGACGACCGGCTCGAGAAGAGTCAACATCACGACGAGTGTCGGTGGAATGTGCTGCAGCGACCAGCCGAACGCCACGTACGAAATCGTCAACGTGACGAGGCCGAGATAACCGAGCACGATGAGGCCGCGCGGCGACTGAAGGATGTCGACGCCGGTCCAGAGGAGAGCCGGGCTCGTGAGCAGACCGGCACCTAGGAAAAGCGAGGTCATCACAGCGGTGGTCGGAATCCCGCGATCGACGAGGATCGAAGCCGATTCGGTGTACGCGGCGTAGGCGACTCCGGCGAGGACGGCGGCCATGACACCTCGGGGTACGACCGACAGTGAGTCGTACCCACCGGTGAGGAGGAGGACGAGCCCGACGAGGATTCCGATGGCGGCGACGAACCAGATGCGAGGTGGCTGTGGGCGGCCGCGGACGGTTCCGATCAACCAACTCGCCAAGGGGCTCACACCGATCGTCACCACACTGGCCATGGCCACGCCCGTACGACGCGTGGCCCAGAAGAAGCCGAGTTGATAGACGGCGACCCCGACGGCTCCCAAGAGAACCTCGCGCCCGTGTCCGCGCACGGTCGTGAGTCTGGTGCGGGCCAACACGGCGAGCCCAGCGCCCCCGAGGACTAGCCGGAGAATGCCGGCGCCCAATGGGTCGACGTCGGCTGAGGCTTGAGCGAGCGCGGTTCCGGTCGTTCCGAAGAGCGCTGAGGCCAACAACACCCCCAGCACGGCGGCCCGGGTCGACGACCGGGATCCGGATCTTTCGTGGCTCACGGACTCTGAACTACCATGCCCAAGGTCCGGCGATCGGTATGCCGGCTCTCGGGGGATCTTGTGGCCAAGGCGTTGATCAGCAGGTGAATCGCTCGGCTGTATCGCTTCGGGTCGTGCGTTGGCTCTCGGTAGCAGTGGCCGCTTTGTCCGTGCTGGCGTTCGGAGCCTCAGCCGCTTCGGCTGACGACGGGTACCAGATCCGCGTTCAGGTGAAAGAACAGTTCCGGGACGCCACCGGCAAGACCGACAACCAGCCAGTCGCCGGGGTCGCGATCACCGTGACCGATGCCGGTGGAGTCGAGATCGGCCGGGCGGAAACCGACGAGAAGGGCGTGGCGGTGATCCCGGTGCCGGCCAAAGCCGACTACATCGTGACCCTCGACGAGGACACGTTGCCTGATGGACAGAAATTGTCGTCCTCTTCGGCGGCCGTGCAGCAGGTCACGACGGATTCCTTCATCACCTCGACCAAGGTGATCAACTTCTTCACCGGTGAGACCCAGGGAGGCGGTCAAAGTCTGTTCGACAAACTCGCGCAGCGGGGAGTCAACGGAATTCGCCTCGGACTCGTTCTCGCCATGTGTTCGGTCGGTTTGTCGTTGATCTTCGGCACCACCGGACTCACGAACTTCGCCCACGGTGAAATGGTCACCTTCGGTGGTCTGATCGGGTATCTGCTGAACGTCACCGGCATGTCGTTCCTCGGATTTCTGGCCTTCATTCCCGGCGTGCACGACGACGGGTCGTTCCACATTCTGTTGGCCGCACCGCTGGCCATCGTGTTGGGCGGAGCCTTCGGCTGGGCTCTCAATGCCGGCATCTTCCTGCGTCTGCGTCGTCGGGGAATCGGTCTCGTCACCCAGATGGTTCTGACAGTCGGTCTCTCGATCCTGCTACGCAACTTCTTCTTGTCACGCTTCGACAGTCGAACCCGCCCCTTCAAAGAGTTCTCGCTGCAGAAGGCCTGGGAAATCGGTCCGGTGACGATCACCCCGCGCGACTTCACGGTGTCGGTTCTGTCGCTCCTGATCCTGATCGCCGTGGCCCTGGGTCTGCGCTACACGCGCCTCGGTAAGGCCACGCGTGCTGTGTCCGACAACCCCGATCTCGCTTCGGCCACCGGTATCGACTCCGAGCGCGTCGTGCGTCTGGTGTGGATCCTGGGTGGCGCCTTGGCGGCCGCCGGCGGCGTGTTCCGAGGACTCGACGAACAGGTCAGTTTCGACATGGGTGGCCGGTTGCTGTTCCTGATGTTCGCCGGCATCACCTTGGGTGGTCTCGGCTCGGCCTTCGGTGCGCTGGTCGGAGGCTTCGTGGTCGGCGTGATGGTGGAAGTTGCTTCGATGGTCGTGCCCACCGAACTCAAGACCACACCCGCATTACTCATCTTGATTCTCGTGTTGCTGTTCCGGCCGCAGGGAATCCTCGGCAAAGCCCAGAGAGTGGGGTAGCAGATGGACTGGACACTCATCATCGAGAACAGCCTGAAGGGCCTCATCGGCATCAACGCGGTGTACTTCGCCATCGCCGCGATCGGCATGAACGTTCAGTTCGGGTACGCAGGATTGCTCAACTTCGGTCAGGCCGGGTTCATGGCTTGTGGCGCCTACGGACTCGGAATGACCGCGCACTATTTCGACATCTCTTTCTGGTGGGGAATTCCCCTCGGCATCCTTTTCTCGGTGTTGCTCGGCTTGCTCATGGGTGTTCCGACGCTTCGACTCCGAGCCGACTACCTCGCGATCGTCACCATCGCTGCGGCCGAGATCATTCGACTCGTCGTGCGTTCGGTGAAGTTCAAGACCTACTTCGGCGGAAGCGACGGCATCAACAGCTTCGCTCAACCGTTCCGCAAGGTCGGCAACTCACTCGGCATCGAAGAGGCCGACGAATACGGCTTCTGGCCGTTCCATTTCACCGGTCGCGAGCTCTGGACATTAATCGTCGGATGGGTGCTCGTCGCTCTGCTCGGCTTCTTCGTCTACAAGCTGATGAAGAGCCCGTGGGGCCGAGTCCTGAAGGCGATCCGCGAGGACGAGGACGCCGTGCGTTCTCTCGGCAAGAACGTCTACTCGTACAAGATGCAGGCGCTGATCATGGGTGGTGTGATCGGAACGATCTCCGGCATGGTGTTCGCACTCGACCGGGCCGCCGTGCAGCCCGACAACTACAGCCGTGACGTGACCTTCTACATCCTGACCGCACTCGTACTCGGCGGCGTGGCCAAGGTCTCGGGATCGATCGTCGGCCCGATGATGTTCTGGGGCTTGTTCACGTTCATGGACAACTTCCTGCGCCAGGTCGCCGAGGATCCGATTCATCTCGGCAACATCACGCTCATGAAGTCGACCCAGGTCGGTCAGTTGAACTACATCCTCATCGGACTGACCCTGATTCTTCTCATGGTGTACCGCCCGCAAGGTGTGTTCGGTAATCGACAGGAGATGGCTTTCGATGGTCGCTGAGCGCACCTATTCGCCGATTGCCCAAGCGGCACGAGCCGCCTTGGATGGTTGTGTCCGTGAGCCGGGTGCCAAGAAGCCCGACCCGATCCTCGTGGGTGATGGTGTGCGTCGCCAGTTCGGGGGAATCGTGGCGGTCGACGTTGATCACATCGAGGTCCAGCGTGGTTCGATCACGGCGCTCATCGGACCCAATGGAGCCGGCAAGACGACTCTGTTCAACCTCCTCACCGGGTTCGACAAGCCGAACACCGGAACGTGGAGCTTCGACGGTCGATCGATGGAGAAGGTGGCTTCGCACCGCACTGCGGCACTGGGCATGGTTCGCACGTTCCAGTTGACCAAGAGCCTCACCAAGTTGTCGGTCATCGAGAACATGCGTCTCGGTGCGACCGATCAGAAGGGCGAGAAGTGGTGGAACGGCCTCTTCTCGGCAATCTGGAAGGGTCAGGAGGACTCGATCACCAAGCGAGCCGAGGGTCTTTTGGCGCGTTTCAAACTCGATCACATGCGCGACGAATATGCGGGCGCTCTGTCGGGTGGCCAGCGCAAGCTCCTGGAGATGGCTCGGGCGCTCATGACCGATCCGACACTGGTCATGCTCGACGAACCGATGGCCGGAGTGAACCCGGCGCTCAAGCAGAGTCTCAACGAGCACATTCGGGGTTTGCGTGACGAGGGAATGACCGTTCTGTTCGTGGAACACGACATGGACATGGTCCACGACGTGTCCGACTGGGTGATCGTGATGGCCGAAGGCCGGATCATTGCCGAAGGAACACCCGATGACATCTCGCGTAACCCGGCCGTGATCGACGCCTACTTGGGTGCGCATCAGGGTCGTTCCTTGATGGAGGACAACTCGTGAGCACCGACGTCGTTCTCGACGCCACCGAACTCGTGGCCGGATACATCCCCGAAGTCAACATCCTGAACGGATGCAACCTCGAGGTGCGCTCCGGTGAGTTCGTGGGGATCATCGGCCCGAATGGCGCCGGCAAGTCGACCTTCCTGAAGGCGGTTCTGGGCCAGTGCAAGGTGCGCTCGGGGGCGATTCGACTCAACGGTGACGACATCACCGGTCGCAAGGCTCACGAGCTCGTGGCGCTCGGCGTGGGTTACGTTCCCCAGAACAAGAACGTCTTCCCGAGCCTGACCGTTCGCGAGAACCTCGAAATGGGTTGTTTCCTGAAGCCCAGCGTCTTCGGCGAGCGTTTCGATTACGTGGTGCAGATGTTCCCGAAGTTGGGGGAGCGCGCCGCCCAGCGGGCCGGAGCCCTGTCGGGTGGAGAGCGGCAGATGGTCGCCATGGGACGAGCGCTCATGATGCAGCCCGTGATCCTCCTGCTCGACGAGCCTTCGGCCGGTCTGTCGCCGGCCCTCCAGGACGAGGTCTTCGTGAACTGCCGGACGATCAACCAGTCCGGAGTGGCCATCCTGATGGTCGAGCAGAATGCCCGGCGCTGCCTGCAGGTCGTGCACCGGGGCTATGTGCTGGATCAGGGCCGTAACGCCTACACCGGATCCGGTCGGGATCTGTTGGCCGATCCGAACGTGATCGAGCTGTATCTGGGAACCCTGGCCAAAGCCACCGGCGGCTGACCCTCTTTCCAAACCGGTTGTCCCACCGGTGTTCTGTCCCACCGGTGTTCTGGTGATGATTTTCCACCATCGAGGTGAAGATCTGACACCAGATTCCCGTGGTCACAAGTTTTCTGGCGCGCCTTCTTGACCTATGCGGTGAAAAATCATCACCAGAACAACAAGTGGGGATAGTCGTGGGGGACGCGAAAGGGCCCCCGGTTTCCCGGGGGCCCTTCGTTCCGAATCTGACGTGAGTCAGACGACTCGGGTCACTTACCGGCGTCGAAGTTCTCGCCGAGTGCGTTACCCATGTTGCCGTCGGTGCCGTACCAGTTCTTGACCTTCGGGCCGAATCCGCTCTCGACGGCGGCGCGCAGGATGCGGCTGCCCTCGTCGAACGAGATCAGAACGACGCCATCGGGATCGGCGGCGGCGACTTCGGCGACTTCAGCGTCGAACGAAGCAGCAGCCGGGTCGTAGGCCTTGACGCCCTTGACCTCGACGCCCGCAGCCTCGAGAACCGACTTCACGACGGCGGCGATGCCGTTGCCGTAAGCGTCATCGAGGTTGAGGATGTACACCGAAGCGTTTCCGTCTTCAACGATCTGGTTCGCCACGACGGCGCCCTGCAGTCCGTCCGCCGGAGCGTTACGGAAGTACAGGTTGTCGTCGGCGTAGTCGCTGAGGGCCGGGCTGGTGTTGGCGGGGCTGAACATGGTGATTCCGGCTGCGGTGATCTTGTCGATCACGGTCAGGGTCACACCCGACGAAGCCGCACCGACGATGGCGTCGACGTTCTCGCTGATCAGACGGTCAGCGGTGGTCGAAGCAATGTCGGTCGAGGTGTCGCCCGAGTCGCCCTGCACGTACAGGACTTCCTTGCCCAGAACGCCGCCAGCGGCGTTGATCTCGCTGATGGCGTACTCGAGGCCGGCGTACTCCGGAGCTCCGAGGAAGGCAAGGTTGCCGGTCTCGGGGAGGAGCGAACCGATCGTGAGCTGGCCGTCACCCTCGCGGGTAGCGGTGGTGGTGCCGAGGGCGACGATGGCCGACTCGGGCGCCTGAGCGTCGATCAGGTTGTTGTTCGACTCGTCGGTGATGCGGTTGTCCGCACCGAACTCGAGCATCGCGTACGAACCCTGCAGCGGCTCACCGTTTCCGTTGAACTCGTGCGGGCCGGAGATGCCGTCATAGTCCGGGTCGCCACCGGCCTTGGTGATTGCGAGGCAATCAGCGAAGGTGGTGCACTTCTCGCCGTCCTTGGTGATGCCGACGATTTCGTCAGCATGCTTGGCGCCATCGGTGCCGGCCTTCTCGACCGCGAGTGCGATCACGATGGCGGCGTCGTACGCCTCACCGGCGTAGTTGAAGTCTTCGAGTGCGGCATTGCCCTTCGACACCCAGAAGTCAGAGACCTTCTGGAGCCACTCTTCGCTGACTTCGGCACCCTTGGGTGTGGTGCCCTTCATGCCCTCGAGTTCGCCACCAGCGGCCGGAGCCTCGGTAGCGGGAGCCTCAGTGGCGGGAGCCTCGGAAGCCGGGGTGCTTTCGCTGTCTCCGTCATCGCCACCGCAGGCTGCGCCTACGAGAGCCAGACCGAGAAGCAGGGCACCGACGCGGCGTGCGCGGGTCTTCTGCATGTTTGTTCTCCCCCTATGGAGATATGGGGCGGGTGCCCCGTTGGTTTGGAAGCGCCCATGGTAACGGTTACCGCCCGAATTGGGACCCCGAGCCCCTTCGGGACGGCCGTAAATGGGGTGTTACGGTCGTCGCATGTCCGAAGTCCTCTACGAGGTCAGCGAGCACATCGCGACCATCACCCTGAACGCCCCGGAGCGTCTGAACACCATCTCCGGCGACATGTTGAACGAACTCTCCGAACAGCTCCTTCGGGGCGACCGGGACCGTTCCGTGCGGTGCATCGTCCTGACCGGCGCCGGAAAGGCCTTCTGTGCAGGTTTGGACCTCGCGGCCCAAATGGGTCAGAAGAAGTCCCTCGGTGTCCTCGACGCCGGCGGTGACATGGGGGCCGAATTCGACCTCCGGACCGCCCCGCCGGTCGTCCTCCACAATCTCGACACGCCCACCATCTGCGCTCTCAATGGGGGTGCGGCCGGCTACGGGCTCGACCTGGCCTTCGGTTGCGACATCCGGCTGGCGAGTTCGGCCGCGAAGTTGAACCCCGGTTTCGCCAAGCGCGGCATCCTGCCCGAGAGTGGCGGCACGTGGTTGTTGCCCCGGATCGTCGGCTACGCCAAGGCGGCGGAAATCTGTTTCACCGGTCGCACGCTCACGGCGACCGAAGGCTTGGAACTCGGACTGGTCAATCACGTGGTCGAACCCGACGAACTCGCTTCCCGTACACGCGAACTCGCGACCGAGATCGCGGCCAACGCGCCGCTCGCGGTGCGGGCCATCAAGCGAATGATGCGGGCGGCCGAGACCGAAACGTTCGAGCAGAACATCCACCACGTCTTCCTGCAACTACTTCCGCTGTTCCGGACTCAAGATTTCAAGGAAGGCGTGGCGTCGTTCATGGAGAAGCGTCCGGCCAATTTCACCGGTCGCTGAGGTAGCCGATGTCCGACGCAGCACCGACCGACACGATCGGTGTGCTCGCCACGACTCGGACCATCCGGCGTTACTCCGACGAGCCGATACCTGAGGACGATCTGGCCAAGATTCTCTGGGCTGCTTCACGTGCGCCCAGCGGGTCGAATCGTCAACCCTTCCGCTTCGTCGTGTTGCGGGATTCCCCGATTGCCCAACGCGGCAGGGCCATTTTGGGTGAAGCGTTCCGTCGGGGTTGGGCGAGCAAGCGAAGCACCGATGGTTACACCGCAGGATCGGGTGGCGACGCGAACAGCCCCAAATCGCGTCAAGCCCGAGCCATGGAGCAGTACGTCGACAACTTCGAGAAGACACCGGTAGTTGTTCTCGTCTGTTTGAACCGTTATCGAGATCCCTCGCCCTACGAAGGTGCATCGGTGTACCCGGCCTGTCAGAACCTCCTCGTCGCCGCACGGTCCCTCGGTTACGGCGGAGCACTCACCATGTGGCACCTGTCGGTCGAGAACGAGTTGCGTGAGTTGTTGAGCATCGGCCCGGACGTCGCATTGTCGGCGTGCATCACCCTCGGCCGACCGCAGGGTGGCCACGGGCCGGTCCGACGCCGTCCTCTGTCCGAACTCGTCTACGAAGACCACTGGGGCTCGCAAGCGGATTGGGCAACCGATCCGCCGGGTACCGCTTTCACGTCGGCTGGTCCGCCCCGCTGATGACGCCGGAACATGCCGCGCGAATCCTCGCCGTCGATATCGGAGCTTCGAAGGATGAGATCGGACGGGCGCGTCGAAGAATGGCGCTGACCAGCCACCCCGACGTCGGTGGCTCCGATCACGACATGGCGCAATTGAACGAGGCTTACCGCGTCCTCGTCGGGCACGCGGATGATGATTCCGCTGAGGTCACTCCGAACGACTTCCGTGTTCGGGACGTCGATCGGCCTTCATTCGTGATCGATCGCCTGCCCGTGGAGGCCTTCGAGTTTCTCCTTCTCGCCGCCCGAGTTCTCGGTGATGTCGCCGATGAGGAGCCGCCCTACTTGTTGGATGTACTGCTCGAGGATCCCCCCATGACGTGGTGTCGGCTCGAGATCGTTCCCGATGCGGGTGGGTCGACGGTGAGCATCCTGAGTGACGGGCAATTGACGGCGGGGGAGATGTGCGAGTTGTGGGTGCGAACGATCAACGAGATCTCGTTGCGCGGAGCCTTCTGAAGCGACGCTGAAGCCCTCGAGTCAGCGGCCGGCCGCGGCTTTGAGAATTCGATCGCGTAACGCGGCACCGAGACCGCGGGCGTCGGGCAACACGACGATGGCCGTTCGGATTCCATCTCGGTCGCAGGCCCGGAACTGGGCGTAGAGATCGTGCGCCGCCGATACCGGGTCCGATGCGGCATCGATGACTCGTGATTCTCGGTCGGTGGCCAAACGACGCGCATCGTCGATCGACTCCACGGTCAGGATCTGACAACTCGGTGCGTAATGCGACTCGAGCATGCCCGGCGCGCGAGAGGGGCCTGAAGTAGCTGCCACTTCACCGACGACACCCTCTATCTCTTCCTTGGTGACGGCTCCGGGTCGGAGAATTTGAGGTGGAGTGACGGTGCAATCCACGATGGTCGACTCGACGCCCACGTCGCACGGTCCACCGTCGAGGATGTAGTCGACGTCGATGCCGAGGTCGTCGGCAACATGCGCGGCCGTGGTCGGGCTCACCTTGCCGAATCGGTTGGCCGAGGGGGCCACGACCGCTTGGCCGAGAAGTTTCAGCAATTCTCGGGCGATTCCTTTCGAGGGCACCCGAATGGCCACGGTGTCGCGACCCCCGGTCACGACGTCCGGCACGACGTTGGAACGCTCGACCACGAGTGTCAGCGGTCCGGGCCAGAACGCATCGGCTAATCGTTGGGCGGCCTCGGGCCAAACACCCGCAACCGACCGGGCGGCTTCGACGTCGGCGACGTGCACGATCAGCGGATGGTCAGCCGGACGACCTTTCACGGCGAAGACACGTCGAATCGCGTCCTCGTGCGCGATGGAAGCCGCCAGTCCGTACACGGTCTCGGTCGGCAGTCCGACCAAGCCACCCCGCGCCAGCACGTCTCGGGCGTGCTCGACGTCCTCGCCGGTGGCTGGACGATTCACGATGGCAGAGCGCCGAGGAATTCGAGCGCCGCGTCGAAGAAACCGAAGTTCTCGGTGGTCGCGAAGTGATCGACGCCACGAAGCGTGATCAGGGTCGATCCCGGTATTCGCTCGGCCAACGGCTCGCCCGGCCCGGCGAAGTCTTTGTCACCGATCACGATCAAGGTCGACGTTGTGATCGATCGCAACTCGTCGTCGGAAGGACGTTGCCTCTCGACCTTCATGACCGCCGCCAGGGCGATCGGATCATTGCCGGGCTGATGGGCGTATTGAGCGAAGAGTCCCGACATGACGTCGTCCGCGTCACCGCGTCCCTCGATGGTGGCAACGATCTTGGCGGTCTGCTGCGGATCGGGCGGTTCGAGAACGTTGCGACCAATTCCGGCCAGGACCACTCGCCGAAATCTGGTCGGTGCGGAGATCATCAGACGGAGCAAGGTCATCGCCCCCAAGGAAAATCCGACCGCGTCGCACGGTTCTTCGGGCATGGCCGCGAGTACCCGAGTCGTCAGATCGGTGTAGGCGTCTTCATCGTGCGGCTTGGGGGCGGTTCCGTGACCGAGCAGATCCACGCCGATGACCGGTCGCCCGACGTCCTGCAACAGGGCGCTGAAGCCCGATGCCTCCCAGGTCGACGCGAACGAGCCGCCCCAACCGTGCACCAACACGACCGGAACGGTGCTGGAGTCGTCGAGGTTCCCCACGCCGGTCAAACTAGCCCCTAGCCTGAGGGCGCCCTCGGAGGCTTCTATGCGATTTCTCGACTCGACGCCACCGCCGTACGACCTGACGTACAACGACGTCTTCTTGGTTCCGAGTCATTCCGCCATCGGTTCGCGTCTCGATGTCGATCTGACTTCGACCGATCGGGTCGGAACGACGCTGCCGGTGGTCGTGTCGAACATGACGGCCGTTGCCGGTCGTCGTATGGCCGAGACCGTCGCTCGCCGCGGTGGTCTCGTGGTGCTGCCCCAGGACATTCCGCTCGATGTCATCGAGGGAGTTGTCCGCTTCGTCAAGACGCGACATCACGTGTACGACACGCCGATCACCCTTGGTCCTTCGCAGACCGTGGGCGAGGCGTTGAGCCTCGTCCACAAGCGTGCGCACGGTGCGGTGATCGTGGTGGACGCCGAGTCCCGACCTCTCGGCATCTTCACGGAAGCCGACTCCGTTGGTTACGACCGTTTCACGCAACTTCACAACGTCATGTCGACCGATCTCTTGACCATCGAGCAGGGGACCGATCTCGAGAAAGTCTTCGATGTTCTTTCCGGTCATCGCCTCACCACCGCGCCCGTGGTCGACGGTTCGGGACGTCTTGTCGGTTGCATCACCCGCAAAGGTGCTCTCCGTTCGACTCTGTACCGCCCGGCTCTGAATGTCCGGGGCGAATTCGTCACCGCCGTCGCGATCGGTGTGAACGGCGATCCGGGTGGCAAGGCCGAGAGATTGCGGGACATGGGGGTCGACGTCCTCGTGGTCGACACGGCGCACGGCCATCAGGAACGGATGGTCGATGCCGTGAAGGCAGTACGACGGGCCGCTCCCGATGCGCGCGTCGTGGCCGGCAACGTCGTGACCGCGAAGGGGGCTTCGGACCTCATCGAAGCGGGAGCCGACATCGTGAAGGTCGGAGTGGGTCCGGGCGCAATGTGCACGACTCGAATGATGACCGGAGTCGGGCGTCCGCAGTTCTCGGCCGTGATGGAATGCGCGGAGGCGGCTGATCGCCTCGGAGCTTCGGTGTGGGCCGACGGTGGAGTGCGCTATCCACGTGACGTCGCGTTGGCATTGGCGGCCGGTGCCGGAAGCGTGATGTTCGGCTCGTGGCTGGCCGGAACCTACGAGTCGGCCGCCGACACCCTCCGGGATCCCGAGGGACGCCTGTACAAGGAGAACTTCGGGATGGCCTCCAACCGCGCGGTCCGAAACCGGACTCGACGCGAGGGCAATTTCGACCGGGCGCGCAAAGAGCTGTTCGAAGAGGGAATCTCCTCGTCGCGCATGTATCTCGACCCCGAGCGACCCGGAGTCGAGGACATCCTC
>Ga0129333_10003572_pt1 | contig 14569 bp, 21 predicted proteins | sample CPB6_08_DNA_FD_94474 | JGI IMG/M metagenome (GOLD analysis project Ga0129333, IMG submission 94474) | Freshwater to marine salinity gradient microbial communities from Chesapeake Bay, USA - CPBay_Sum_0.6_0.8_DNA | ecosystem: Environmental > Aquatic > Marine > Coastal | place: USA: Chesapeake...
CGTTTCACTGGAGGGAGTCATCGCCCATCATCATAAAAGGTGTGAAGGTAACGACTACCATAATGTTCACTTAGCTGCCACACAAGAGCAGTGGGACGCAGTAAAGCGTTATAAATCATTGATAATGTATTAAATCTTAAGCTTTAAAACCCGGTAGGTTTACCGGGTTTATTTTTTTATTTCTTCTTCCAAGTTTTACCAATCTTCCTCATTAGTCCAGGGAAGATTGAAGTCCAAAGCATACCAGCGATCGCACTAGCAACCATCACAGCCTTAGTAGAAGGATCGCACCGAAAATCAAACCCACCAGTCCTCCCGTCGAGGGTTTGATAGAGAACGACATCATCCTCAATTGTCGCATTCCCCACCATCACCCGGAGCCAACTAACAAATACTTGAGGATCGGACTCAAAACACATTGAGACTATCTTATCCTCAATCATTTCTATAGCTTCTTTGGGGGTTTGTATTTTGTGCATATCACCATTTAGAAGTTTGACAAACAATCCCCCAGCCTTCAAAAATTTCTTCTACTCTTTGCGGTTGTAACCCGAAGTAGAAAAGGGTTTGGGAAAATCGGTTTTGGTCTTGTTTCTTCCCTTCGGCAGCACGTTTTGGACTGTAGAAGGTGAGGCGAGTTGAGGGGAGGACAAAGCGATCGCAACGCTGCAACGCTTTTTTGTACCACTGAGTTGAGTCAGTATTTGTTAGCAGGAAAACTTCAGGGTATTCTATCTCTAACAATTCAATTAATTTATCAACAACTGGCTCTAGGAATCCTGCACTGTAGGGAGGATTCAGCCAGATAGTTTTATATCCTCTCCAGTCTTGATCGAAGCCGTTGTCCTTAATCGTAAATATCTTAGAAGCTTTGACAACTTTATTGGCTGACTCGCAACTAAAAGCGTCTAGCTCAGGATGTCCATAAAATTGATGCACTAACGAGATTAGATCGGACGGTGTGTAGTTCTCGTCTGATTCTTTCCCTGTTGGGATTGTTTCTGTCTCAAAAAGCGATAATTGTTGTACAATCATACCGTGAGCTTTTTACCCTCCAAGAGTTCACACATCAGCCAGTGGAGTTGCATCTCTATTGGCTGTTTTAATTTTAGCATGATTAATGATAGAATAATAGTAAATATTTGAGGAATTGGAATGATAGTAGAAAAGCAAAAGCAACAGGTTCAAATTAGAGAAGAGATGGAAGGAAATCTTGTAGATAATCAAGGGAGAAAGGCTAGAATCCGTGTTGTTAAGGACGAGAAAGAGAATATATATTTTCTGCCAGTAATTGAAGGCGATCGCAATGACATCTCCTGATTATGTTAGCTCTATTTCCCTGCTCCCTACTGTTGATTTTTTGGAGTACACAGCCAAGAAACAATGGGGGAGTGAGGCGAGTTATGGGGTGGGATTTTCTCCTATTATCCCTGAATTTTATTCCACGACTAACTCAGAATGGTTGTGTTTAAATTCTGAGAGTGAGTTCTTAACCTCTCCTCTCGGAACCGCAGCGATTAAAAATCCTTTCAGTTATACTAGACCAGAATCGTCTCCGGTGTTTGTTGCGTTAAATGATTTAAGAGTCAAACCAACCCAAATTAAGAATGCAAAATCTTTATTCTTGTTCAGAATTGGGGACAATGGCAACGAGGTTATATCAGTTTCAAATTACGATAAAAACTCTGACAATACAACAACAGCCCCGCCTTTGGATTGCTTCTCTAGGGAGTGTTTAAGTTGGTTTAGTAGTGATAATGATTGGTTTACTGGGTTTGGTAATTTTTCGGGTTCATTAAGTGATTTGATTCTTGACAAAGAAGGGGTAATAATAACAAAATCCGAGGATATTATTAACAGCTTGAATTATTCAACCACTCAAGCAATATCCCATACATCAATTGATTTTTATGAACCCACAACACTAGCACCCTATGCCTTTATCCGGTTTGGTACAGGTGTTATTTTTGAACCTCAACCCGACATTAATACAGTGTTTTTGTTTACGGTCAACGGTGATGATTCTTTAGTTAGTTTTGCTCATCAGGGCTTAGGAACCAGTCCAATAAACGCTACAATAGAGTTATCAATTTCTTTCAAATCTACAGATATTATAATTATATGAGCATAACAGGAAAATATCGATTTAATATGCAATTAAATCCCAGAAAACTAACCGTCGCCTATCAACGGGTTTTGAATGTCGACAATTTCAATTTCAGCAATGCTATATTAGTTGTTGATTTATTCGGCTCACAAAATTCAAGTCGAATAATTAACCGAGAATTTATAGAACCTGGTGCCAACTTTTTAAACGCCAGATATCAGCCTTCATGGTGTACCAGTCTATTTAAGTATCGCAAGGAAATAATATTTTCTTATCTTGACTTCGGTAAGTATTTTGAAAGTGACTATGTTGCTAACAATGATAATACTGTCACCTTATATTTTATAAATGAAAAAGGGCAGACTATTAAAAAATACAATATTATCATTGAACAAGAAGCAGGAAGTACGGATGGTATCACACTTCTTGATGCAGGTGCCAGCTTGGGTGCTGGAAACCTTAGCTCTTTAAATTATTTAGGCGGTGGAATTTGGGGTGGTTGGGACGTTAAATGCTCTCCCGATGGCAATATTAGAAAAGTTATTAGTCAATCTTACAGTGTTGAAGGTAAACAAACTTATTTTAATCCGTTTTTTGGTATTAATAAACCAGTGAATATTCCAGGGACTATATATATCCCTAAACTCTTTTCCGATGATGGAAAGGAGATGATTTATATTAAAGCCAATACTTCGTTAGTCCCTCCGTTTCTTGATAACTATGGCAATTTAAACGTAAATGCTAGAGATACTCATAACCGAATTAGAACCAGTTCTGAAGAAGTTTATTATGCTAAATTTAATAACGAAGGTGAGATGATTGAAGATAATCTAATCTTGGACTTAAAGAGCTATAGCGGCGATTTAACGTTAGATTATGCCAACTATTTAGGCTATCCGGTTCCCGGCGATTTCCCTGGAGAATATTGGAAGAAGTCGCCAGATTCAAACCCAACTCTATACAATCATCCAGAAATAGCTGAAATACCCTTTTGGCGGTGGGGGATTCAAGGTTTTTATGATTTCAATCAACTTCCCTTTTTAGGGAAACACAGCACACTATATTACGCTAAGTTAAAGAATGGGATTGTTGAATATATAAATGATAGGGTATCCGCTTTTATTCATCCACAATTTGACCCGATATCCTTTGATAATAACGACTTAGGAGACAAGATAACATATTATCGAAACTTCCTATCTTCACCACAATTCACGATCAATAGAGCGCAGTGGAATGGAACCAAATTCGAGAAGATAGACCCAATAATTGCAGCTAAAACACCATTAAGTCAGGGTGCTATCAATAATTATTTAGGGATAAACGATGCCGAATATCCCTATGTTGACTGTCGGATTGCTGGAATTATTTTTGATTAGGCAATTTTAAAACTTGATTCCAATCTCTATCATAAATCCCCCCACCTCTAAATTCTTCAAAGGTAGGCATGGGTTTGGATTTTCCCCCATCAAAAATACCATTATCCCAAGGATTAACAAGCCACCAAGGGGTGAATGATTCTACATTTAATGAATCAGAAATTATTAAAAGTTTTTCCCACAAGGGAATCATTTTTGATGGGGGTTCTGAATAATGATGCCATAATGAAACTTCACTAAGATGTACAGGACAAACACCATCAAACATCTTGATTACCGTTGGTAGTGCATCGAGATAATACGCCACGCCTGGGATAAAAGAAACAGCATTGCGTGTTTTAAAATGTACCTGTATTCCGACTCCATGAATAGGTACATTCTCACTCAACAATTGTTCAATAATACTTTTAATCTTTTGCCATCGTCCAATTTGATGGGGTCTAAAATCTGAAAGAATCAATTTAGCATTTGGATTCGCTTGGCTCGCCGCCAAAAAGTAAGACTTCAGATTCTCATATTCATACCCCGGATAAGGGTTGAAGTTGTTGTCCAAAAATTCATTTACTAACACCCATTCGCTAACAGAAGGGAATGTAGCAACCCTCTTTCCTACCCATTCTTCAATAGTTGAACATCCAGAATCTGAATCGGGTTTACTGTGTTTATTTCCGTATAAGAAGCTTCTTCTAATCAATGATTTATTATACTTCCTTGCTAATTCAATAACTTCAACGTCATACTTCTTATACCAAAAATAATCAATAACAATGCCCTCAAAATTGTTCATGATATCGACAGGAATATCATGTCTTGTACCACAAGTTAAAAGTTTCATTCGTTAGATAGTCTCCCAAGATAAAACACTACTAGAATTGATTGTTGCACCGTATCTTACAGAAGGCGAACTACTGGTATCTAGCCAGATTTCTTGAATATCATTAGGTGGTTTCTCCAATGATATAGGGCTGCCTGAATAGATAATCATATTAGCTCCTGTAACAAGCCAAGCTGTGCCATCGCTGACATAAGAAATCCTGCTATCAGGATATCTACCATCGACATCAGAAGGATACGAAGTCGAACTATTTTCCGCCCACACATAAATTGTTCCTGATGCCAATACAGTTGTAGGTGCTGACGCAGAGACGATTGTTGAAGCCCCAGAAGGAGATATTTTATACATCCGTCCAGTAGTAACAGAAGTTAGCTTAACAATTAAATTATCGTCAGCCGTAGCAGTGCTTTGAGCATCCCAATTGTAAATAACTGGGGGCGTTGTATTCAGGATGTAAAACCTATCCTGAGAAGCCGTTGTTAAAGCTTTTAATGCAGTTAAATTAGCAAGCTCGATAACTGAATTATTCCCCCCTACAAGATGCCATCGTCCCGATGGAGTAGCAGCCCACACCGTTGAATTGTCAGCAGTAGCCGTCGATGTTTTTTGAAGCATTAAAAACTTCAATTCTGATGTGGCAGCAAAGACAATATTATCTTGTAAACCAGTTACATCTAAAGCTGTTATAGCAGCAACGTTAGATCTCGCTCCCATCCAAGCCATTATTAATTCCTCTATAAATTACCTATATTTTAACTTAAATAGGAGCAACTGTTAGGTCTAATAAAACAGAAGCATCCCCCGATTCGGGAGTATTCCAATCTTCTTGATTTCCTGAATTCCAGGCATCAATATCGTCTAAATCCCAAATTAAATTAACTGGGGTATCTGTTGCCCATGCTCTTATTTTCCCGCCGACAGGAATAAAGGTTTTAGTCTGCAACTGCCAGGGGATTCCTTGTTCAATTTTCGCGTTAACCAGAAAAGGTTTTAAGGTTAAGTAGGCATTTGTTGGGAGTAGGTTGGAGGCTATCCCTCCGATTACCATGCGATCGCTATTTGCATTTAGCAGAATATTCAAATTGTTGATTTTCTTTCTAATGTTTTCAACTAAAGCCATTGATTTTACCTGTGTTTTCTATGATAGTAACATACTAATAATAGTAACATACTAATAAAACGTGATAAGCAGGATATGATATAAAGGCTTTCACACATAAAATTCCTTTTGCGTTTATGCCAGCTTTTTAGTTGGCTTTTATTGATTTTGTGATATTATGTTTACAGGAACAAGCAATAGTCATGGTTTAATAAGCTTTTTGGTTTAATGTCCGTCTCCAACCTTAACAGGTTGGTTTTTTCTTGCAAAAAAACTGAAAAGCTTAGACAGCAAAACACTCCTATAAAACAAGACTCCTAGCCAACTGTAGTGGTAGCCAGGAGCCAAAATCAACACAGAGGCTTTGATTATATCGTGTCTGTGATCAACCTGTCAGTGTCTAGTTTTCGCTTCAGTTCTGAGATCTCTCGATCCTTCTCAAATATTTCTCTATTTAATTTAGCGATAATTTGATTTTTCTTTTCTAATTCGTAGTTCCAACCATCGATAGATATCAGGTAGGTGTCATTCAAATATTTAATCTCTCGATCCTTTTTATCTAGCTCAAACCGTAAGCTGTCAACTGATTGAAGGCTGTTCATGATAAGCGATCGCCTGGTGTTTATGTTAATACATTGTTTTAAATTATTTTACTACATTCTTATTAATAAATAGACATCTCCAAAATAGAAGTATGGAGGGATAGTTGATGGTAAAATTAGATTTTACCCCTGATTAGAGATGAGTAAATTAAAAGACTATCTGGACAAGAACCCCCAGCAAGCAAAAAGGCTATTAGGGATGGAATATGAACAGCTAATAGAACTCATTCAAGCTGCGGAGTTATTAGAAGAAGAAAAACGACAGGAAAAAGAAAAAACTAAAATCAGATTGATTAAAGCAGGTGGGGGTCGTCGGCAGAAATTATCTGTGGAGGAACAAATCTTACTGACTCTAATTTATCTGCATCAAATGCCCACATTTCAAATGTTAGGGTTACAGTTTGAAGTGAGTGAATCAACAGCGAATGATATTTTCCATAACTGGATAAAAATCTTGAGAGAATTACTACCAGCGAGTTTACTTGAGCAAGTAAAAAAAAAACGAGAGTGATTGGGAGTGGGTAGAAAAAATTCTGGTGGAATTTGAGTTAGTAGTAGATAGCTATGAACAGCCCAGGGAAAGACCAACAGACAATGAAGAGCAGAAAAAATATTACTCAGGAAAGAAAAAGACACATACGTTTAAAAATCAAGTCATTGTCATGCCAAACGGAAAAGAAATAGTGGATGTAGCTGTGGGTTATACCGGAGCCACAAGCGATCTGAAATTGTGGAGAGAAAGAAGCGAGGAATTGGGAAACAATCAAAAATACAGAGGGGATAAGGCTTATGTAGGAGAAACAGCAATTAATACACCGCATAAGAAACCGAGGAATCAAGAGATGTCGGCGGAAAAGCAAGAAGAAAATCGATTAAAAGCCAAACAAAGGATTGTAGTTGAACATTTAATCAGACTGATAAAAATTTATAGAGTTGCTTCAGAAAGATTTCGGTTAAAAAGGCAAAATTATGAAGCAGTAATCTTGACAGTATGTGGATTAATAAGATGGCGAATAGGAGCGATTGTATTACCATCTAAGAATTGCCCAGAATTCTTTTGAGAAATGATTGCATATCAGAGATAAAAGTCATTAGTTATTATTAATGTGACTGAAAAAGCCTATAAATCCGTTACTTTTGGAGAACCCGGCACAGGAGTGCTATAGATTCCAAAAGTAGCGGTAGAGGGTATTTGGAGATTTTCGGAGATGTCTATTGGTTAACGTCTCCAGGCCAGAAATTAGAATATCTCTGAGTGCTTTACTTTGGTCAAAATCAACATTACCCCGTCCGTTGGGTGCTGATGGGTAGTGTTGCCGTCCGTAGGCTTCAATCGCAGTCAAAAGGTCATCAGGGCATCGAAAGTTAATTAATTTATTAGCAGCCATTGGTCTTTACTCCGTTTTACTTTATAGCTTGAGTATAACACAGTAAAACATAAAAGTAAGACATATAAGTAAGATTAATTGAATTTGTGTAAAACAGCATAATCCCATAGAAAACTCTGATGTAAAACACCTTGACAAAGTAAAACAAATTAGTTATACTGTTTTACATAGGGATAAGAAAAGCCCTAAAGCACTACAGAACCTTGAAATTATGAATAACATGAATGCTTTTGAACGCTTCTTAACGTTCGCTTATGACAAAGTTGTAAACGATGACGGCTTCTATTACAGCTTCAGAGATACGGAAATCGAGTTTTTACCCACAGAGGGTGATTTGAGAATAGCAATCACATTTGAAGGGGTGCTAGAGGTCACTTACTACCAATACGAAGGGAATCAAGAAATCGTTGAAGCCACCGAAACATTTTCAGAGGATGTAAAACTTTCCGAAATCGTAAAATGGGTAAAATCGAAAATTAAATAAACACCGAAACCCCTCCCTAGAGAGGGGTTTCACCCATCTATAACTCATCAGTCTTACTTGCAAGTAAAACATATAAGTAAGACTGATGTAAAACTACTTGACACCTGTAAAGCATAACTGATAAGATGTAAGACATCAGAGTAAAACTACACAAAACACCTGAAAGTATTGAGGTTCGATAACCAATAACACCCAAAAGGCACGGAATCAAGAATTGTTCGGCTATAAAATCCCCTTCCCTAGCCAAACATCAAACGGCTAGGGGTCAAGCAAACCAAATTAAAAAGGACAAAACGATAAAACAATGAAAACCACAATAATGCAAAAGACAGATGCTATAAACAATCCCAACAAATACCCACTTGTAATGAGGTCTGTTGTAGATGACGGCAGGGTGACGAAATGCCGCATTGAATACAGTAGTGCGGTAGATCGATTTGGGAAGCGAACATTTACACTTTTTTGGCTGGCTGACTATCACCCAGGACACCCGAAGGGCGAACATCAATGCGCAGAAAGAGGTCAGGGGTATTACGGAATTCCAGAAGAACACGTCATCATTTCCTCAAATGAGTAAATACGTCGGTCGAGGCGGCTCCTACCCCAACAGTGGTAGAAAGCCAATAGGAGCCGTCAAAAGGGTTAAAACCAGCTTCACCATAGAACCTGAGCTATTGAGTAAGTTGGATGCTTTAGTAGCTCAGGGAGAGGGAAGCCGGAGCGACATTATCAATCGATTACTTAGAGCGATGTAGCGATCGCACACCAACAACATGAAAGAATCATACTTTGTGATCAAGGGGTTAAAAGATGGAATCCCCGTTTACAAGTTTCAATTCCTGATAGGCATTAAAAGGAATTTCAAGGAATCGCAAGCGACGCGGGGGAGTCGAACCCACCTATCTAGTGGTTATGAGCCACTCGTGAACTCCAATTCACTGCCGTCGCACTGACATTATAACACAGAGATAGATGTTTCAATTCATAACAGGCAAAAATTAGAATTGTAAGCTGGGTGTTCACGCACCGCGAGAGGCAATTGTTATTAACATTATAACATTTTTATTGTTGATTGGGTACAATTAGATCGATTAATTTAACGAGAAAAACCCCCTTGATTGTCTCCATTTTAAACAGCTAACCGATAACAATATTTCTACTCTCAGAAAACCTTTCTAACACCCAACAGAAATTATGTTTATTAACCTCTTCCCCTACCTGTCGAGACAAAATTTTAAATAGATACCTGCTTTTATCCCCTATATATCCCTTATCATAACCGTGCTTTTCAGCAATTTCACTATACTTTTTACCTTCCAGTAACATCAAGATAATTTTCTTTTGCAAGTCGTCTAAGTGCTTCCTAGTCTCGGTAAACACTAAACTATCTACCAAATATAATTCACGTTTAATCATAGGTTGTCAATCAAACATCTTCAAAATCAACGGGGTTTTCTTTACCAGATCCGAGTAAATTTAAAGCCAGTTCTTTGCTAAAATGAATCATTGTGATCCTGTCATGTAGATTTACTGCTCTTGGGTATTTGCGTACCGCGAAGGGCGATTTCTATTAACTATTATACCACAATTAATATTAATTAGTCTGGCAATTTCCCGATTAAAAGTATGGCGATCGCACTATTTCTTCCTTTTCTCCCTTCGATAGTGCATCTGGCATAGACCCCCAGAGAAATGAGGTTTATCACAGAGTGTGCAGGTTCGACCCTTTCCCGTCCCACTGGGTCTACCTGTTTTCCTTTGTTCTGCGGGGTTTATAAGTTGTTTATGACATTGAGGGCATTTGTAGGCTTGACGACCCTTTCTAAACCCGTCAAGCCACATTAGAACGTCACAATTTGGGCATTGCATATTTTTGTTTTGTAGCCACCGGATTTGACTCGGTGGCTTGGTTGTTGACTAAACTGCTACTCCGTTTCTGTTACCAGTTCTGACTCATAACCCAGGATTCCATATAACTTGTTGGCTATTTGACCAGTTGACAAACCTTCTGTGTAGAATGTAGCGGTTTCAGATCCGGTCTTGATTGCTTGAGTTAATGGGAATTTAACGTTGGTATACTCCCAAGAACCTCTTGTCACTTTCAAACCTTTGATAATTTTTCGGGCGGTGGTTTGGTCTACGTTCCATTCTGTAATAATGTCAAGACCTTGTTTTGTGCTTTTGCGGGTGAATGTCATTTGATTTGTCCTCTGTGTTGTTTCCTTATACTTAATACTGTACAAGATTAATTGTAAGGATGTCAAGGGGGTAAGGGAAATTTTTTTAGAGATAGCGATCGCACACCAAGATTAAATACTAGAGGGTGTTAAATTACTCGCTAAAACCATCAAGATTCCCATGCTTATCTTTCCATCGTTTCCGTCTGGCACTAAGTCGTTTAGCTTCCCTTTGTTTTTCCTTTTGTTCGGGTGAAAGGTTTTGAGCATAACGCCGCTTCCGTTTCCGACCTTTCTCAGAACGATCATAATCAAGGTTCCGATCTTTTCCTTTGTCGCTTTGATTATATTTGGCTTGTGCCTTTTTCAGTGACTCGCTCATGTTATAATAGCCCCACTTATTGCTTAACTTTGTCCTCTAACCCAAAAGGCTAGAGGACATATTAATATAGTAGTCTATCTACTCGAAATTGTAAAGAAAAAAGAATTTTGAGAAACCCCTTGACATATAGCCGTCTATCTACTATAGTTATAAATAGTTAAGCAATAAGGAAAAACGCCATGAATAACCAACAAATCATCCGTCAAGTAAAATTCATTCTCAGAGACACATACAGACACGCTCGGTTTATTGTGACCACAAAAGGCTCGGACATTATCATCTCATGGACTGACGGCCCTACAGAGGAATCCGTGATGGGGTTCGTGTCATACCTGAGTGCAAACATTAAGCCCAATCGAACCTATACAGAGCAACAGGAAGAAGCCGACATCTGGGAGTTTGTAGTAAATAACTACGCAAAAGCACACCGCTAAAAATAAAAATGCGCGGAACCCCTTGCCAGTTACGGCTAAGGGGTTTTCTTTTTTTAGCCCGGAGTTACCCCCTAAAAAGAATTTTGAGAAACCCCTTGACATATAGCCGTCTATCTACTATAGTTATAAATAGTTAAGCAATAAGGACTAACACCATGAAATTCAAAAAAACGGGCTACCAATTAATCGGTAAAAACCTGGTTAACGAATCCCCTACATCCCTCTCCTACGATCAATTTTCGTTTAGTGAAACCTGTTTAGCAGCCCTGGTTAAAAGCATTAAGACCAATAAACCCCATTACGTTGTAGGCACGGCATCCGGTTGGCGGATTCTAAGCGAAGTAACTGCCATTTGTCGTAACGGGTACTATGAAGCCTTTGGGTATATAATCACCGCCTACAGTCGCGCATAGTAGCCACACGATAGATTAAAAGCCTGGGGTAATTCCTGGGTTTTTATTGTTTTGGGAGATGACCAACTAATTTAGCGACTTCACCTGTTAGGGATTCAAACCGTCGCAAAATCACCTCACAATATGCTGGTGATAGCTCGAATCCGTAAACAGTGCGATCGCCTTCCATTTTTTGCGCTGCGATTATTGAGGGTGCGCTACCGAGAAACGGATCAAATATTAAATCATTGTCGTTGCCATACTTCTCAAAAAACCAGACGCACAAGTCTGTTGGCTTTTGTGTGGGGTGTACTCTTTTTCGGTCAAACTCTTTTTCTGTTCCAAAAAACCCAGCCCACTGAATCCTTGCAATCTCTCTTTTATGGGGTTTCTTACTCCAACATAATTCAAAACAACTACCAAACCGAGAATCTAATGACTCATGAACCCTTTTATCCCAGACAAGAAAAGCCCCATTATTTTTATTTGGGATGTGTTCAGAATAGTAGTCAGCACCCCACCAAAAAGATTCCCTAACCGAATCAAATAACATCATAAGAGATCGAGGATCAAAAGGTTCCGAGTCTCCTATAACCGGATCATACGCGCCACCTTTAGAAACAAACTTTTTATCCTGTCTTGACTCCATTCCTGAATAGTCTGTATCTAGGTTGATTCCATACGGAACATCACTCCAAACTATCCCCACATCCCCAAACCTATCCCCCAACAAAGCCCGAACATTCCCCTCAATAGTAGAATCACCGCAACTTATTCGATGTCGTCCCAGTTGCCATATTTCACCCAGCTTAACCCTAGATTCAATTTCATCTACCTTATCCAGAAGTTCGGCTACTTCCTCCTCGTCTTCTTCCTTGGGTTCAGCATTACCAAACCCTTCCCCCTTACCCAACGACTCCAACAATTCATTCAATTTGTCATCAGGGAAGAAGTCACTCAGATCAACCTCAGAAGCCAAATCATTTAATACATCAAAATCCCAGGTTGAAAAATCCGATGCTGTATTATCAGCGATCGCATACTGTTTCCATTGCTCCTCAGTCAACCCTTTTCGTTTAACCGCAACCAAGGTATTACCATCTACCTCGACGGTCAAAACCTTTTCAATTCCTAACTGACCCGCTTCTTCATAAGTGCCATTGCCAGCCCTAATCACATCGTTTTCATCGATGACAATAGAACGAGCCGCCCCGAATTGTTCTAACGATTTCCTGATAACACTCGCTGATAATAGTGTTCTTTTCCGAGCATTATTCGGATCAGGGATTAATTTCGAGACATCGGTTTCAGTAATTTTAGGTTTAACCATAAATCAAGTTGTGAAGGGTGTTATAGCTATGCTAACTTAAAGATGTTGTTATCGCGGAAAATTGCGGAAAGGTTATAGGTTATTAAACCAGTTAAGTTAGAAGAAGTAAAAAAAGCGGTTTTAATTTTACTTGACAACCCCGAATTAAGTAATAGAGAGGTTGCCAGACGAGTTTGTGTAAATGAGAAAGCCATTAGAATATGGAGAAAGCAACCTATATGGCAGGAACTAACGGAAGAATTAAAAGCAGAGAGGGCAGAGGTAGCTAAAACAATGATTGAAGAAAATCGAGAGAAATATAAGCGGGAGCTTGAGGCAAGACAAAAGGAATTAGTGGCGATTTTAAGTGGATTGACAGCGATCGCAGCGCACTCAACGAACGTATCAGCCAAAGCCTACGGGCAAGCAAGTCAAAACCCCGATCCGACAAAAGCTTGCTCCAAGTTAACCAAGTCCGGTGTCCACATTCACGGACGGATGGCGGTTGACACTGCAAAAGCTATCGTAACGTTACAGGAGCAACTGTATCAGATTGGGGTTGTATTTGATTATATTCAAGAGTTAGAGAAGGAAGAGGACGGGGAGTCTTAGCGATTATTGCAGACCATTTGAAATGCTTTCCCGTAGAGGTCTTGTTTTGGGGTTTCCCATCTTTCACTATTTGAGATGTCGTAGTCCACAACCTTAACAGATAAGCCTTGATCATTAAATCGTTCAACCTGACTTAAAACCTGAGAACGACTATTGCATCGAGCTATTATTTGGATCTTAATTGACCGAACTCCATTGGTTTCTTGAGGAGCCGTGAGATAAAGCTCATAAGCGACCACTGAATTATCGGAGCCACTTCTCATCACTTCGGGATTGAGTTGAAAAGTTAAATTATCCTGTCTCCCCAATTCAATCCATCCATATTGAGCGATCGCACTCACCGCACTCCCGACGATCAATAACCCACTAACTACGGGACAAAGTAACCATTTGTTGAATAACATTTTCTAACCTTGGTTCAACTTGTTTCTTGATCGATTCTCCCACTTTTTGATCGCCATTTACGGTAATTGGGATATTAATTACAGGAGCGATTGTTGTAGAAGTTTTCCCGACTCCAGTCTGTTGTAATGCACGTGACAAGTCCTGAGAAATAGACGGGGTAATACTTGGGGTCAATGCTGCGGGAAGCATTAAGGGTTCACGGGACTGAGGTAATCCTCCACCCCCACCGGACAAACCGCCTGTTAGCCTGTAAATCTCACTTCCTGCGGTTCCCGTAGCACCTGAAAAGCTTCCAGTATCCCCTCTAAGGCTTCGCATTTGTTCTTCTGTTGATAAACCACCAGGAAGTCGGGTACTGCCTTTTAAACCTGATTCTCTTAGGGCTTGATTAGCTGTTGCTGATGAGCGACTGGTGAGATCAGAAACACTGTCAACTCCAAAGTTACTTAAAACATCTTCTCTGATTTCCTGTAATCGTTGTCGTTTCAACCCTCTGTTAGCCGTGTTATTTGCCACATCCAATTGAGCGGATCTAATCATGCCTTTATTTCTAAAATCCAATGCCTGACGCTGAAGCTTGAATATCTCATCTTGATTTTCCCGTTGCCCTTGCAATAGTCTCAAATCTTGCTCCTGATATCCAACATTCTCCCGCGCTAATTCAGCCTCTAATCGCAAAGCCTCCAATTGTTCGGGCGTTGTCCTGGGGTCTTGTTGGGCAACAGACAAAGCAGCGTCAGCCCGTTTTGAATCTAACTTAGCTTGATTAATGGCGGAACGTTTAGCAATTTCCTCACGCTCAAGCTCGATGGTTTTCATTTGTTGCTGCATGATTAAGGACTGCTCTTCAAACTGAGCTTGCTGAAGGGCTGACTTTAACTTAATTCCGGCTATTAATTCAGCTAATTGTTTCTTTTTCCGTTCAGATCGTTCCCCTTGAACTAAAGCATCTAATTCTCCTTGA
>Ga0129333_10003573_pt1 | contig 14563 bp, 1 predicted proteins | sample CPB6_08_DNA_FD_94474 | JGI IMG/M metagenome (GOLD analysis project Ga0129333, IMG submission 94474) | Freshwater to marine salinity gradient microbial communities from Chesapeake Bay, USA - CPBay_Sum_0.6_0.8_DNA | ecosystem: Environmental > Aquatic > Marine > Coastal | place: USA: Chesapeake Bay...
GATAATATCAATGTTTCTCTAGCTGGTGAGCTACAACCAAATATATTCTCAACTGGAGATTATTCATTAAAGCTTACCAAGGGTGGTCCTGTAAATCCAACAGCTGTAGACTTTGCAAATTCTACTTTACTTGACAAAACTCAAGAATGGATGGGAGGTATCTTCGGAAGACAACCAGCTGTTATCGACGCAGCTTATTATGGTTTATTTGGAGAAAAGGCTTCAGGATGGAAGTATGTACCTTTTGTAGATAGCTGGAGTAAAGTAGAACAAGAAAGAAGAAGAGTAGATGAACAGTTTGTTGCTAACAAGCAAAAAGAAATTGATACTCTTCTTTCAGAACGATATAAAGAACAAGCACCGCTTGTAGTAGAAGCCTTACAGCGAAACCTAGGTGTCAATTGGAAAGAAACTTTTGCTAAAGGTGCTAATAATAAGAATGCATATGCTGAACAGGTTTATCGCTTTCTATTAGACGAGACTAGAAAGACAACAAATAAGAATGCTTTGTATTCTTCTTTACTAAACTTAAAGAGTAATGATAAGCCTATTTGGAACTGGACCTATGCAAATATCCTAAGCGATTATGATGTACTTGCTTCCACAGCTTTAACACTTGGTGTTGAATCTCTTTTAACAGGGTCTGCTGTTACTTTAAGCGCAGCTGCTAGCTCTGCTACGGCTTCAGCCGCTAGAGCTACAGGTATTAGACTAGGTGCAACACAAGGTTCTGAGGGTGTTATTAGACTGGCCCAGACAATAGGAAAAACCACAGGCTCACCTAATTGGTGGTCATTATTCAAGTCTGACTATACACTAAGCACCAGACTTCCAGCGGCAACAAGAAATGCACAAAGAGTTCTTACTCAAGCTTTAGAATCAGGTAAAATAACCCAAGATCAAATTAAGATATTGCAAAGACTAAGACCTGATCTCTTTACAACAGCTGCAACAGGAGAAACAATAATTGCAAACCCTTTCTCAATTGCTACAAACGCTAGAAAGTATCTACAGTTTAGAGGACTAGAAATAGCAGGTACAGGACAGCAAGTTGCAATTAACTCAGTGAACCGATCAAAATTAGTAGATGCACTGAGTAAAGTAGCATTAACAACAGATGATATTCTATTGGTGGGTAAATCATCAAGCCACCTCAATTACTTGTTTAAGGTTGGTAAGTCTGGGGCTGTTCAAGGGGCTTTAGATGGTGCGACTAATGCTGTGTTTATGGGTAAAGAAAGAGCAGACCAAATGTTGATGGCAGAAAACATTGACATTCCTTCCTATAACCTTAGTGAAGTTATTAGTAGTGCTGCCTTATTTGGAGCATTTGGTTTCACTTTAGGTATTGGATTTGGTGCTATTACAAGTCCAGTTCGTACCGGGCTTTCAGCCTTAACTGCCATAGATGGTAGAGCTTCTCTAGGTACACCAAACGCAAAACGAGGTCTTCTCCAGTATGTCGGTCCAGACCGAATGACAGAAAGCGAGTTTAACTTACGAAATGCTCTTGCTTCTGTTGTAGGTAAACAAGCTGCATTAGCTGCTGAAGTAAACGCTAACTCAAGAGTCGCTATTGTTAGAGATATTGTAAAACTATTAACAGGATCTGAAGAAATAGGTGTAAGATTAGTTGATCCTAGATTCTTAGAAGCAAACAACTTAACCATTGAAGAAGTTTCTGGTTTAATTACTTTCATTACCCAAGAACTTATTGGTAAGTCAAGCAAGTCTAGTCAGATTGGAAGTATTCCTGCCGGATTAATGGATGATATTATTGCAGCATATGCTCAATGGAAAAGAGCAAATCCAACTGCCGCAGTAAATGCATTTGAAATTAAAGCTGTTGCTGGAGAAGACTTCCTAAAGAGACTTACAGAACACGGCGTTAATACCAACAATTCTGGTAAACCATCAGTACTTAAGACACAAACAATTGATGAAATTAACCAAGAAGTTTCGTTCCTAGAAACAGTAGAAGCTGTTGAAAAACTAGGAGCATCTGTGGTTGATGGTAAGATTAAAGTTCTTAAAAGAAGAAAACAAATACTAGAAGCTAAAGAACTCAGAAGAAAAGAACTTCCAGATCTAAAGAAACAACTAGAAGAACTAAACACAAAAGACAAGACTCCTGAAGTTGAAGCAGATATTAAGAAACTAGAAGAGAAGATTAAAAGATATGAAAGACAAGCAGGAGAACCACTAAAGGATAATAATCCAAACGCTGTTATTATTCGTTCTTCGTCTACAAGTGTTAGAACTTTACAAATTAATGGCTTTGATATTTCTACTAGCCGTAGTGGTCTATTGTTATCTATGTGGTTAGACACTGTTAATAAGATTCACGCTTTAGCTGGACAAAACACAGCAGAAGCTAGAAAAGCAGTTAACCAACTAAGACAAGAAGCAAAAGAACTAGAAGAACAGATTGATTCTTTATACAGAAAACCAGAAGAAAAATCAAGAGAAGAGATCAGAAAGAACTGGTTTGATGAGCAGTTTGCTACTATAAAGAACGATCCTACAAAGCTTGCTCAGTTTAGACAAGCCCTAGGAGCAGCCCTATCTCAGTCTTCCGCTACCACGGGGTCTAGAGCCGTTAGTATGAACTGGCTGTCTCAACTTCGTTTTGAGTCAGGTTTAGGAGAACTTTATACCCGTCTAGCTAGCTATGGTACAGGTACAGCTGATCTTATGTATAGTGTTTCTGATGTACTATTCCACACTATGGAGATGCTTGATTCAAGCCAGTTGTTTAGCTATGCAAGCCTTGCTGATATGGGTAGCTCCCTTAGCGTCAAGGAAGCCGTAGATCGCGGCTATCGACTTGCTATGGGCGTTAACAGCATTACCGAACAGCTCCGTCGAATGGATCCTAGAAAGGCAGCTCTCATTGAACAACGAGTTGTGAGGGATATCCGGGAAGGTGCTACACAGTTATCAGACATTGTAGGACTAAACGAGGCTGAGATAAACCTAGCAAACGACTTGATTACCAATACCAGAAAGTTCTTTACTTTCTTTGGAGATCAAGCTAAGAAACTAGGAAAAGACTTTGAGGATAGCTTTACTTATGTTCCTCAAATGCTAACAAGAAAACTTGACTCAACCCAGCAAGCTAAACTAGCACAGTTGGGATATGAAGCAGCTGTTAGAAAGATAATGAAAGAAGGTAGCATTCCTTGGTCTGAACTAGAAAGACTAGGCCAGATTGAAAGAGGAACAGACGGTTCTATTATTAATATCCCAGAAACAAGTTTATTCTATAAAACAGATGATGCTGGTAAAGCATTGCCGCTTTCTGAGATGGTAGCTCAAATGCCTAAAACAATGGATGAACTTCGTCTTTTAGAAGCTCAGAGAAGAAAGCTTAATAATGAACTGGCTGAGTTACCAGAAGATCTCCGTCAGATACTAGAAGCACCTAACACAGCACGGGTTAATAAAGAAAAGCTTAAGAGAGCACTAGACGAACAAAAGAACAGAGTTAAAAAACTGTTTGACAGAGCTGTGGGTGTAAACGGTGGTTTTAATATTTTTGATATTAATGCTCTTGCTAAGAGCTTATATACAATGAAGAAGTATGCCACTGAACTTGGCGAGTTAGATTATGTAGCTTATGCCGATGATCTATTAAAGAAACTAGATGATAATGGTTTGGCTATAAATGAAAAGCCCACTTCACCTAGAGATCATATAATTAATGGTCAAGATGATTTAATTAAAGCAGGATCTAAAGTAGAAGACTTAGAGTTAAAGGTAGTTGATACTTTTGCCCCTGAAATTACACTAACTCGTACCGCTCCAGATGGTACTAAAACTGTTGAAAAACTTAGTGAAGGTTTTGTAGTAAAGCAATGGGTTGATAAAACCAAAGCTCCCGGACTGGACTTTGAAAACCCAGCAATGAGTTTACAAACTGTATTACTAAACCGAGCTGGTTCTGTGGCAGAGAAACAAGCAGCAGCTAATGCTGGATTCCAGTATACTATTTCCAATATTGTTTCTCGTTTAGAAGATATGACTGGAACATCTGCTGGTGATAGTGTTAGAATTGGTTTTAATATTGAAGATTTAAGAACAGGTTTTATTACAGAAGAACATATCTTTAATTGGATGCGTTCTGAAAAATTTAAATCTGAACTAAACCAAATAAGACAACTTACAAAAAACACGGGACTAAACGATGTTGAACTTGGTTTACTATTAATTAATAAGTATGTAGGAGAAGCTAAAGAATATCAGTTAAAGAGTATTAAACAATTAGCTGAACAACGAGCAACAACCTTATTAGAAAACAGTCCTTATGCGAAATCACTACAATTAGAAAAAACACGCATAAACCAAGAATTGTTACAAATAGAAGAAGCTATAAAGCTAACTCCTAGTGCTGATGAACAAAAACTTACCAACCTTACTAAACAAAAAATAAAGTTATTAGTAGAAAAAGAAAACTTATCTAAAGAACTAAAAGAAATGGAACAGGCTATTTCTTTAAAAGTATCTTCACAAATTGAAAGAACTTTAGCTAATGTTTCTGAAGATATTAATACTTTGTTCTTAAAATCTAGAAGAGCTGGTAAACCTTTAGATAATTTAGATACTCTAACAGTATTTGATAAGAGACTTAATAAAGTTCTAGCGGATGCTTTAAATATAGAAAATCCTAATTTTGTTTCGTGGAAACCAGTAGATAGTGAAGCTTTAAGCAGCCAAGTTAAAACCAGAGTTGTTACAGATTTAGAACAAACAACTAAACTATACCAACAGAAAACAAACTTAGTTCTTGAAAGAATAAAACTACAAAAAGAAATAAGCAACACCACACCGCCTAGTTTGATAGACGCAATTGAAAAGGCATACAAAGCAGCTGGTGTTGATGATATTGAAAAAGCTGTTAAAACTTTTGCTAAAAATAATGATAGAATTTCTAAGCTTGTAAAGACAATTAAGCAAAAGAAAAAACAATTATCAGCTCTTGCAGACGATACCTCTGAAGAAGCTGGTGTATTGACTAATGACATTGCTAAACTAGAAGAAACTCTAGAAAAATCTTTAAACAAAGTTAGAAAAACTGTTATGTCAGAAAGAGCTAAAGTAGCCACAGAAGTAAAAAAGAAGGCTATTAAACAGCTTGAAAAAGACAAAGCAAAAGCACAGGAAAGACTTACTAAAGTTGAAGAAGCTATAGGTGATTTAAGTAATCAAATTAAAGCACTAGACAAAAAATCTGAAGTAAGTGTGTATGGTACACTGTTTAATAAACTTAGTGGTGAAGAACAAGAAGCTTTATTAGAGTATATTAAACTAACTAAGGGTACAGCAATTGGTTTAGAGTCTTTAGTATTTACAGAACAACTAGGTAAAGAACTAGAAAACTTATTTGAATTTGGTGGCCCAGAAGCTTTAGCTAAATGGGGAATATCTCCAGAAAACTTTGTAGATAATAAACTTAATGCCGCTGGTCGTTTAGAATACTTACAATACTTAGCAAAAGAAATGCCCGGTGAAAAGGGCGCTGAACTTAAAGCTAGTCGTGCTAAGTTTATTGAAGAATCTACAAGCATGGAAAAACCTAAGATAAACTTAGAAACAGATCCTAAGGCTGTAATTGAAAGAGCTAAGTTAAGAAATAAAGCAATTCAAGAAGCAAGAGAATTAGAAAACAAAATTGTACAAAGTATTGAAGATCTTGATGCAGACTATGAATTAGCTGCTGCATTAGATAAAGTAAAAGAAGCTTTAGAACTAGCTTCTACAAACACAGCCTTAACAGAAGCCGTTAAAGTAAGTATCAGCACTGAACTTGATAATGCCAGAGCTGTTATACAAATACTTAGTGATTTAGATCCACGGTTTGAAACAGCTTTAGGATATGTAAAAAAACAACTAGACTCAATTGATTTTACAAATGCAAGTAAAACAGGTGATCTGCTTGTAAAAGTAAATAAAGCAATACAAGCTTTAAGTGTAGAAGATTACCCAATTAAAGAAGCTTTACGAACTTTCCAAAGCTCAGAACTTAAAAGACTGCAAGAAGAGTATGGTGTTAATATAGCTAACTATATTGAAACAGCGGATAAGATTAGTGATTTGCAAGACTCCTTGTATAATGAGTTAGCTAACATTGAGCTTGGACCTGAAGCTTTAATTAACCCAGCAGATCCTAATAGCATGACTTATAGACAACTGTTTGATATGCTATACAACCTTAAGCATAACCAATCAAATGCTAGAAAAGCTATTAGAGATCATCTAGGTTCACTGCCATTTGATACAGCAGACAAAGCAGATAAACTAAAAGCACTGTTTACTAAACTAGACGAACTAGAAGCAGTTGAACAAGGTTTAATTAAAGCTAACCTAGAAGGCCATTCTTTAAAGTTTGGTGAAGCAATTTCTAACTGGGTAGATGAAACAAGAACAGCATTCGATATATTTAAAACAGGCGTTAATAAAACCGAAAGTACTCGTTTCTTTAACCTAATGAAAGAAGGTTTAAATACAGGGTACTTAATTAGCAGAGTAAGAGGAGAAGACGGTAAGTATTTATACCGTGTTCTAGATCTTTACCACCTTACCGATCAACGGTATGGAAGTATTGTTCCGACCGAAGTACATGCTGACTTTGACAAGATTGTCAGTATTATTCAAGTACGGAAACAAACAAGATCTAACTTAACTTTTGATAAAGTCCTACAACGAAAGAAGAAACTACTTAGCGAAAACGAAGCTATTTACGGACCAACTTTTGAATATCTTGAATCATTTAAAACCATTGTTGATGGTGCTTCTGTATTTGATATTAACTATGGTGCTTTCTTTAATGGGCCAGAGTTAATACGAAAAGAAGTAGAAAGACTAAGAAAAACAATACAAGATTCTTTAGAGGTTGTAAACACTGGTCGTAAAGAAGTTATTACAGCTATTAATGATATTCAAAAAGCAGGACGAAGCGAAGCGAAGGTTGCTAACCTTTCTCCTGAACTGCGAAGTTTAATGGCAGAAGCTCTAAAACGACAAAGAGAATATCAAGAAACTATTAGTAAACTTCTTAAAGAAGGCTTTGTTGGAACAAACCCACAACAAGCAAAAGCTTTACAATCTGTCTTTGATAGAATTCAAAAGCTTAGCAAGTTAAGCATAGAACTTTACGAAGGCAAGATTCCTACTTCTTATGAAGTTCAAAAAGCTGTAGCAAAAGCACCAGAACTAAGAGCCTTTAAGAATCGAGCCACAGCTAATAGACGGCGACTCTTAAAGAAAGAACTAGAAGAGAATGCGGATATTCTTGACTCTGAGATTAATACAGCAAATGAAGTTAAAGAACTAAACCGTCTTGGTAAACTTAGTAAGAATATCAAACGAGAAATGCGTAGGGTTGAAAACGGAGAATCTTCTGAGTTGTTTATTAAAACACCAGAAGGATATGTGATTCCAGACCCCAATCTTACAATGGATAGATTGGTAACCCTTCTTAACCTTAGCGACACCAGACCTGAATACGCTGTGATTAGAGAAACAGCTAATGATTTCTTGCGACATGTTATTTATAAGAGACTGGTTAAGCAAAACAAATTGGCTGGCAGAGAGGTTAATTTCCGGTATGCAGACGCAATTGGAAGAGATGTAGACCAAATCGAAGATATAGTTGGTACTGTCTTTGCATCTTTCTTAGATTTTGAAAGAAAGATTGCAGTAAATGAACCTATCTTAATAAGCGCTGGTTTATCGGTTAAAACCAAAGATTTATTAGAAAACGCTCAAAGATTGTTTGATACTTACAAAGCATCAAAAGATAGAGCAGAACAGCAAGAGTTATTACGACAGATCTATAAGATAGAGGGGGATCTGGATACAGTCTTACTACAAAGAAAACTTAAACGGGATGATACTGGAAAAGTTATTCGCAAGAAGGACGGAACCCCAGTTATTGAAACCAGCTTTGTTAAGTATGAGCCAGTTGATAAGAAAATCAAAACCAACTATCTCGTATCTGCTGCCATTAAAAAATATGTAGCGCAGTCCTTTAAGAAAAATACCAATGTTGAAAGATATGAAAAAGCTCTTTCTGAAGGTCTTGTTGAAAACAATGTTGGGTTGCGTTCATCCAATGGAGACTATATTGACCCAACCAGAGCAGAAGAACAGTTTGAAATAAACCAACTTCTATCTATGTTTGCATTTGATAGAGACTCGTTTAATCAGTACTTACTGAGAACTGGTAAACTAAACACGCTAGGGGTAATGCCAAATAACCTTACAAATATTGGAGTTATCCAAAGAGGTTATTCATTCTTTATAGAAGAACTTCTTCGTGTTACTAGTTTAGATGTACCTGAAGTTACTATAGGTAACAAGAAATATCAAATACTAACAAAACCAGAGGAACGAACTTTACTTGGACGAAGAGAAGTATCTCGTCTAAATACGAATGAGTTCCTGCGATATATGGTAGACAGAATGGCGCTAGAGTACCGAACCTTAGCTAAGGATTCTACAGTACCCTCTATAATTGGTAACCTGTCTTTAGAATACTCTGATAAACAACTTAAAGAAATATTCTCAAGAGAACTTATTAAAGAGTATCTGCGAGTTGTTAGAAAGGATATAAGAAAAGTTGTTGGTGATACCTTTATTGACCTAGACGAAGTTCCTGCTGGTCGTTTGTTAAATCGGTTAGAAGAAGAAAGAAGAAGTATTCTAAAGAACTTTAGTGATGAAGTTCGTAAGAACAGCTCAAGCAAAGATTGGGTAGATGTCACAAAGCCTCGTTTAGAAGCAGCTAAGAACAAGAAGCTAGCTGCTCTAGATGCTCAGATTGCTAGTGCTGAAAAAAAGATTGGAAGACTTCCAGCTTTAATTCGGACACTAGAAGAAGAACTATTTGAAGAATCCTTAAGACCAACAATTAAAAATTATAAAACAATTCCAATTGACAGAGACATTACTGGAGTTGTAACAAAAACAAATAGAGGCGGTGCTAAATCAACAAGGTCATTAACAGATCTTATAGGTAAGTACTTAAACGGAACTTACTCTGAAAGTATTTTTGTACGCGATATACAGTTTGCTGCAAGACAATCTGATTTATTAAGAGCATTCAATAATTATGTAAAGAGAAATTATGATATTGATACATTTGAAGAATATGTAATTAAGAAAGCTAAAGATAGTACAGATGAATATGCAGATGGTTTAACTAAAGGTATTGAACTACGGCAAGAAGTACCATACGCTATTGAAAAGATTGATGAAGCCGAACAAGTAATGCTCGGTATTATTTCAGAAAACTTCAAAGGCCAAGCCGAAAAAGTATACTTAGGATTAGCTGAAACAGATAAAGATACTGCTCTACTGTTCCTAACTACTGAACTAGCAGAACTTCAGAAGAACCTGACAAAGATGGGTGCATCTCAAGAAAAGCTGGAAAAGGTTACTAAGGTCCAGATTAAAGCACTTAGCGAACTGCTGACGCAATACTCTGATAGTCCTCTAGCTGCTAAGGCAGAATACAATGCTTTCCCCTTATTAAACGAATTGCGAAAAGTTTCTAATGAGGCAGTAACCAATGTATCTGAAGGAAGCCCAGCTTACCTAATAGCATCTAGGCTATCTATCGAAGATGTAAACGCATACAAACGAGTAGCTGGTTCTCTTCTATTAAATGAAAGTGTTAAAGATGCTTCTAAGATATTACCTGAACAAAGCATAATTAATATTCTAAATGATCTAGAATCGTTTGGTTTTATTCAGAGACTTTCTACTTCTCCATTTAAAACTATTGAAGATTTAGTAGCACAAAACGGAAGCGTAGCTTCAATGTTTGAACTAACTACTCAGTCTTTAAATAACAGTCTTAATAAAGTTCTAGACTTTAGCCCAGAAAGTTTAATTCTTGGAAATGCTGTTAGATCTTCTACTGCCCAGCACAGAATTATGGGAACACTACGCAGTGCTACACTAAAGAAAAAACTAGCTAGCGTAGCTCCTGATTCAGATGAAGCAAGAAGAATAACAGATGAGATAAACAATTTCCTAAGCTCTGTTGAAAAAACAGAAGCAGAAGAAATATTCCAAGCAATGGATAGATTGTTCCTTTTACAGCGCATGCAAAAAAACATTGGCAAGCTAAAGCCAGAAGATGTTGTGTCAGTTGAAGCAAGCGCTGGTGTTTCAAAAGAAGATATTATTGCATTCCTAAAACGAAAAGAAGCAGAAAATGTTTTAGAAATTGATGCTCTAAGTGCTAAGATTAGTACTTATAAAGCAAATAATTCAACTAAGATTATTCCAAAAGTTATGGAAAAAGAAGTTGGTAAGCTTCCAGATGTGAGTGTAGAACCTTGGAAGAATGGTAAGCTTGTTTCTGTAGCAGATCAAATTATGGATGCTCTAAAAGGTAATACTAAACATTATACTGGAAAGTATGCAGGAGCTACCAAGACAGGGCTACAAGAAGATATGGAAGCATGGGCTGCTGGTATGAACGGTGAGCCTTATACCCCCACAACCAGTGGAACTGTGCCTATATTAGAGTCGGCTAGAGCCAAGTCTTATGACGGTAGTGGTAAACCATACTTTAATAACGACGATCTAGTTGATCCTCAAAACGCTGAACTGGCAAGTTATCTGTCTAATGACTTAGGCGCTATAACTCAGAAGTATGCCAAAACAGCGGGAGCTAGTCTATCAGCTGATGTAGCATTGAGGGATAAGATTAAGCAGAAGTATGGTATTGATCTACCAAAGAACTTTGGTTGGTCTGATTGGATGGATGTTCTTCGGGATTATGTAGAAGGATTAAAACGAAATCCTTTAGTAGACTTTGAAGGAAGAGCAATTAAGATGAGTGATAAAGAAATTAATCATCTTAAAGAAGTTATTGACGGTATGTCAAGAATCCGTAGAGAGTTTACTGGTGAAGTTGATTCAACAGAACTTCCACCTCACGGTATTAGACAAGCAGCTAAGATGGGCAAGAATGCTTTACTGTCTACCGTTGGTCCTTTCATGGGTACTGCGGTACTGCTGACCGAACTACCTTTCAGTTTGTTCCGAAAGAACGGTTCTCTAAAGTCCTTCTTAAAGGGATTAGAAGTGTTGTCTACTGGAAGCAGCCGAAGGAGATTGGAGCATACTGCATTTGCTTTTGAAAAATTAAACCGAGGTTTCCACTCTAAGTTTGGTGGAGAAGAATTAATTAATAATGAGATTACTTGGTTTAATAGACTGAAAGAAAACTTTAGAAACATGTTCTCCCCAGACGAAAGAATGTTACGAGAGTCTGGGGCTGGTAGACTATGGGATCATTTGGATAACTTCTTACAACACAAAGCAGCACTAAGCATGGAGCTGGGTGGCCTACCTCACTTTGTGGAAAGAGTTTTAGCTGTAGCTTTAGAAAAAGAAAAGACTAATATATTTGGTCTACGGTCTAAGATTAGAAATGCCTTATCCCTTATGAACACTCCTGAATTCAGGGCAGTAGCAGAACAGGCTGCTAGAGGTGATAAGAAAGCTCAGGCTGAAATTGTAAAACGGTTTACTGGTATAGCCAGAGAGTCTGGAGTACCTATTGAAACTCTGTCTTACATTCGTATGGCTAAGATTGATACTCCTGAAGAAATGGATAGAATTATCAGAATCATGGAAGTAGGTTCAGATGGTAATGGCTCATTTGATGGTAATGTTGCAATTTCTAAACTGTACAAACAGTCTAACTCTAGAGTTGCAAAGAACATTGAAATGCCAATGTTTGAAGAATCAGCAGCTAAGCTGGCTTACTTCTTAGAACTATCCGCCAGAGAAGCATCTCCCGAACCATTTGGTTTGGGTAAGATTACTTATAAGTTTGAAAAGAATTCTTTGGGTGCTCAGCTACTATTCCTAGGTAGCTACCCCTTAGCTGCATTTAATACTTATAGTATTCGTAATGGCACAAGCAAGACCGCAGCAGCAATGATTGCACTATCGCTGGGTGTCTTTGGATTTGAAATCTTTGCTAAGAGAATGAGAGATACTATGCGGGGTAAGAGAAGCATGGAATCCAACTACGATGAGTATAGGGTTTCTCCGCTGGCTTACTTCCTGAGGGATGCCTCATATGCTCAGCTTGGTGGTCACCTAGATGCTGCCCTTGGCCCTATGTTTGTTATGGCAGGCAAGTCTATGGCTCCACCCGGTACAAGTAAGGATTTCAAGTATCAGGCTCCAGAGTTTGGGGTAATGCCTCAGGCAGCTTATGTCAACGACCTAGCCCGTCAGACATACCAAGCTGTTAATGGGGTAGTAACTAAGGGCGATGGAAAGGAAGCGATAGACCTAGCTGGCCGGGTTGCTATAGATATGTCGGTAGGTAAAGGTGTAGTGGATACCGCTGGTATGATGTTTAACCTTATGGAAGCTACTAAGGCAGCAGCCATAAATCAACAACTACATCAGTATGGTCCAGTGCATACACCCACGGAAGAGGCATTCCATGATTATTTAATGCAGGGATTAATCTCTCATTATGTTTATGGAAGTACCGATATTCCAGAATTTAAGATGCCACCCGAACCTATGGTTAAACAGCCCAAACCTACAATTAAACCAGTCAAGGTAGGTTCTCAGTTTAGAAAATTAAATATAGTAGACCAACTAAAGGGATCTACTGGAGTTTCTTCCGCTTTGGCAGAATCTTTAGAATAACCAATAGTTGGAGCTATGGAAGAACAACCCAAGGGGTATACTAGGTATATCCCTTGGGTTGTACCATAGTTGTCCTATAGATTTAATATATTATAATATTATATACTATAGGGGAATAGCTTAGGAGTAGTATAGGAGTCCCCTAAGGGGGAATCCCTACTCAACCAAGCTATCCCCTAGGAATCTACCCCGGTAATTGCGGGGTTGGTCCCTAGTGGATATCCTTGGTATCTGTCATTATGGCGGTAGAAATCGACTTAGGGGTCGTGGATTTACAACGGGGTATTTGACATAGTGTGGCCGCGCATACCCCCCGCCACCCCCCGTCGATGTCCCCTAGGGGCATATGCCGGGTCAATCCGAAGCAATCCGAACGATTTGCCTAGGATTCCCATGCTCCGAGTTCATGGGGTATATCTATTGGAATCAGAGGAGTTTCCCATCAGCGTGATGGTATCCCCTGCTTCTTTCCTAGTGTTCTTGAAAGGAACAAGCGATGTCCAATCAGGATATGGCTGCGGCAATCGCCGCGAAGATCGTCGCCCTGCTCTCGCAGCAGGGTGTCACCGTCCCCACCACCAAGCCCGTGAAGGGCAAGCGCAAGGCCAAGGCCAAGCGCGGCAAGGCCAAGGCCAAGCCGAAGGCCGAGGCCAAGCCGAAGGAGAAGAAGGGCGCAACCGACGCCCAGCGCGCGTATTTCAACGCGCTCAAGGTCAGCCACCCCTGTCCGTTCCGTCCCGGAATGGTCGAGATCAACGCCTACCGCGCAGCCAAGGCTGCTGGGTTGGTCGGCTGATCGGCTGACAACCAACTGACAACAACCATGGAGTACCCACCCTACGGGGTGGGACTCTCCTAGGCTGTTGCCAAGGCTGTGCCACAGCAGAACTGTGGCTGTTTCTTTCTGAAAGGTTACAATGGAAACTGTGATTATTGTGCTGGCCCTTTTGGGCATGGCTTGTTTCTTGGCCGTTGCTGTGCTTTGGGACAAGATGAGCACGGCAGAAAAGAAGGCTGTGTGCCGCAAGAAGTTTACGGTTGTTGTTTGCTTTGAGTTTCCTCCCTGCGATCCTCAGTCGTATGAAGCATACGAAAAGGTTGAGGATCTTATGTGGTATTTGAACCACGAGGGTTATGAGGTCCGGCTTGAGGACGCTTATTGAGTCATACGCTTACAATGCGTATGTTGTATGGGCTTGATTTGTCCTAGTGGACAACGGCCCACGGCCTCTGCATACGCGCATATGTGTATGCTTATGGCGGCTTGATTTGTCCTAGTGGAGATGCTCACCCCTGCATAGGCGAAGGCTTATGTGGGGGTTTCACCATGCATCAGCGTAGATGTATGGTTGTTTGGTTTCTTTCTTTACGAAAGGAAGGGGCAAATGAACAACAGCCCCGAAATCGGTCAGCAGATCCTTGCACTGCTTGAGCAGTTGAAGGCTGCCTTCACCCCCACCGCCACTCCTGTGGCTCCTGCTCTTGTGGCTACGGCCTCCCCTTCGTGGGTTGCCGCAGTCACCGCTGCCTACCCCGCCATCGTTGGCAACAACGGCAAGCGTGGGACAATGAACGCACGGATCAACCCGTGCTTCATGGCAGATGGCAAGGAAGTGCGTGACGGTGCAAACGCAGAGATCGCCAGCGGCAAGCCGGGGATCTTCTGTGCAGAGGCGGTGTTCCGCGCTACCAAGCGTGGTCACGATGTTCACGAATGGCTGAAGACCAAGCCCGAAGCCAAGAAGGCAACTCCGGCTGCAACCCCGGCTCCTGCGGCTACGGTGGCGACCATTCCGCCTGAACTGGCGGCAATGGCCGAGCAGATGGGCTTCACCTTGGTTCCCAAGGCTGATGCTCCTGTGGCTCCCCC
>Ga0129333_10003574_pt1 | contig 14563 bp, 6 predicted proteins | sample CPB6_08_DNA_FD_94474 | JGI IMG/M metagenome (GOLD analysis project Ga0129333, IMG submission 94474) | Freshwater to marine salinity gradient microbial communities from Chesapeake Bay, USA - CPBay_Sum_0.6_0.8_DNA | ecosystem: Environmental > Aquatic > Marine > Coastal | place: USA: Chesapeake Bay...
CTTAGGGGAGGGGCGACTCGTCTTACCCTTGAGTCGGGGAGCCTTGGGATGGGTAGCTGTGCTATTGTCCCAAAGGCTGACCTTGTGTTCCTTACCATCAATGGTAACAATACCATTGAACTTTGGACTGTTTGGATTCTCAGAATTAACTTCCCACAATGCGATACGGATACCATTCTCAGACATTTTAATCTCCTGTAAAGGCGTACTCTCAACGCAAGAGTATATCTTATAAGGGACCGAATTGTCTGCTCGGTCAACACAGAGGGACCGACTTCTCCCGCTCGGTCAACACTGGGATATACAACATAGTCGTAAACACCTATGAGGATAGCCATGATTGTGGCTCATTGCAAAAGCCCTATTGGATTACCATTTAAATCCAATGAACCGAATTGCCCGTTCGGTAATACACGGTGGCGTGTTTACATAAGTATGGATTGCCAGCGTCCATACCCACTCCTGCTGCACTCAGGAGTATATCACCCCTGGTGCAGAACCAGGTGCACTGTTAATTAAGCAGCGTATCCAATCAAGGGTATCACCCATCATGGAGTCCTATACACCCCAAACTCGTCCGAAACTTCTGGGTGCGTTTAGTCCAGAATAGTTTTGATAACCAGAGCATATTCAGGCTCGGTTGGTTTGGGGTGATCATTTCCAAACCTACAACAAAATGGTGTCCCCGATTTATATTCCGCCTAGGGACGGTTGCTTGCGGTGCCCAGGATTGCCAATCCTATGTGGGCCTTCTCCTTACGGAGAGAAAAGACCCCATAGCGTTTCCGCTAGGGGGTCCCATGTAACCCTATATACCCTTCCAAGTAAGCGGTGTGGGTCAGTTACCCCTTACTTGTTAGCCCATTGCCGTTGAAACTGGCAATATTTGCCATAGGTGTTTCAAGTCTACGGTTACCACGGCTGGTGTCAGTCGGGACCCCCCGTGTTGCCACGGGGACGCACTAGGCTTAACCAGTTTATACTCCCCTAGTGGAGTCCAGACTTAGGCTGTCTGGGGAACCTCAACGGGCTGCTGGGGAGCCCGAAGCGCCTTGAGCTCCTCAAGAGCATTGGCGCGGGTCTGAGGCTTGGCTGCGGGGTTCATGATGATCCCCTTGAGGACAGCCTCAGAACGAGTGCCCTTGGCACCCTTGATGTTCACACGGATGCCAAGAGCACGCAGGGCATCAACGCCCTCACTGACTTCGATTCCCGACATGGGAACCTCCTTGTAAAGAGATGGTGGAGATGACAAACGTTGTCAGTGACCACACATCACATCACGATCTTCTGCCTAGTGCAGCGAGTTAGCGAGTCTGCACGGGATCTCGGGTTGGTTGGTACTCGCGCTGGGGGAGTGGTACCTTAGGGAAAAGAGCAGGGCATCCCAAAGGGATACCCAAATTGCCGTAAAACGGCGTATAAGCCCCTTAGGGACGTCCTAACCTTAGGGTATCCAGAGGTACCCCTAGGGGTAAAGAACGCCTCAGGGCGAATTGTAGGCCCTTAGGTGATGATAGTGAACCCAACGGGCAACCCAAGGGGCAGTGTACAACCCTAGGACTGTGCAACGGGGAGTCCCCGAAGGGGATAGACCCCGCAAGGCGGGATGTCCTGAGGGATATTAGACTGAATCTATAGGTTAGGTTAATCAGACGCACACCTCCTCATAGCCAGACTTGAACCGAGTCAGGCGAGCAGACATGCCCTCCTCAGTCTTGAACTCGTGGTTGCCGTGGTTCCAGAGGTACCAGAACGCCTTACGAGCTTCCTCGCTGCCGTCCTTTTTGGGACCGATGAACTTCTTCAGGTTGGTCGGGTCACCCTCAGGCCAGATGGTAGCCTGACACCAGAACTGAGAACCGTCCCAGATCTGGATGACTTGCTGGCAGAAGTAGACCTTGGGGCGATCCACCTTCTCAACCTTGTACTCCGTGTTCCCGTCACGAAGGAACTTGTTCAACTCAGCCGTGCTGGCAAAGTTGACCAGCACTTCCGTGCTGAACTGCTTGACCAACTGGACAGATCCAGTTGCGCTGCCCACCATGTGGCGGGCAACGACGGTGAACTTGCGCTTGGGATTAGCGACGTGAGCAATGCGAACCATAAACATTGTGTGATCCTCCTTTGGATCGTATAGTTTAGCCCAGATGGTACTGGGCACCGTCGATGTCAATGGGCTTCCATCCCGTGGGCCAGACCTTCCTGGGCACCTCAATCTCATACTTCGCCATCGTCTCAAAGAACATGGACTGCTCCCGATCCAGCCAGAGACGCTTAGCCGTCCTCTTCCACATGGGACCGATCTCCTCAAAGTGAGACACCGAGGCACCAGTCGAGTCATGGATGGGAGCAATGGGCTCCATGAACTCCTCGTAGGACTCGATGATCATAGAACCCATCTGGCAACCATCCCCAGAATGGATAAAGATGGGAGCCACCGCAGAGGCATCAGCCTTGCGGATCATGGGCATGTAGCTGAACTGAAGCTTCTTGTCGTTCTGGTCACGCATGGTAAGCCTGACCTTCTTTGCCTTGGGATCAGGCTTCCATCCCGCATTCTTGAGGGTATCCCCATTGGGGAGAGTCCACTCAAAGAAGCCGCCGCGATCAAGGGCAACCTGATTGGCTTCCTTGAACATACGCAGGGCAGACTGAAGCTTAGGCGAGATCGCCATGAGGGCACTGTAGTAACCCTTGGAGATCGTACTCGACTGCTCCACGGCAAGTCGCCAATCCTTCAGGTTGGTGAAGTAGACGATGTTGTCCTCGTTGAACCTACCCTTGGGCAGAGACTCAAGGGAGTTGGTGATGTAGACACCATCCATGTCGAGATACTGGAACTCATCCTCACGGGGATTAGCCAGGATCAGGCCACGAGCAAGGCTCTTGGCAGCCGCACCATAGCCAATGCGAAGGACGAAGAACTTACCAGACTTACGATCCAAGAAGTAGGCATAGGTATCCCCATCCACAAAGTTCTTGGACATCTCTCCCGCTGCGGTATACAGATCCTGCTTGGGACCACCCGTGAGGTTGGTCAGGATCGCAAGGTTACGGCAACCCAACTCCATCGCATTGTGCTGGAAGCCAGAGCAAGTCTGGTCCTGCTGGACGATGTACGAAGACTCTCCCGTTGCCATGAGATCATGGAGAGCCAAGGCAGCAGCGTAGGTGCAGACGGGCTTCTTGCCCTTGAGTCCAAACGAATCGGTAAAGGCAAGGCTAGGAGTAGCCACAACCAACTTGTAGTTGGCCATGTTAACTCCGTACTCGTCGTTGAGGATGTCGGCAATCTTGTGGATTGCAGCCTTGTTCTTCACCTTGAACTTAGAGGCAAAGTGGACAAGACCACGCTGGGCATCGTTGCCCTGCGGAGACAGGGGATTCATACCCTGGTAGTATCGACGCTGATCGGGGATCGCAGTCTTGCAGACAAACTCCCCATCAGGATACTGGGCAAGATACTCCTTGACTCGTCCCATCATCACGCCGATCTTGTCGCACTCCCGATCTCCATCCATGTACTTCCAGTGAGAACGGTTGTCCTCAATGAACTTGAGAACACGAGGCTCCACCTTGTAACGCACTCGCTGAAGGATGTTCAGCACCTTGCACTGGAACTGGGTAAGGATAGCATCGGGCACCCAGTCCTCACACTCGCGGAGGATCCTAGTCATGGCCTTCGGACGACCAACGAACACGATGTCCTCGCCGCTCTCCTCGTCACGGATCTTGGTGACGTTGAGCTCGCCCGAGTCGATGACGTGCTGGAGCACGTCCTTGGCCTGGAGCGGATCATCGCAGAGGCGGGTGGCGAGGTTGATCGCCATGTGGATCCTCATGGAAGATCCGATGCGAGCGGTGATGGGAGCGATAAAGGTATCAAGGTTCTTCATGTGGAACCTATCCAATCTGGGGACTGTGCCCCACTCTGTCAGTGTGATCTGAACCCCAGATCACTTAGGGTTGACTGCTACAAAGCCGCAGTCATTGGCTAAGTCCCAAGCTGGCCGTCAAGCCAGCCTGGGAGCGAATCACTTGATGAGGCCCATGAGGCGCTTCATCTCACGCTCCAGAGACATGCGCTCGTTGCCGATGGCGCGGATCTTCGCCTCGTGCTCGGCCTCGTCGCAGATGTCGGTGACCTGGATGTTCACCTCGGACATCCACTCCTTCATGTGCATGCCCGTGAGGCTGGTGGTGCGGAAGGTGTTCACGGTACGGATCTCAATCTTCATTGCTGACTCCTATAGAAAATCCAGTCAACGCGACTGGGGTAAGCCCTGTTCAACTGCATAACGGAATGCTGTGACAACGGAGTGGCTAGTAAGCTCGCCTCATCGCAGCTTGGGACGCATCGTGCAGTATGGATAAATCGTTTATCCATTCCCAATCTTGTATCCTTGCCTTGCGGCAGATTGGGGTACTCTCTTACTTACTCCTACCACCAGAGAGCAAGGTGGTTGCTGTGTCGGAACAGCTGAAAGCCCCCTTAGGTTTCCCTAAGGGGGCGACAGTAGTTTCGACTTAGCCCTTGACCTTGATGGCATACTCGCCATCGCGGCCGAACCAGACCTCGACCTTGGCGGTCGGGTCAGTCGTGAGCTGCTGCTGGTGCAGCGTGTTGACCAGCGCGCTGGTGTCGCTCGGGGTGAGCTTGTTGCTCAGCTGGATGTGCTCCTGGACCACGCCGTTCTTGACAACCTTGATGTAGAGCATGTGCTCTCCTTTGTTATCCCATGATCCGCATGGGCACGGTTGTTAGCAACAGCTAACATCCCTGCCCCCTTGCCGTAGCAAGGGAGCAGAGTGTTGGTTGTTGAGATTACTTGAGGAGATTCCGCATGTAGTTGTCGAATGCGATCTCTTCCATCTCCTCAAACGACAGCTTCCTGGCCTTGTTGTCGATCTGCCACTTCACATCAGCCGCGATGATGCGGCGCTTCTCCAGCCAGTAACCAGTGATGGAGAGATACACCTCCTTCAACTCCTTGTAGTAGATGTTGTTGGCCTTCTGGAGATCAGCCACGAAGTTCAGGTGGAAGTGGATCTCATCCCTGAGCTCCTTGTTCTCCAACTTCAACCGCTTCTCCTCGTTCTCCAAGACGAGGATGCGGCTGTTGAGGTTGCGGATGGTGATCGCGTGGATCACCATGATGCTGGCCGTGAGGACGGAGAAGAAGATGATGGCGATGATGATGAGGGTGTCCATGACTTACTTTCCTGTGCCACTGTGTGGCAACGAGTTGAACCAAACCGCTACAACATGTAGCTGTCATTTGGTTGAGTGGGGATAAGGGGGGATAAGCCGCCCGATAAACCACTCTAAGCCCGACAAAAATTTCTGACCCCTAAGCCGATTTATTGGTCTATTAAATCATCAAACATACCTTCAGGTGGAACATAAGGAGTAGATCCTTGTTCCTTAAGGCTAGCCGTATTTCTTGGTTGTGTTTTAACTGGTTGTACTTGTGGAATATTTGGTATTTTTTTTGGTTTACTGAGTTTTTTAGCTTCATTAATTGATTCTTGAATCATAGGTGTCATGCTTTGTGAACTAAGGTATTCACCAGTAATATTTCGTTTATCTGCTGGAGAGTATACCCCTTGCTTGAACATATTCCTAATTGCAAGTTCTCTGATTGAGTCGTCAGAAACAGCGTGAATCTTATCTAGGATATAACTACTGCGAGATCTACTGCCAGTGCGTCTTCCACTGTAGTTAAGATCTCCAAAGGATTGCATCAATAACATCTTTACTAAGGTGCTATTTAGTACAGGAATTACACGACCAAACACATTGTATGTTGCCATGATTGGACTATTCTTAGGAACTTCACCCATAGCATAGGCAGCAAAGCCTTGTAATGCTCTGATGATGTTTCTGATATCATATCCTAAAGCATTTTCAGCAATAGAAGAAATAATCTGGTCTTGCTTGTTCTTAGACAATACTTGTACAATATTCTGTAATCCCAAACCAAGTAGGTTATTACTGAAGATTGGATACTTCATTACCAATCGAATAAACTCTCTATAATTGATGTCCCGTTGTTCCAGTGCTTTCTTTAACTTTTCGTAACTATAATAACCGCTGGCTAGCGACAATAGAATATTGTAAGTCATGTCAGCTAGTGAATAGACAATTAATTCAAAGGCAAATTGCATTCCTGGGGTTACTGAACCACGTCGCATTAGGAATTGAGCTGTAAACAAACCAGGATACGATTTGTAGAAGTTTAGTACAACGTGTTGAGCAGTTGCACTTGCTGTGCCGTCTAAAGGATGATTTAGAACCATTGCCATGTTTGCATATGATTTCATGGCTTTCATCATGGCTGTTCTAGCAGCTTGTACAGAAGAACGAGTAATAACTGCCGTTCCAAATGTATCTGACAAGGTTCTTTGCAAGTCGTATTCTAGATCAAAGAATGACATCATTGGAACTGTACCACGATCCAGTTTGTTCTTGGACATTAGGTATTCAATTGTTTCAAGAACCCCTGTTTTGATTTCTCGCCCAGCTGGACCTTTTGTTACGGTTTCTTCAAACAATCCTGCACGGACAAAAGCCAGTAATACTTCGATATTGTACTTGACTCCAGAATCCTCTATTACTTGTCGTAATACAGCATTGCTTGGATTTGGATTATTTCGTAAGATTTTATTTACGGAATCTCTTAGTTTATATAGATTTCTATTTTGAATGTCTTTTGCAATTCTACGGTTTGCTTGGTTTTCAGTTGCAACTCTAATAGCCTTCATTGCTGAAGACTGGGATCTGCTGTTCCAAGCTAAGAATCTTTCCCAGCTGCTCATTCGATCAATCATTTCAGAACTAAGGCCATCAGCTGTAAGCTTTCCTGGTAACATTGGACTATAGATTTCTTCGAATAACCACAAACAATTTTGAGCAACATTTCTAACCTTAGGTGGATCTACATTAAATAACCCAACCTTACCATCTCTAACCCGAACAAGGTCGCCTACTGAGTTGGTAATAAATGATCCAACATTTTGATCAATGGCATCTAATAGGAATTTAAGTGGATTGTCTCCACGAATTGCTCCACCAATGGCTCCCATAGTTCCTTCTACAGCCCAAGTAGCAAGTGGAATGTTTGGACCAAATGCAATTTGAGTTGCTGCACGGCCACCACGAAGCAAGAAGTCAAAGACTGGATTAAATGAATCTCTATTTCCCAGTGTTCCTCTTGCATCCTTATTTGCATTCTCTAGTCGTTCTAAACTAGCAAGTAATAAGTTCTTAATATCCTCATCTCTTGTTCTTCCATCTAAGTTTACAATGCCGTAGATTTTACTAGATGGGTCGGCTGAATTAACAATATTTTTAGCCATACTAATGATTTGCTGAATAGAAAAGTTAAATCCTGGGATTCCAAACATTTGTTCTGCAAGAATTCTTTGAATAGCATCATAACCAACACCTCGCAATAAACTAAGTCCAATACCATCAATATCCCCATCAAACACAGCTCTTGCTGTATCTAGGTCGGCTTTGACATCAGGATTGTTTTCTAAGAAGATATCATTACTTGTAAGGAAAGGACTGCGAGTATCAAATAGATATGCGGTTGCACCAAGTTTTCCAAAGAATTCATAAGTTAAAGCATCTAATGGAGAATTTTCTGGTGTATAATCTGATCCATACTGTGATTCACCCATGTAAAATCCGAAGTCAGATCCAATTAAGTACTTAAACCTTTCTCCAATTAAACTATTGCTTGCATTGTTTGCAACAATTTGTCTATATTGCTTAAGAATAAGATCCATATCTTCGCGGCTTATACCATTAAAAGCTTCAGCAAAAGTTGTTTCATGCTCTCTAGTCATATAGATAAATTCAAGATATTGTTCTTGAACTTTGGTATCTGTATTACCAGAGGTTTCAATGAATTGAGTAGCCGCAGTTGATTTACTGGCAATTCCATTGTCTCTTGCATATTTTTCAATTGCACGATTTACCATAAGTTTCATTATGGCTTCTTGTGCTGTATTGGGAATAGTAGTTGGATCCGCAGTAAATCGCTGATACATAACTGCAAATTCAGATTGTTCTGTAATTGGTTTATCTGGATTTAATAGCATTCCACCCAAGAAGGCTATGTATGGACTAATTACAGCATTGTCTAAGTCAGCGTCTAATCTTCTTAAAGTTTTCTTTTGAATTAAGTTTCGAACCGCAACAAAGCCTTTATTTCTTTCTTCTTTACTCAGTAAACGAGAATCCTTTAATTTAAGTCCAACCTTATCTAGATGCTTATAGCACCTTGTTTTTTAATCCTAGCATTTACAAGTTCTTCGCCAAGGCGACTATGCCAAAGTTGATATGCTTTGGTAATATTCTGAACCGCAGCAATTTCTAAAGGATCTGAAATTGTAAGTGTTAATCCTTGTAGACTACGCATAACATTTAGATTAATACGTTGTCGTGCATCCATATCAGTAAAGTTACGAGCAACAATACTAGTATTGTGTCGTAGATTTCCCATGTAACCATCTAAGGCTAGTTTATTTGCCATAAAGCCACCGCTTGTAGCCGATGGAAGATAGGTACTTTGTGTAGTTACTGTCCAGTTATCAATCAAATCAGAAATCATTACAATTAAAGCTTCAGGACTATTATAGCTTAGGTTAGTTTGATTGAATCCCTGTAAAAGTACATTCTGAAGCAGTCGTGTCATCTTATCGCTTTCATCGGGGAATAATCTTAGCATACCAGCTAATGTATCAGCATTGTCTACACGCTTACCTCTAGCTATTATCCAATTATTCATACCCTCGGCAAACAATGCTCTTGTTGTTAAATCAGGTCGTGTTCTTTGGATTATTCTACCATCAACTCTTTTTACAGTTTGTAGTGAAGTTTGGATTTCACTTTCCCGCATTCTAAGACTTGAGTTTGGGTTAATTTTAGGATCACGAAGTCTAGTTCTAATTTCACCTAGTTCGGTTGATAAACTTGCTTGAGTAGCAGCATCTAAGGTTTCTGCTTCAAGTCGTCTTTCAATAGCAACTTGACGTTGAGATAGAGTTAGTACATTTGCTTTTTGTTCTGGTGTTAGGATTGTTTCTGTTGTTGTATGGTTTGCAAAAGCATTGAATTCCATGTTAGGATTGCCAACATCTATCCTACCAGCGGCAACACTATTAAATAGTAGATTCTGAATAACTGAATTGGCTACCCCATATACTTCATTATAATACGGATCATTTTGTAGTTGAGTGAATTTAATATTTGCTCGTTTAGCAATGTATTTGATATTATGGAATGCTCTATTCCACCAGTTTCTAGCATTATTTACAGCTTCGTATTTAGTTTCTAAATAAGTTAGAACATCTGATCTATATACTGTTTCTTGTAAAAGAATCATTGCCCCATAGTGTGCAAGGAACTCTTCTACATTTTTGGTTGCATAGTCAACATCTTTTTCAAGGAGATCATAGGGTTTGTTTAAGTTCATAGCCAATAACATTTCCTTGATCATTGGCTTGGCTCTTTTTGTACTAAAGGCACCCATCATTCTCTTAAAGTCGTAACTATTAATGTCCATATACTTAATACGGGCGATGTGGACTAATTCTTCTGCAAACTTTAAAAGAATTTCATTTTCAGGTGTAACCTTCATTGCATTGATATTTAAACCAATTGAATATTTATTGTTTCTTTTAGATGCAACTGCAAACTCATGTGGACCCATATCTTCTCTAGATTCTAAATTCAAGTCTTCTAGAATTCCTCTATTATTCATAGCTAGGGTACCAATCATGATTAACTTCATATCCATAGTTCTTTGCGACAGTAATCCCTGGGTTACTAATCCTTGTAATTGATTTACAATATTTTCACCAGTATTTCCAAATGCTTCAATAAACTTATCTTTATCAGCAAACTGAGTTACATTTGATTTATAATCAACTCCTGGAACACTAAGGTCAATTTTTTGTGGAAGTGTTGTAAAATCAAGATAAGCTTTTTTAATGCCTTTAATTGCTTTTTGTTTTTCAACTTCAGTTAGTTTATTTCCTGATGAAATAACTAGACTATCTACAAATTTGGTATTACTAGTAATGTCATCTTTTAGGTTTGTTGTCCTATCAAAGTGAGCAGAAGCCATATAGTAATATTGATTGTTTTCTTCTTTGCTTGTATTTGTAACTCGTTGCATAACTTTGACAATTTGTTTTGCTTTGCCTAGTAGTTTTTCGGTTCCTTCAGGAGACAAACCAGGTTGAACAAATTGTACTAATAGTCTTCTTTTAGTTCCACTAGAAGCATCTAAAGATCCTTCTGCTTTTAGAAGTAATGCAGCTAGTTTTAAAACAGGTTGAGAAGTTACTGAATAAATAGAATCTTCTTCAGTCTTGATATCTGGATTATTTGACATTAGTTGTAGGTATAAGAAGTCTTTAATTTCTTTAGCTTCTGTATCCATACCTAAAGTATCTGCTAGTTTAGCAACCTGAAGAATATCTGTAATATAAACAGAATCTTCCAGTGTAGTAAATACTGATTTTCCACCTATATTAATTTTAAATGGAGATGTAAAGTAGGCTGGGATATCTACAGTTAGTTTGGGTTTTCCCGTTTTATCTGGATTACGATAATCTTGGATAACCAATGCTGGAGTCGATTCCGAATCAGTTTCTAATTTATGCAGTAAAGTCAATGCTTCAAAGGTTTCTTCTTCTAGCGCAGACATTCTATCAAATAGTTGTCGTTCTTCTTCACGAACAAGTTTATCTAGATCTGTCTCTACAGTTCCAATATCTTTATTAGTTTGGAAAGCAAGTTCAACATTTGTAAATAAGGAGTCATTTGCTAAAGAGTTAAGCATTTGAACAACCATATCTTCGGTAAATGCCCATAGTGTATTAGGATTATCTAATGCAGTATTGGTAATTGTAAAACCTTCAGCTCTTGCTTGAACAGCAATTGGTCCAGTTAGGGAAGTAGCTGTTTCTCTTAAAGCTGCTTTGTTTTGATCTTCTAACATATGTAGTTGACGATCAGTAACCACAAAACTAAACTTAGAATTTAATTCAATTGCTAGTTGTCTTGTTTTTCTAAAAGCTTCTTTAGCGATTTTTTCCTGTAGTCCTTCATCTAGTGGAAGACTCTCTAAAAGAATAAATCCATTAGAATCTACTTGTTTCTTATCTACCATACTCTTATACATTTCTGGGTGATGAGTTAATAGATATTCTGTTGCTGTACTTCTAAAAGTTTCAGAAGCAAGAATCCATTTATATACTTGTCTAATTTCTAAACCAAAGATATTAATTGGTTGCGTTCTAGTTGGATTCTTAATTAAACCAGGTTTACCACGAACAACAATACCAGGATCCATAACTAAACCAAACTTAATAGGAGCCAGACGATCCATTCTCTTACCTAAGTAAGTTAGTACATTAAACCAACTTAAAGCTTCTTTATGTTTAAGTGTTAGCGCAACAACATCTCTTACTGATATACCAAGATCTTCTGGATTTGTCATTAAATCAATTGCACTGTAATTTTTACCTTTAAGGAAAACTTTAGTTCTAGTGCCTAATGTTTTAAAGAACCCGTCAAAGAATTCTGCTTTTGCTTGAACAGCTAAATTAAGATTATTTTCGCTTCCGTTTTCAAATACTTGTAAAGCTGGTAAATAGGCTTTAGATCGTAGTTGCTGTAAAAGATGTAATCTTGTCCAGTCTTTGTTATCTAACAATTCGTCCCAACCAAAAGCCTTAGCAAATCCAGTTACTTGGTTTTTAATCCGAATAGCTCGTTGAGCTGCTGGATCTAGTGGACCTGTAATAAGAGAACTAAGGGTATCGGAAGTTTGTTGTGGGATAAATGGAAGAGTTTCTTTATTATAGATTGGAACGTGACCACGATGTTCTAATGGAATAATTTCATTTGGATTTGTAGGAGCTTTAGCTTGAAGACCTTGAATTTGCTCCATTACTTGTGATTCTCTTAGATCTTCAGATTTAATTGCATGTTGCATTTCCATTAAAGCAAAAATACTTCTTTGTGAAAAGTCAATATCTGACATTATTGGTCTATAGCTTCCAAGACCTTCTACAGCTGCATCCATTGCAATTAGATTATCTTTATTACCAATATCAGAAGCGAGTGTTCTTAGTCTAAATCTTTGACTTGGAGTTCCAGCGTACTGTTCAATTTTTGTTTTGAGTTCTGCTGCTGTATAGTCTCCAATTTGTCTATTAGGATTGCTGGCAGCTTCGTTTACAACAAAATTAGCAAATCCCTGTGCTTCAAGTTCTTTAATAGATCTTTCTTCGTTTTGTTTCCAGTATTCTTCTCTACTTTCTGTTGATCTATCGTAAGTGGGTGGCAAATAATAAGGAGCTAGATCCATTAGAACTTGTTGAGCAAATGTTTTTTCCCAGTATTCGGGTGTTGTATCCATTTCAGCAATATCCCAAATACCGAGTTTATTTGCTTCTTTGCCAGTTTCAACCCTAACTTGAGCAAGTTTAGAACTTTCAGGACCATTACCCCAGTTACCAAACATATGATTTCGGCCCGATGCAATTTCTAATCCATAAGTATGAAAGATAGTCTTATTAATATAACCTTCATAGTCTTTAGGATCAATATGCACACCAGTAACTAATCGTTGTAGTTCTAGGTTATCTTCTAATAGTTTAAATGGAGTAGCTGCTCGTCTGTTTAATGCCCACAAAATTAAATGTTTATCGTAACCATTACTACGACCTTTTTTAATCTTAAATGTATTAGTTTTTGGATCAATATCTAAGGTTATCGAACCAGCTAAAACTTGATTTACATTGTTTTGCAGTTCTGCTCTTTCTTCTAAGGACATTGTACTAAGGTCTTTTTTATTAAACAAAGCAGCAGCTGTTTTTAGTTTTTCTGAATACTCATTCCGTAAAGTTTTCTTTACTTCTTCGATTTTCTTTTCTCTATCTGGCATTCTAGGTGTAATTTGCTCAGCTAAAAGATTAATATACTTAGTAAAGTAATTTTCCATTTGAGTTAAACGATCTTTAAATTCTAATTCACCAAAGAAACTAGAATCTAAGGCATTTGCCATACTTTCACGATTAATCTTAGGCTTAAGGTTTGTTAGGAATATTTTCTTTACATTATCAACATCTTGTTGTGAAAGTCCGATTGCTTGATCAATTAAAGTTAAATGACTATTCATTAACTGTCGAAGTAAAACCTTAGTTACTACTCTAATTTCTTGTGTAGAATAACCAAGATTTTTATCTTTATTCTTATTCTGTAAACCTTCAAATATTCCTTTAAATCCTGCTGAATAGAATCTTGGAGTAATAGCTCCTTTTAAGAATTCTTTAGCATCTTCTCTATTCTTTTGTAGATTTTCTACAACCTTACCTAGTATTTCTATTTCTAAATCAGATAATCTATGCTTTTCTTTATAAGCGTTTTTATCTCTACTTAGTAGATTAAAGTCTTCAGCCATTGCATCAACAGCAGCATATCTAGGGTCTTTTAGACCAGAAGCTGGAACAACCATTTCTTGTTGAAGTATTTCACTAAAACCAAGTGCTTTGAGTATTGGATTAACAGCACTAAACGAAGAGTCTTCATAGAAGGTCATAGCAGCTAATGTAATATGCAAACCAGAGTATTTATAGTCTGATTTGTTTGTCATATTAATTAGTTCTTTAGGATCCTTTGCAGATCGTAGCATTTCAACGCCAGACTTGATTGAACGAAGTAGTTCTGCTTCTCCAGCAGCATCACCAAAGTCAAACACAGACATCCACGCAACTTGGTCAATAGCTCCAGCAAGAACAGCTGATGCGGTAGGAGCTCCTGCACTTAAGTAATTATCCTTATAGTAAACAGGAAGTTCGTCTTTTAAGAATCTACCACCATCGTTTAAACCCCAGTATACACAGTCATGGTTAAAACAAGATAATAGTCTAGGAATGTCATACATAAATTCCATAGCAGTTATCTTACGCTCGTTGAGTGTCATTAGATTTGAGTATGGTGTTCTATCTCTAATTTGTGGAAAGATGGTATTGATTTGTGCATTGACAAAATATGAAATTGGAACGCTTGGGTCTGCATCTGGATCGTATGTTCCAACAAATTCATTAAACTTATCCATTGGAATTTCATTAGTTAGGATAAACTTAACTCTATTTAGCAATCTCCAGTTATCATATGCTTTTTCTTCTTCAACTACACCAAACGGAGAACCAAAATGCACTTTACTTTTGTCTGGTAGAATAAAGTTTTTAGATCGTCCATTATAAGCCGCAGATGTACCCTGTAGTAACATGGTACTAACGACATTTTCCCCAGAAATTAAAACATTATCAATTTGAATTATTCCAGGTTTTTGATCCATTAACATCTGAGCAATTGCAATGCCCATTTCATAAGCTGGTTTCCAGTCTAAATTACCATTTCCAAAGTCTGAAATACGATTAAATTCAGGTAAATACTTTTTTAAAATGCTTGGAATAATATCCTTAAAGTATTCAATATCCTCTTCATTTGGCATTTTGGTTCGTGCTTTAA
>Ga0129333_10003575_pt1 | contig 14560 bp, 7 predicted proteins | sample CPB6_08_DNA_FD_94474 | JGI IMG/M metagenome (GOLD analysis project Ga0129333, IMG submission 94474) | Freshwater to marine salinity gradient microbial communities from Chesapeake Bay, USA - CPBay_Sum_0.6_0.8_DNA | ecosystem: Environmental > Aquatic > Marine > Coastal | place: USA: Chesapeake Bay...
CCGATAATTGGCTAAAAGAATACGAACATTTGTTTCATAAAGTAAACAAAATTGTAAAAAACAAAGAAACAGTTAAAGCCGAAGTTATTTTTCTTACACACAATAAACAGAAACACAAATACAACCTAGAAAATAACTTGCCCGGAGAAACACTTTTATGGAATCCAGAAATTCAAGAAGACAAAGTATCTCAATATGGTGGAAATAACATTCGTTACCAACATGAATTAAAATATGGGTTTATTAAAAAATGGTTGGCCGTTCATTCTAAAGTAATTCCGTGGAACAAAATTCGATATGTATTCTAAATGCAATTAAACAATGAATAGCAAGCCCAAAATAACAATTAGTCAATCCTTAATAAAAGCACTTGATGTTCATGCTGGGAAATGCCCAGCCAAGGCTTATGCAGTTTTTATCCTTGGACTTGAACATGGTTCAAGCAGGGCGATGGAACTTGGGAATTATTTTGAAACAGTTGTTTATGGAGCAACAGAAGATGGGAGTAAAATTGAACCAGAACGAAATAAAAAAACAAATGAAATACTTACCCCATTTCGACGCGTTCATAAGCAAGCATATCGCTTTATGACAGAATATGCGCAAAATTACAAAATGGATTTATCTGAACCGAGAGTTCATCTTACTGCAGAAATAGCCGGATATCCCGGATATGCGCTTCGCGGACGACTTGACCTTGTAAGTAGTATTTACGATGATAAAAATTACCCAGAAAGTCCATTCATTAAAAAGGCAATTATAGATACAAAAATTACAGGTTCAATTACAAACACATTTGGTGATTTTGCATGGGGCAATCCTTCTGCAATGGATCATTTGCAAATGGATATTTATTCAATGCTTTATGAAATAGTAAACAAGCAAAAAGTACCATGCTATTACTTTGTAATGGACACAAGTAAAGAAGAAGGACATTTACTGGTTCATAAAGAAGTAAATCAAGACGATATTCGAAAAGCCAAAAAACGAATTGTTCTTACAATTTCTCGAATTGAAGACTACTTTGGCAATTATGGAAGCGAATGGCCTAAAGCACCTAATCCTAAAAACTGTCGAGGATGTCCTTTGTCATCTACATGCACTTCAGCAAAACTTGATTAACATGGAAGAAATTTCTTGGGCAACTACAACTGCTCTTATTCTTATTGTGGGTTGTTGGACTTGGTTTCTCGAAGCGCCAAGCGAAGCAACAATTATTAAAAACGACCAAAGACCAGACCGTTCTTCAATATTTACTTTTCGTATTTACATACTCGGGTTTTTTACTACTTTGTTTTGGATTTTTTCAGAAGATACGCTTATTGCATTTGTTTTTTATGTGTTTATTACTTGGGGGATTTATGCCCCCATTCATAGGTATCGAATAAATAAACTTTGCAATCAACCCTCGTATTTTTTAGACAGCAGCAATCCATATGAATTTATGTGGATCAATGCTGGCAATGAAGAACATGAAATAGCAGGAAATATTGCTTATTCAGCCGAATTTTGTATCTTGATGCTCGGTCTGATTGGCGCAAACTGGTCAATTCTTTTCCCATGATACTAATGATTATTTGTCTATGCGCTGCGCTTGGCGTATGCGTTTACCTTGTTTTTCGCTTGGAAGCAGAAAGCAAAGCTCGTTTTGAGGCAGAACAAAAAATGAACGAACTGTTTAGCCCACACGGTTGGCATTCTGAGCAAAACCGAGACTATTTTAATGGAAGCGCGGTTTATCGCGTAGGAATTGACGAACAAAAACGAGGAGCAATAAAAGCACCTTATCTCAATACTCCGTTTGTTGTTCCACACGGATATGCCAAAGAGGTTACAGCTGCACTTAACGCAGCAGAACGCTATGGAAAAACAAAAATCAATCAATCATGAATGTCCCTTTTCAAAGGGGTTCCATGATTCGTGTCTGTGACCGTGAAGGTCGGTATGCTTGCTTTTTAAATAACCACAAGTTCATGGACATTATTGCCATGGAAAGTGGAACTACCGGCATATCAACATTGATAAAATGCGTTGACCCTGTTACACGAAAATCAATGGAAGTTCCTGCTTTTTGTATTTTCTATGTGTATTCTAAACATAATCCCGAACCCATTCATGCCCAACGAACAAACCACTATCCTTGATATTCAAAAAGCATTAAATGAAATGCTGGAACAACATGATAAAGAAGTTCCAGACATTGAAATTCTTGACTGGCAGTTTATTGCAATCGGGAAAAATGCAAAAGGCAAAATCTGTGTAATTGGCGCTAACCCACAGGGAGATGGCCAAGAGGGACTAAAAGCGTCCGAACGTATGAAGACCTCTGCTTATCTGCACAATCATACGTCTATTACACGTCCCTTTTTGATTGACATTTGTTCACGGATATTCCATGCATGGAACAAATCCGTAAATAATGTTGTCACTCAAATGAAAAAGAACGCAGTTCATGGTGCGCCCCCTCCCAATATGAATTAACTCGGTATTGGAGGAACGTTTCCTGTGTCAATCAATATGTTGCCTTGCAGCGTTGCATTGGGCGTTGTATTAACATTGGAACTTACATTGTCAGCACCAGAAGCGTCGCCATCTGCCCTCCACCAAAGTATCCTGTTCCAAGTACCATCGTTTGCAGCCATGGTATTATACATCAGGATATTGGCTACTTCAGAAGCCGTACGTGCAGATTTGCAAAGGTAAATTTCATCAATATTGGCAAGGTGTTGTTCGCCATTGACAAAATTACCTGTTGAATAGGGGGCGCTTGCTCCAACTACAAGACCTTGAGGAGGGTCAGTAACCGGATATTGCAAATCAGTTGCTATTGGCACGTTTATCAAAGAAGCATTGCCAAAGAAGTCTTCAATAAGAATACCATTTACATACAATTTCCAAACAGAACCATGGTGCAAAGGCGTAACTCCGTCATTTAAAGGAATGGGACCATTGCGAACAATCGCAAAGTGGTTCCATTGATCAAATATCAATGGAAGAACAGGTTGGCTTAAATCGGTATGGAAAAAGCCACTGTAAGAAGGTATAGAAACCCCTCTTCCAATTGCAATATTTAAATACCCTCCAACTGGTAAAGGAGGGGCAATTGGGTCAATTGAAATTGTCATAATAACCCCCAACCCTGGGGTTACAGAACTCATTAACGTAAATACACGATTGCCTTTTGTTGCATCATCTGCTTTGTACCAGAAAGAAAGAGTCCATTCATTATCGTTAAAGAAATGAATCGGATGAATTGCTGGATAACTGGTCAATGCCATTAAAGAACTAGCATTGTCAGCCCGGAGTGTAAAAGAAGCAACACTTTCGGGAGAAGGCGGACCAAATACGCCAGAAATGGGAGGATACACACATCCATCAGGCGTAGTATAAGTGCTTCGAATGTAAATATATTCACTACAAGATGTCTCAATAATGTAAGGGGTTGCAAGTTGTGTTTCCAAAACAGACCCCAAATTGTCCCAATTAATACCATCAATAGACGCCTCAATTAACACAGTCCTGTTTCCAATCAAACTTACAGAAGGAGACAGGCTTGTAAGTGTTATTGTACACGGAGTTGAATCGGGGTCGTTATCTGCAAATACGCCCGGGAAAGCAGGCTCTGCGATGCCAGAAACAACGGTAAAGTATCCATATTCAATAGGAGCCTGAATAACCGTTCCTTCGTCAAGCGCACCCGATGGCACCCATTGTACACCATCCCATGTAGTAAGTTGACCAACCGGAGCTTCTGCAAGATTCAGTCCTTGATGGTCAGAACGTATAAGAACAACCATTCCAGATACTGGAACTACAGCGCCTAATTCAGACGCATCAAGGGCATATTCTACCCAATAATCAGGTTCCGGCAAAGTGCAATCAGGCGGCCAAGGCAATACAATTGGGTCTTCAAAACTTTCTTCTTCACCACAAGGAGCCAAATATGGAGGAAAGAAAGGGACATTTGTTTGTGGCACACCAGTAGAAGGGTCATAAAACCCTGCATCAAGAAGCCACGGACGAATATTAATGCTCCAACGACAACGGAAATATGTCACCCAGCAATCCATTTGCCACGAAGACCAAAATGCATCTTGTGATGCAGTAGCCTCATTGGCATAAGTAGCAGCAACACGTTCATTAAAAGCAAGCATGATGACCTTTTTTAAAAGGTCAAGGTCTTGCGTAAAGGCCAACCATTTTTCAACCTGCGCCTGAATGCCAAACTGCAATGAACCCAAAAAAGACTCCCTTGCAGCAATGGATTGACTTTGAATTGCCCGCGTCAAGCAAAGCTCTACGCAGTCTGGATTCAATGCCTCGTAAGGCTGTTCGGTACAGCATCCCTGCTGTGTACCTACTTCGTCTACGCAGGTGAACAGTTCGAGCATGGTTCTTCCGGTTTATCGCAAACTCCACATTGCAGCGAGGTTTCACGAATAGCCTTGATCAATTTGGCAATCAAATTCAAGTCGATAAGCCGCTCGTGGTCGTATGACGGCAAACCATACCAGCGTTGACGATAAAGCATAACGGCATCGCGCAACTGGTTTTCAAGAATGGAAATTCGCGTTACTTCAATTCGACGCGTAGTTAGAACAGGATTTCCGGTTTCCTTGCAGGGATCATCGTCGCCGCAGAAAATCTCTGTAGCCAGCTTTTTCAAGCATTTGCGAAGATCACATAAATCAATCACATCTTCCTGATAAAGCCTTCCATCCGCAAGCTGAAGAACTATCCGGTAAACCGTATCCTGCTCGCCAATGAATCGCACCGGGAAAGAAGCGTCTGTAAGTGTATTGCTTGTGTAAGCAATACTTCCATCAGACACATCGGTGATTGTCAACGTGTGAGGACCCGGAGAAGAAGCTGAGTTGTTCGGGCGATTCAGTTGAATGTCAAACTGATGGCAACCCGTTTCAACTACACGGAACTCCGAGCAAGCATCGGCAAAATAGGTGCATTCTTTGCGAAGTCCGCAATCCTCAGCAACTATTGTGATTTTGTACTCCCCATAATCAGGAATTGTCCAGTCAAAAGACTGATGGACTTCTCCATTTATGCAGGGATATGAAGTGCTGAAATGCGTGACACTTGTAGTGAGGTTTTCAATTTGAACACTAACACTACAATCACACTCAATAAATGTCGTAACAGCACTTAAAGAAAGAACTTCCCCAGAATCTTCTTGACTAATGACCGTGGTTATATCTGTTCCAAGGTCATAGCTCGATGACCCAACGGTATACGTTGTGCCACCAGCAATCGTTTCGAATGAAGATCCAACGGGAAACTGAGACAAGACATTTCCAAGGAAAGTCAACGTCAGCGGTTGGCCCGGAGCAGGAATAAAGGGGAATCCCAAAATTGAAATTGTGGAAGAAGTCCGGTCTGGGAATACCGCATTGATGTCAAACTGCAACTTGTTCCCAGCAGAAATGCATTGAACATGTTGGTTTGTTTCCGAAGTAACAAGCGGCTCATCTTCATAAGACACCATGCCTGCGCAATCAATGCAAGACCCTCCAGCAACAGAGTTTGGCTTGCAGACATAGCAGGAAGCATATTCAGACATTAACGTGTATTCCTGTGCAAGGGCGCAATTACCTTGACCACATACACGGAAACACTTTCCGGGGTATTCGGCAATTCGAATGACACTGCCAAGCGAACCCGCATCAAACGACGTTTCAAACGTCATTCCGCTAAGTCCAAGCGACAATAGCGTTACTGGCAAATTCGCATAAGTGGCGTCGGGTGCATAAATCCAAATACCCGTTGTGCTTCCCGGCAAAAGGGGATTTTGAGCAGCAGGAATAACGCCAGCAGTAAAAGTTGTATTTAGATTGATGTAACCAACAAGCCCTTGAATAAACTCGGTTATACGGGACTCAATCGTTCCGCCCGTAGCAATACTAGAGTTGTAAGTCCATTCAATATTCCCATTAACCAGCAATACAAGTTGCTGGGCATTGAAATCATTTAACTGGCTAAAGTTGATTGCAAACCGAGCATTGCGACAACCCAGTGAAACAATAGAAGGCGTAAGTGTAGAATATTGCTCACCTGTATCGCAATCAGTTAAAAGAACAGCTTGATTGCAAGAACCATCATCATATGTTGCATCTGCATTGTAATTACAAGCATCATCATTTGTGCAGCCTGTAATTGGACTAGGCGGCGTGGCATCACGGTATGCCCAAAAGTGAGGCATATCGTATTTAACCGGGAATTGTTTTAAGACGGAAATATTAACCATTCCGTCGGTTGACTTCCAAATACCCGGTTTAGCGGGCAATATATTAGAAGCATCCCGCTCGGAACCACTTAATCCTTCATTGCCATTAAAGATGACATGATGGGACTTAAATGCACTGAAAGTTGTATTAATTGCCCCAGAAACATCACTTAAATAAAAGTTGGTTTGATCAAAAGAGTGAGCACGAAGTTCATTGAATCCAGCCAACCAAATTCGACCAGTTGCAAAATCCACAGAAAGGTCATCAAACAAGCGATAACTATCGCCGCCAAGACCATCATAACCGGAAGCTGCGGTATTGATATTTGGCAAAGAAGCATTGATGGCAGCGCCATTAAATGTCCAAAGAATGGTAGGAGCAGGAACAGTTAAAACATCATCAATCCGCCATAAACGGTGAGAAGTAAGTATGAATACTTGTGTACCGGTATCATTGCAGACGACGCGACGAGGAGACTCTCGAAGAGCCGTCCACCCCGGCATTGCTTCAAGGTCAAGAACAAACGTCCAAGTAGCACCATTGTCAAACGTAAAATACAAGTGACCACCTTGAACACCATTTGTAAACGATTTGACCATGTAGGCCATTGAATCGTTATAAACAAAACAAGTGTCAACCTGGGTCCCGGGAAGGGGTGGCGTAAAATCAACCCAAGGGTCTACTAACGAATTAGCCCTAAATAACTTGTTGCTTTTGGTGATAAACCAACGACCATCATTGGCAACATGAATGTTTCGGACATTTCCTCCCGTAGTAGTCCCAAAACCACTTTGCGAAAAAGTAACACCTCCATCTACGCTGTATTGGGCGCAAGCTGTTCCGGCATCATCATCTGCCACAGCAAGCATTTCAAGCGAGTTGTATGGGTTGATATAACACCGCTTGTAATACTCATCATCGGAAGCATGTCGCTCAATAATTGAGGCGGGATTTGCTTCATCACCAGTATAAATGCGATAAAGCAGGGGATCGCCGTCAAACCTTTTTGTAACGGCAATGACATTATTTGCCATTATTCAGGAGTTTCAGTTTCGAATGGAGTTGCAATAAGGTCATACGCTTGACGGCCCGGAGCTACTTGTTCAACCATTTTGACTGGGTCATTTATGGTGCTGATCATGCGCCATGCCCAATTCATACTGGGAATTGCGCCTGAAGCATTATATCCTCCGTACATTTTAATCAATGACACGGGAGAACCACCAACCTGATCCCAGCCTAATGAATCCAACACCCGCAAATATCGTTCATTGACATCACTCCACTTGCTTTTTTTCTTTTTCTTTTTTTCTTCTTCGTCATCAAAATCTCCCTTGTAAGCCATAACAGCTGCCATGATAAATCCAAGCATAAGGATATCAATGGAAGCGCGAACAAGTGACTGCTTTGTGCTTGTAGGTAAATTTTTCCAATCTTGATAGCTTAAACGCTTTTGGCTTGAAACCATGTAAACAAGGTCTTTAAAGGCAGTAAAGACGCCCTTGATTTGCATGGCTTGCCACTCAGCCATTTTCTTTCCGTCAGGACCAGTTACAATTTTAAAGTCTCCAAGGTCTTGAATTTCAGTTGTTTGATTAAACCAGTTTAAGATTCTATCGGGTAAATAACGCTTAAACTCACCAATCATGCGGCCAGCTGTATAACTAAACAGTTTTGCTTGTTGTTCCGAATCCATGGAACCCATTACCCAGCGGTCACTAATTGCTTTGAATTTTCGACCTTGGGCCAGCGTGTAACCAACAACAAGTTTGTTTTGCTTTTGCTGTGCTTCGCTATGAATAGGTTCAAGAATAAGTTGTTCTTTGATTTTTTCACGAAGAATTGCACCATCCTCAGTCAGTTTTCCATTCTCATAAAAACGCTTGTCTTTTGTTTCATCGTAAACAAGTTCATCATTTTCATTAAGAGAATAAGCATCCCAAGAACCATCGTGAATCATTTGCGCGGCCATAATAACACCCCGTACCGCTTCGTCGGTAAGGCGGTTCATTATATTGGTATTGTGCGCAGACAATAAACGACGCTGTGCTTTGCTGCCGTATATGTTTAAGTTAGATATGTCTTGTTCTGATGTTTGAAAAACAAAATGTTTAATCATTAATGCATTTATCTTTTTGTAACCACTTACAGTGCCATAAGAAAGAACAGCAGAACCCAAATCTCCAGCATTAAATAAACCATTGCCAACAAGACCATTGGTTAATGCTGTGTTTAAAGCGCCAAAACTGTTCATCAACAAGCTACCCAAAGCCACATAGGGATTGAAAAGCATTGCGGAAAAACCCGTAACACTAATTGCACTATTTGCAATTGTGTCAATATTTTGCATTCCTTTTACAAGCCCACCTTGATTTATGTTGCCCATGCCAAACATCATGCGGCGAGCGTATAAATCAAGGTCTTTTTTGGACATTTCTTGATTAATGCCCATTTCGGTCTGCACATAGTTCATCATTGCCCTGGCAGAATGATAAACTGGAACAGAGTTGATATTATGTGCATTTGTGCGAAGACTTGAGTGCATAAACTGATTTACCATCAGTTCTACATCAAGACCAAGAGAATCATTCTTTTGCTTGTTATTTAAATAAATTTTTCCTCCATCTTCTTCAAGTCCTAAATAACTTAAGGAATTACGACCGCCAATCTGCGTAGAAATCGTATCAATTAGATGGTCATACCTGTTGTTTATTTTTCCAAAGCGACTAACGTCAGATTCAATCTGGTCATCAACAGATTCACTTTCTCCGTAAATTACATCAAAAGAATTAGCTGCTGATAACGAACGGGTAAGAGCTTTACGCAATTTGCCCTGAGCCAATTCTTCATAAGAAGCAGACCTGTTGGGAGGAATAACTCCGCGCACAAGTTTTTTCTTTACTTCTAGTTCAGCAGCCGTAGTTGCAGCTTTCTGGTCAAAAACTCCTTTTTCAAAGAAACGACCAGACATTTGGTATTCCGTAACAATATTTTTTACAAACTGGTCACGAATTTGGTCAAGCACCCAATTCGCATAATTCAAATGGGTTTGCGTTAAAGTCCCATCGCGCAATAATTTACTGGTTTCTGGGTCATTTTTGTCCCAGTGAATCATTGACAACTTTGCGCCAACAATTTGTTGACCAGTTTCGCGATCAAACACAGAAATGCCCGGCTGCCCAACAGCAGCACTGCGGCGATAAAGAGAAGAGAAGCGAGCAAAAGAACGACCAAGTGTCTGACCACTAGCCACATCTTCTATTGAAGTAATTTTATCAAGTTGTTTATTGTGTTCGCGTATCCAATCATAATGCCTAGAAAAGACATCCTGCGATGTACGCTGAATGGCATTTCTTGCAATTTGGAACAATTCATTTTCAATAACAGCAGTTGTATTGATATATGATTTGAGAATACTTGATGTTTTTAAACTTCCGCCAAGAGTAGCTGCTTTGCCAAATTTTTTGTTTTCAATTTCACTAATAGCTTGAGTAAGAAAACGGTATTCAGCATCTTGTTCAATTCGAGTATCTAAAATAGAACCATCTTGATATTTGCTCGTCATATAGAAAAGACGAGCTTTTAATGCATTTTCAAGTGTTTTGAAATTATCCAGATGGCTATCTTTTTGATAACCTTCAATAGCCCGAATTAACGTTTGAGGATCTATACCGGGAGCTTCGCTATCATTTGTTGTATTTGGACCTGCATCTTCCAAGTAATCAAGATATTTTGCAAAAGAGGATTGCTTATATCCTTCGTGGTTATACAACCATTTGTCCTTAAGAATATCTGCAAATTTGCCTTCTAAACGAGTTTGCAAACCAGCGGATTTTATTGCTTCATTTATTTCTGCCAGATAATCACGAAGCTGAATTCCTCGTACATCGTTTCGGCCAATTACAGCAACATTCCCTATTTTAAGCTTTGTATTGTTTTGACGAATGCCCATTGCTGTCATGGCGAGAGAAATACCATGCGCATGGGCATGGCTATTGCCAATTGTGTCTGCATAAGACACCCTTTGCGCAGCACTCGACATTAATCGGTCAAATAAATGACCATAAGAATCCGAACTCTGTTTTTGATTTAGGTCTGATTTATCAGAAATATCATACAGACTAAGCTCAACATTGTTTTGGTTATCTAAATAAACCATAACAATGGGATCATACCCCTCAACTTCTTTTACATAAACTTTATCAAGACCAAGGTCTTTAAAAGTAAATTCTTTTTCATTTAAGGAAATAGTTCGGTTATTTACAAAACTAGCATTACCTAATTCGCTGTAGCGGAAAAAATATCCCTCTCCAGCCTCAAGACCCATTCGTTCAATACTCCTTTTTACAATATCAGAAATTAAATTACTAGAAACAGCTATATCCGAACCTTGCGGCATAGCTGCTATTTTTTTCTCTTCATTTAAAAGACGAAGAGCTTCATACTTATTGCCCTTGCTATCATTTAGAATTTGAATAATAGTCTTTTTAGATTCGGTAATGTTTTTACCCTCAATTGTAATAAATCCTTCTTTCTCAATGCGTTTTAAGAAATCAGGCAATAAAATGTTTTGAGGGAAAATAACTGTTTCCCCAGTAGCTGGATTTTTAAATTTACGCCTACCGTCATTAAAACGGCTTGCGTAAAAAGCCATTTGATTTGACTTGCTAATTTGTTCTTCTGTACGCGTTTCAAAAGCAGGAAGACGCAACCAATCAATTAGTTGACGCGAGTTTGTAAAATTGATAGCCGAGGTTGGCGAGTTTGCATTTATGCGAGAGAAGACACCACGGCTATCAAGATCTCGCTGATTCCGACTTGCATCACGGATGTAACCCTTGGTTGCATCAATAACATCAGCAAGAACATCAGGAGAAATAGGCGCATTGTTACTCTTTCCATAAAAAAGAGAACCAACAAAATCAAAAAAGCGCTCAAGCAGATTTCGCTTGGCTTTAGGTTGTTTTATTGAACGAAGTTTTACCTGAAACTCTGGCGAAGTAAATGCTTCACTTACAAATTCAAATTCATTCTCCATCCCATATCCCTGAACTCCTGCATTTTTTGCAGTCTTATATAGTTCATTAATCCGACGAACAAAAGCCTGCTCACTTGCAGTTAAAATAGAAGGATCTTTTGAAAGTACACCAACAGTAAATCGGTGTATAGCTTCATGTAAAAAAGTTCGCTCAAGCTGATAGTCAGAAAGGCTTTGGTCAACTGTAATTTGTTGCGTCTGACCGTTATAAAGGCCAAGTTGACCAATGCTTTTCCCTTCTAAAAGATTAGCTGTAACAACACTTGCAAAACGATTAAAATCGGCATTTTCAGAAGCTAAGAAAGCAGCAAGTTTTTTGAATTCATTATCGGCAGAACGCTGAGAAATCATCTCAAGCACGTTCATCATGGACTTACCGTTAAAATCAGAATTGTTAAGCCCATACGCCCTTACTCCGTCCATGCGAACTACGTCACGAAGTTCATGAACTTTAGACGGAACTTCATTTACAACACCTCCATAGCCACCAAAAACATTTACAATTTGAATTGAATTTTCATTCAGTCGCTCTATTAAGGCCAATTGACCAGTCGGCAGTGTAACCTGACCGGTTTGCATATTATGTCCTTGAGGAAAAGTCAACTTAATAGGACCGTTTTTTTGAAATTTGTCAACGTCTAGAAAAGCATCATAAACATTTTCCCCAACAATTTGGGGATTATTAGGCAGGGTTTGATTAAGCGTCTCTTCCGTAAATTCAGCAGACATGCCTACTGAAAAATCAGAAAAAGGCTGCGGTAATGCTTGATTGTTTGATACTTTAAAAATTCGCGTATCTGATAATTTATAATATGAGTCAGGAGAAATAGTTCCATTTTTTTTCATTCTTTGAATTGTTTCATAATCCCTATAAGGAACTATTTGAGTGTTTTTCGCAAAGAACTGATTTGCAAAACCAGTAAAATCAATATTTGTTTTATTCTGCATATCTAGATAACTTGTAAGTCCAGACAGCAGTTTGGGGTCTATGAAAGAAGTAATATTTCCCTTGCCCCTTGTAAGCCGTTCAGATGCAGCTGCATAGTGAACAAGCATTTCACGGTAAGAAATACCGGCAAACTCAGGAATTAAATCAGATGTAATAATACTATCAATTTTATTAAAATCAGCAAGTATTGCTGCCTCGTCGTCAGGAGAAATGGACGAGACAGGAATATCCATTTTAATTCGAAGGCCATCTTTTTCTACAATAGTTAACCTGCGCAAAAACTGATTCTCATTGAATAAATTCATTTTTGTTTCATCAGTAATCCTTGCTTTAATCTGCTGATGAAAACGCGGAAATTCTTTTGCTAAACGATATAATCCATAAACTGAAGAAAGGTCAATTGGCGCTTCATTAATCAAATTAAATTGAGGCACTTTGGCTTGCTTGTAATAACCAGAAATCATCCATTCAGAAACGGCCAACTCAAATGCCAAAGAATCTTTTTCATTGAAATTCCCATTTCCATTTACAGCCGTAGATAACGTATTTTCTAAATCAACTATTTGAGGATTATGCATTAAATGAGACTTCTCAAGAATAGTCTCGGTTTTAAGAAAAAACTTTAAAGAAGAAAGAACCCCGGGAAGTTCGTTTACCAAGACAGGCAAATCCAAACTGCGAACTAACTCTTCTATTTTAGTCTTTTTCTTATTTGAAAAAGCATTTGGCCTTACAATCCGAGGATAGTCTGGAGAGGGTTTAATTTTTTGATTTAAGTCAGATATTTTATTTAATTCTGTCAAATCCGAAGACAAATAATAACGCAATGCAGTTCCAAGGCGACGCATTTCGCCAGAACGGGCTTTAATTGATCGTGTTTTTACGCGAGTAATCTCATTCATTCGATTTACAATCCGAGAAATAGCAAGTGCTGTAACTACATCGTCGTAATAAGCTTCAAACTTAAAATCATCACTGTCATAAATAACATCTAAAAGAGACTGCGAAAAACCGCCTATTGTTTCCGGTTTTGCAATATCAGTTGCATCTTTAACCCAAGGTTGTTGTAAAATAGAAACAGCTTCTTCCAGACTACGCCCTTTTACTAAAAGACCTGTAAATAATTCAACCGTAGTTGGATTGACTCCAAGTCGGCCCATTGCCAGCAACTTGATGTTATCAAGTGCTCCGTTTAGTGCAGAACTTAAATTTACAAGAACAGATACTCCGTCCGAATCAGACTGAACAGGATTCAATGGAGAAAATTCATCTGTTTCTCGAATAGCTTGTGAAAGAAGACCCTTGGCTTCAAGGTTGTTTTTTGCATTAATCAAATAAGAATATCCCGTAAGTTTATTGGCAATCATTCCAATAAGAGAAGCACCGTCTATAATTTCCTGTCTAATTTTAATATTTGTTACTGCATCAGAAGGAATTCGCTCTGGTTGTGTGGTAGGTTGTGTGGTGGGTTGTGTGGTAGACACAAACTCTTTAAATCCCTCTATATCTTGTTTAGAACCTAAGATACGAATTTGTTCTGGTTCAAATACTACATACTCAGTTTCAACGGTAGCACCTTTTGTTATAATACCATCGTTAGTTTTATAATATTTTTCTTTTGTAGCAGAATCTCCTTCCCATTTTTCACCGTAAAAAGGATTTTCAATATTTAAAAAAACTGAATATACAACTCCTTTTTTACCACCGCCAGAAGTAGATATTTCGTTTATTGAAGCATATCTTTCAGCATCTTGCTTATCTTTAGCAAAATGTATGGTGCCTCTATTACCGATTTGTTTATCTGTGTTAAATTTTTCAATACCTGGGTTACCACCATGATATACAATATCCTTTACTTTACTATTAGGAAATATAGTATCAAGATATTGAGAGTATAGTTGTTGAGCTTGTTGTTTTTGTTGTGGGGTTATACCTTCTGTTATTTTTACAACTTTATTACCTAAATGCCTATCTCTATATCTTTCACCTTTTTCATCAAAATGTATTCTACTGTCATAAGTGTAAAATCCAATTACAGGTTCTTTAGATACTGGAATAAAATCTTCAACAGTTCCATCTTTTTTACCAAAAGCTATAAATAACCTATCAGCAGTTTTTGCATCTTGGTTAGTTTCAATTTTTTTACCTTTAGAATCAACTATCCAAACTTTATCTTTTCCTTGTACCTTTTCTAATAAGTATTGTGTATATTGTGTATCATTTTCTAATCCTTGTTTTTCTAACCATTGTGGATTATTAGATTTAATCCATTCATAATTAGGAACAAATGTTAATATGTCTTGTGGCTCATATTCTTTACCTTCTACTTTTTTA
>Ga0129333_10003576_pt1 | contig 14558 bp, 3 predicted proteins | sample CPB6_08_DNA_FD_94474 | JGI IMG/M metagenome (GOLD analysis project Ga0129333, IMG submission 94474) | Freshwater to marine salinity gradient microbial communities from Chesapeake Bay, USA - CPBay_Sum_0.6_0.8_DNA | ecosystem: Environmental > Aquatic > Marine > Coastal | place: USA: Chesapeake Bay...
AAAGTAGCTTGACTGCGAGCTAATTCTACATCGCTTGTAGGCAAAACTTTATGAGTAAATTTAGTTTCGCTGAATGCCCGTAACTTACCTATATCATCAACTACACCAACTTTGACAATGGGTTTGAACATACCCGGAGTAGTAAGGTTGTGAGGGCTGGCTCGTACTGTCAATGCTTGAATAATTTTCCCAGGTCTAATTAAATAATTGATATTTTGTTCCGACCTAATACCAATATTAAGTTTCAATGGAACAACCTGACGCGATTGTTTATCATAGTCAGGAGACCATATTCCTATAATGTCTGTTCTGGCTATGCGTCCTAGATTACCAACTTTGCGTAAATTAAAATAATCATAGTTGTCATCTATATCAATCAGTGTGTCCACAACACCGTTTTGCAAATATGGATACTGAATCGTATAGTTATATCTGTTAGTTTTACCTAAAGCGGGGAACATCACATCTAGAAGATATCGTTCGGTAGCTGTATAGGACGATTTGTATATTGATCTTGCAAAATTTGTCACAGTATTGGCACTGAATGATATATTATTGCTTTCAATTCTAGTGACTCTACGCCCATAGACATCAATGTCTAAAACATGTAGTAAAGAATTATCTCGTTTTTGTAACTGGCCAGGGGCTCTTCTCAAATCTGTGATTAATTCCAAATTGCTGTTTAGAGTCAGTCTAGTTACAATCCCTGCTCGTCTTCTAATTGCTTCGTCGTCAAAACCAATTAATTTAAAAATTGGTTTATTGGCTAATGTCATTATTTGTCTACGACGATTTTCAATAGCGAACTCGGCCAATGTATCTACTGGTTTAGTAAATGTGATTATATCTTTAAAAACTTCTTGAGTAAAAAATCTTGTAAAAGTTTTAGTAAAAGAACTTATAGGAATATCAGTTTTTTGATAGTGCGATGCAGCTTCACGCATTACAGCAGCATATTTTAAAGTTTCCGTAGAGAACTTGGCAAGATTTTTGATTGCTTCTACAAATGGACTAACATGAGATAGTTTTTCATTTGCTTTTAAAACCGATGCGTCAACTACAAAGTTATTTCCTAATTTAAGTTCTCGTGTAAATGACAAATTCAAATCGCTATCGCGATATGATCTTAATTTTTCTAACTGTTTTTCTACAAGACTAATTTGTTTAAGATTTACAGGATCAGCCCTAACATCCAAAAACTTTTTAACAGCTTCTGTACGCAAAAATGCTGTTTTAGCTTCCCGTAAAGGAATATCTGCCTTGATATTATTTGTTAATAACTTTGTAGTTGTATCCCTAGGAGAAAAATTATTAACAGTTTCAAATGAATTTTCCACCCTAGATTTATATGGGATACCATAATAATTTGCAATATAATACCTAGTTAAAGCTGTGCTGGTTTCTTGACTAAATGTTCTACGGCTGAAATCTGCAATTATTTTGTTTTGATCATAAACTTCACCAAATGTACGAGCTATCGACAATATACCGCTATTCAAAGCATCATTAGTGGTAATAGTTATTGATTTGTTAGTTGCAGCTAGTACTAGGTACTCCCCCGAAGTACCGGTAATATAGTTTCTTATTCTTACATTCCCCCCTACTGCATAAGGTACTTGATCCTGTACAGGAAAATACAAAGTTTTCGTAGCCGATGCTGTTTCAACTGTTCTTAATAAGTTTTCATCAAATATATGTTCGTTTACAGTTTGGTATTTTACAGTACTAATGCCTGTAACAAATAATACTGGTGCAAACTCATACCCTGGATCAAAATAATGACTCAGTATTCCAGAATCTTTGACTTCCTGCCCAACATTAGAAGTAAAACCAAGACTGGCCAATGATACCGAATTAGTGGGCGAATATATACTGGCAAGAGATCCTTGTTCTAATTGTGGTTTATATAATTTTATACTGCCGGGAACCCCGGCAGGCTGATCAACTAAAAATGTAGTTATGGTATTACAATTAGCCGGGGTAGTAAATGTAACCGATACCCTAGCTCTGACATTGGCCGAAATTTGATTCAAATAATCGGTTCTCGCCACTATATTTGAACTGTTAGTATTATCGAATATACGATAAAATACATTCGCGGTGGTAGACAATCCGCGTCTAGCATAAAAACTTAGGGTATATTGTGTGTTGGCCTGTACAGCAACCGTCTGCCCAAATGTAGTTGTCTTAGACCCAAACTTGACTTCGTAGTTTAATTCACTAGTACCAACCGGCGTCGTATCGGTGGCCAGGGTTATAGTGACGCCGCTGGATTCAACAAAATCAGAATCAAAGATATAATCTTTAATAAAATTATAATCGCTAGTTATGGTTTGATTGTCACTGATACGAGTCCACGGTGTCTTAGTTAAATTTTCCGACCAGGTGAAGAGATTAATGTATTTGTAATTACTAGAAGGCGTGACAGAAAAGCCTCCAAATTCTTCAAGAAGTTGCTGCCCGTTTGGCGCACCTGGGGCCGGAAAGTTTAGTAATGGCATACCAGTATTTAGTTAGTAAAAAAGGCTGCAAATTGCAGCCTTTTTTATCTAGTCAACTGCCAATTATGCAGGAACTGCGAATCGGAAGTTATTGTTGAAACTTGTAGTTGTATTAGCTGAGCTAACTCCAGTATCTTCTAAACTGCGAGTTGATTGGAAGTTAGTACCACCTAATGTCATCCTAAATGTTGCCACGGTACTGGTCAATACCCAATGATCTGCTGCTGGTTGAGTACTATCATAAAAATCATTACTGTCAATAGTTACGCTGACAGTGTCCATCAATGTACCTAATGCACTTGGTATGATCTTTAATCCATATAATCTACCACGGATATCAGGATCATAAGCAGTTCCTAACACAACAACTGGACTAAACATGAATCGTTTGCTGTTGTAAATGTTAGTATATACAGGAACCATATGACCCATGTGTGGCTGTAACAATGTATTAGCTGTTAGTGTAATTGCACCAGCACCTGGTGTTCCCGGAGTAGTATACGATCCAGAACCGCCTAGTTCAAACAAGTGCCCCCAGCGCCCAGTTGTGATTGTCATAGCACTATAGGTATGAGCATTCAAACCAACTAAATCGCCGGCGCTGCTGCGAATTCTAGGACAAGCTAAAACATTACCATGTACACCAGTTGCATGGTTGACCGGTGCTGTTGGTGCTTGTTGTGCGCCAACCGGGAACCTGTTGCCATGTACATAGGCATAGCAGGGCCATGGTGCAACACCAGGCTGACCCGATACCGGAGCACCAGTGTTAATCACAACACCAGTAGTAGTACCAACACCTGCACCCAGATCTTCTGGTTGAGCACGCTCAAATTCCAGCACACCTAACCAAGCCTGTGCGAGGTTGGCAAAAGTCTTGCCCTGTGTCAAGAAGTAGCGTGGTTTTGCAAACAAGTACAGGAATCCGCCTGTGGTATGACTCATACTGGTCAAATCAGTTACACCACTCACAGCAGTAGTACTGTCTGACAAATTAGCAAGGTTAACACCCACACCGTTAGTGCCTGCATAAGCTGCTGCCCAACGCTCATAAACAGTGATATTGTAAGCACAACCTGCGGTTGATAAAGCATTACCTGTGCCAGAACCAGTAGCTAATGGATAAAAACGGAATCCAAAGTATTTACGATCATTACTGGTATTCAATAATGTAGTGCTTGCCTCAGCTGTTTTATTAGGAGCACTGTATACATATTCTAAGAAATCTGTAGCAGCACTGATTGTATAAATTAAGGCTGGGTTTGTACCATTACTGTATACTGTATTCTTTAGCGGATGTCCTAGAGTAATTGTTGTGCTGACTAAAGATGCCACAAAAGTATACAAAGGCTGTGTCCTAAATATTGGACTGGCACTAGAAATAGTAGCTGTTTGTGCAATTGTCAATGACACATCGCTTGCAATAGCAGTTACAGTAAAGTATTGCCCTGCAATTATAATTTCGGCACCGACATGTAGTTGAGTCGTAAATGCGGTACCTACACCGGTCACAGTAGATGTAGCAACTGTGGCTTGCCCGGTAATAGCGATTGGAGGTCCACCGCCACCTTGTATTTTCACAAGGTTGTTGACATTAAAGTTAGTGGCACTGGCTAATACAATTGTGTTTGTACCAGCAGCATATACAGTACCAGCAGTGGCCAACATTGTGGTAGCTGTTGAAAACTTACCACCAGCTAGAGCACCTTCACGAGTACCTTCTAACACATAACCATGAATTTTACGCTTTTTGTAAAATGTGCTTGTTGTGGTACTATGACTAAAACTATGAGCAATTCTAAATCTTGTGTTACTAATGACTTGAGCAACATACATTTCTGAACCATCAACAATTAATTCATCGCCGGCTCTAAGCTCAGTCAAAAATGCTGTACCGACCCCATCAACTATGCTTTCATCTCTGTAAAACGGAAGACCGGTCACGGCTTGACGCAAAACATTTACAGCGGTACCAACAAATCCTGTATAATCTGTCAAAGTAGCTGCTGTAGTAGCATTGGTTGAGAATGTAAATGTTCTTAGTTCATCCCCGATCCAGACCTGATCTCCTGTAACTAAATCCCAACTAAAGTTAGTGTTTGTTCCAGTTACGCTAGCACTACCAGCAGATACTGCCACAGTGCCACGAGGTTGAGCCTTAATTCTTAACCCACTGCCTGTAAAATCCATGGGTTGAGTCAATGTAAGACTGGTATTACTGTTAATACTAGACACAGTTCTAACACGACCATTTATGATCACTGTGCGACCCGCAACACCATTTGTGGCTTTGTTGATAGATGTACCAGCAGTGATAGCTGTCATACTCTTTGTAGTAAGTGTAGCAGCAGTGTCACTTGTAACAGATTCAATTATAAAGTAAGCAGCACCAATTTGTACATAATCACCAGGATATAAACCGTTGGCAGTGCCTTGTCCTGTTTGGAAACTTGTTCCAGTTCCAGTTACATTACCACCTGTGTCTACTTCTACTGTACCAGTAACAACCACAGTTGTTACAGAATTAGTTAATTCAGCCAGGAAATATGTGTTGACACCAGTAACATTACTAGATCCATTGGTTACATTTACTGTACCATTAACACCACCACGAACAGTTACATTTGCAGTGCCTGTCAATGTTTGACCAATCAATTTACACTGACTGTCCACTGAAACAGCAGGGCTGAAAGCAGCGGTAACTGTAAAAGATGTGTCAGAACTGACTGCTTGTACAGTTCTTACTTGATTTTGAATGTATACAGTGTCACCGGCCCTGAGTTGAGTACTAAACAAAGTACCAACACCAGTGACAGTGGTGCTACTAGCTTGCACTACTCCCTGTAATGTGTCATTTCTGGTCCATTGGTCAAACAATGCTAGTACTGGCCAATGTTCTGCACCGGTAGTAGAAGGCCCGTATGTGATCGAAGCACTGTTTCTACCAAGTTCATTAAGTGTTGCCATTTAAGTGATCTCCTGAATATGTTATAGACAAAAGTGAATTCTATAAGTTTATTTATTCTATTTAGTGTTAAAATTCAAATCATATGCTTAAAAGGACCAAAGTTAGATTTTTTCCGGTCCCAGCTACTACATTCACTGTTATATAATCATTGGTATTTATACTGATACTCAAGCCCGAAATTACTCGGCTTTGTTGTCCAGCAGGTAAAGTAAAAAACTCCATAAAAACTTGATTTCTATAAAGTGCCAGCATGATATCCGATCCTGCCACAGTGCCATTTGTTATCTGCACACTGGTTATAGTAGCAGGACTTATGGGCACAAAAATTTGATTTCCAATCAACGGCGCAGTAAAATCATTCAAAATATTGTAGGTCTTTATGATTCCCCCGGACCCACCGCCCCCTCCACCCAGATTGGTTACTCTAACCGCGCCCGATCCAAGATCAGCCACCGTAAATCCACCAGTGTCAAACCTAATAGCTGTGACATTGTTGACCTGCGAACCCGGTGTGCTGCCCGATATGGTACTCACAGCAATACTTCCGCCAACATTGCCGGCTTTCCATTTGCCCGACGCAGAATTATAAACTAGGGCTTGCCCTTCCCCGGGGCCTATTGTTAGATCAACATCAGCAAAATTATCTATAGTTCCAAGTCCAGCTACCAAAGTTGTAAACACAATAGCTTCAATGTTGGCACCCATGACCGGCGCTGTGCTGAAAATCAATGTGTTACCTGCCACAGACCAGTCAGTCAAAGGCTTATTTTGCCCGTCAACATAAACTAAAGTTGTCTCAGGCTGTACCGGTGTAACTGTTAACCCAAAGTTGGTTTGAGATCCATCAGCAACAAAGTTATTTCTAAAAAATATAGATGTTGTGTTGGTGATAAAACTTATTGCTTCAATTTTGGCATTAGTTGCTGGAGCACTAGTAAAAGTAATTGTGTCGCCACTTAGATAATACGCACTGTTGTTTTGATAAACATTGTCTACATAAACTTGAATTTGGCCTTGATTTAATGGAGTCCCAGTTAACCCAAAAGTATACTGAGAGCCATCACCTGTGAATAAATCTCTGACAAAATAATTGTTAAGATAGCCCGGAAGTCCGCCACCACCGCCACCTCCCCCACCACTTAGGTCTGAGCCTGGTGCCCATTTCACACCGTTCCATTTTAAAACTTGACCAAAGCCCGGAGTTCCTGAAATTTGAACATCGCTCAAAGCACTTAACGAACCACCGCCAATTGGTACACCGCCAACCGTAGAACCTGCCGGTAAATTGATTACACCACCGGCGCTGGTTATTGTGGCTGACCCTAATGTTATAGTGTTGCCGCTTAAAACGAGATTTCTATGTAGGGGAACCCAACGCTTACCGTCAAACTTCCAAGATGATAAGCCCTGCACATGTGTTTGCCCGGTCGCGGGATTTGCTGGAAAAGTAAATGGCATAATTTATATTTACCGCTTATGAAGTAATAAAAGTTAGGTTTCCTGCAAAACCAGCAGTGGTAAATGTGTGGATAGTATATGGCGACACATTAGATACTGTGCCACCTCTAAATTGTTGAGCACCTAGGTATCTGATTTGAACAACTCCATTATATCCCCCCGAATAAGCGTTCCATGTATACCACCACCCGCCACGACCATATGGTGTACTGGTATCTTGCCCTGTGCCCCAAGACACAGTAGGCTCACTATAGGAAGAATTTGGACTGAGATATACATTGGCACTAGTCACAAAACTAGAATTTGTATAAGAACCGCCACCACTACCATTATAACTGCCAGCATTTGTTCCACCACAGAATCCCCCACCAGCACCACTACCATTAGTAATACCGGTTTGACCTGTCAATGTAGCGCAAACAGTTGCACCAAACCCTGAAGCAGGAGTACCATGTGTGCCTAAATATCCGCCGGGGCTGTCACGATTAGTTCCGCCTCCCCCACCTCCGCCAGCAATGGCAATTATTGTAGAATTATCACTGCGATATAAACCACTCCAACCACCGCCGCTGCCAGCTGACCCCCAGAAGTTATTGCCATTTGGCCCGGATTGTCCGCCACCATTTAGACCACCAGCTAAATTTCCACCTCCCCAACCACCATTGGCGCCGCCACCACCAACATAGATCATAGTAGTATTTGCTGCTATAGCTTTATTATAAACACCGGTCACTGCTGCTGCTGCACCCCCATTTAACCCTGTCATTTGTCCATTTCCGCCACCTACACCGCCGCCTGCGCCCATGGCATAAAACTCTAGATTGATAGTAAAAGTACTACTTCTTAAAATTAAAGATCTATCTGCTGTCAAACTATTTGTATCAGTTGCTCTGATAGTCAAATTTGTTTGCGGCGTATCGACACTAGCAGTACCAGAAATTAGTCCAGTAGAACTCATTGATAACCCTGTGGGCAATGATCCTGTAACAATAGTATAAGTCAAAGCAGTAAGCCCCGAGGCCTGAAGCTGAAACGAATAGGCCGATCCTTGTGTGTAAGTAGGTAATCCTGCTGTTGTCCAGATTGGATTTTGAGCAGCATTTAATGGGAATGACCTATCAGGGCCCCAAATAATTCTTACAGCGCCGGATCCCCCTACGCCACCAGCACCGGTACTGCCTGCACCTCCTCCACCTGCACCATACACCCCACCGGCACCTGGTGTGCTACCACTTGGATTTCCACCAGTGGTTCCGCCTGAACCGCCCGGACCCCCAGCGTTTTGGCCACCACCTGCTCCATCTGCGCCCCGACCATAAATCCCTACACCACCGCCACCCCCACCGCCCCAGCCGGGCTGTGTTACCCCACCTCCACCACCGCCGCCCCCGCTACCAGTGGCTGCCGAACCCGCCGATTGAATCATTGAACCGCCACCGCCACCACCACCTGTACCCGAATAACCGCCTGCTCCACCACCACCAGATGATGCATTCACCCAAAAACTGGGCCCAGATATAAGCACGCCACCGCTACCACCACCTGCTCCACCGCCAGAAGTTCCGTATATATTAGCAGCAAAGAAATTACCACCCCTACCACCAAGTTCCGTTGTATATGTGTTACCAGCAGCCGAAAAACTAGATTGGCTACCATCAGGAATTTGCCCACCTTCACCCCAAACAACATTGGTGCCTATAAAATAACTACTACCCCCGGCTGTGGCACTGGCACCTCCTGAGCCAACAACAACGGTATAACTTTGTCCGGGGTTGACAGGAATTCTATTAGCCCAAGCCAGTCCACCTCCGCCACCACCTTGGCGATTGCCGGGTCGTCCGCCAGCACCGCCACCAATGGCAACAACAGAAACACTAGATACATTTACAGGCACAGTCCAAGAGTAAGTACCAGCAGTTGTGAATTCTTGAGCTGCATTAGGTTGTTGATAAAATGTAATGCCGACAGTATTACTATTTAGACCGGCATGAGTACAATACAAACTGTATGTGCCTGCAGGATTAGCCGGTGTAGTAAAACTAATATAGTTTATATTTGACCAAAAAGTTGTACATCTAGTTGTACCAATGAATACATTGGTTGCAGGACTTAGATTTGCTCCAAATAATGTTACTCGATCTCCTCCATCACTTTGAACTGCTCCTTGAGTTGATGGATAAATTAACTGAGTTATAGACGGCGTACCGTATACAGTGAATGACAAAACTCTTACATTAGATTGTCCTTGTGCATCAACCGCTTCAAACTGCAAAGTTTGAACACCAATAACAGAACTACTTAAAAAACCATTTACAACATTACCACTGAAAAATAAACCTTGTGGTATTGATGATCGCAGAGTAAATGTGACATCACTATCAGCAGTAGCACGCAAAACTGTATAGTATAAATTATTGATATATCCATCATCTAATGTAGAGGTTTGCCATTGCGGTCCTAGGCTATAAGTCACCGGCACATTGGCAGACCAAGCCCCGTCGTCATTCCTAATTCGTAAATTATAACTTCCTGCTGCCAGTTGTGGTGCATTAAATGACAAGTACTGTACATTGGCATTGACTGTGGCTGCTACACTAGTAGTACCTATTATTACTGTGGCCACACGATTAAAAAACTGGCCTCTTACTCCAATAAGTGGCCTTGAGTGCAGATCAATCAAATTACTACTATCAGAATATATTATAGATGTTACTCTTGGTAATAAATTTACTGTGAAATTAAAAGCCCTTGTGGCAGTTTGAAGTTCTTGATCTCTTGCAGTAACAGAAACAAATGTAGTACCTGCGTCAAAATCTGTCAGTAAATTGCTGCTAAAGACTCCGGTATTGCTGTTAAATGACACCGCTGGAGTCAAAGTACCCGCAACAATAGAATATGTCAAAGTACTGTCCGAAGTTGCCGAAACGGTGGCAGATAATCCTTGGCCTTCAAAAAACTTACCAATATTTCCGGCCGCAGTGGCCCAAGACACAAGAGAGCTGACTTGGTAAATGTTTGACCTTACTGCAAAAGTACCGTTGGTGTTGTTCAACCTTATATTGTACAAACCATTGGTTGCGGCTGGGGTGGTAAAAGTAACTGTGGTTGAATTAGCAAAAGTAAAATTAATTGGCGATAAACTGACATTGGCGTTGCTGAGTTGTATATTCCCACCAGTTACAAAATTTGTACCTATCACTGTCACCACATTGCCTCCCGCAGGGGCAACAGCAAGAGCAGCACCTGGATAAACTATACTGGTAATTCTGGCTCCACCTTGTAAGGTAATGTAAAAATCACGATAAACCTTGGGAGTCCTTGCATCAAACACAGAGATATTGAAATTATAATTTCCAGTCACAGTGGTAATAGGTGTGCCTACTATGTTGCCATTGGCAGCTAGCTCCATGCCCGGCGGCAATGTTCCGGTTTCCAGTGTATAAGTTAAAGTTCCATCACCCTCAGCTCGTAATTCAATGTTGTAAAAATTATCACTTAGTACAGTTGTACCAACTTGACCGGCATTAGATAACCAGCGCAGCAATGGTATATAAGTAATCCCATAAGGAATATACCCAACTGTACCATTTAAATTGTCTACATAAACTGTATAAATTCCCCTAGGCAAAGGTGGAGTCAAAAACGACAAAGCATATTGATTTAAAAAAGTTGTAGTTGCTCTTGTTTTATTGATTATTACTTGACTGTTGGCTGTGAACCCAGATCCATTCAAATTTATTACTTGCCCACCTAGAGTATCAGCAAAAGTGTTTAATCCTTCGTAAAATAGATTAGTAATCTTTATACCGGAACTAAATGTGCCGGCGAAACTGGGGTTTAATTTAGCAAGAGTGATAGATCCTGCTGCTATTTTTTCGTTAACAATAGCAGAATTAGCAATTATATTTCCAGTAATTGCTGCGTTGGCTATTGAATTAGTGACTAGTCTATCGGTCATTTTGTATTTACAGGTTTCCGGTGTTAAAGTTAGGGAACGCACGATTTGGTCCCCAGATAATTCTTACCGCTCCCGAACTACCAGCTGCGGCTGTTGTATTATAATTTGTAGCTCCGCCGCCCCCGCCACCATAACTTCCGCCCGGGGCACCAGCATTAGCAAACAATGGACTATTTCCTCCAGCACTGCCCCCACTTCCACCGCCCCCACCTATGGGTGGTGAAAGCGTACCGGTTGTGCTGCCACTCCCTCCTGCCCCACCGGCGCCATCTGCTCCTGTACCTAAAAGTCCAGTTCCTCCACCACCAGCACCGCCCCTATATGACATTGACCCAGTATTTGTAGATCCACCACCGCCACCCCCGCCGCCGCCGCCACCTCCGGTGCCGTTGGTACCCGAAGAACCATTTACATCTGGCCAATTAAATAATTTTCCTGCGCCACCAGTACCACCTGGGCCGTTATAACCACCAGCTCCGCCACCACCACCTCCAGAAGAAACTAATAGTGTAGAACCACCACCGCCTGACCCCCCATCGCCACCATTGCCCCCACCGTCTCCAATATAAGTACCACCTGTGCCCGGAGTGTTGTATGTCCCACCTGCACCTCCACCATTACCGGCCACCGTTGCTGAATTTATAAAGTAACTGGCCCCGCCATTGGTATTAGTTATTCCCCCTAAACCTACTACCACTGTATAGGTCTGCCCAGGAACCACAGTGATATTATTTCGCCACCCTAGACCACCGCCACCGCCACCGCCTCCTGCATTTTGTGGAAATTGAGCCGAGCCAGCGGCTCCGCCACCACCACCACCGCCAATGGCTAGTACACTTACTTGACTGACATAATCAGGGCAAGTCCATGAGAATGTTCCAGCCGTAGTAAACTGTTCTTGATTAGTAGGTCCACCATTGGTAGCTATACTAAACGTTCTATCAACAGAATTTGCTATTGCATCAGTAATCCTTATTGTGAAACTATATCCGCCAGCTAGACCAGTAGATATTGTTCCACTAAGAACCCCAGTTGCAGAATTTAATGACAGTCCCGGAGGTAATGTACCAGATATTACTGAGTAAGCTAAAGGAGTACTCAAACTAGCACCAAGAAATGTTATAGACACAGATACACCATTGTTAACACTTGCGAGTAACCCAGCTGCAGGAGAAAGCCATGAGAGAGAAGCACCAATAATTAAATTTCCTGAAGTTGTAAAGGTATGATATGTAAAACCTTGAACAATTTGAACATTTCCGCCAATACATAAAGGAGTACCTGGATATCTAAAAATTATTACACCAGATCCCCCGGACCCCCCTACTCTAGCTCCGCCACCACCGGCCCCTCTATTAACTGCACCGGCAGTTCCATTTGTACCACCACCAACATTACTTCCCCCTATACCAGATCCCCCTGTGCCATTTGGTCCGCCTCCTCCACCAGCAGCGTAGAATAAGCTAGTACCAGACATTGAATTTTCTAATCCGGCACCCCCGGCACCACCTTGACTGGGACTTGGGGCACCACCTGCCGAACCGGCACCGCCACCACCTCCACCAGCGCCCTGCCCATCTTGTGCCCAGTTTGACGCCCCATTATTACCTTGTCCTACTACTCCAAGACCACCGCTTGTTCCTTGACCACCCCCTGCACCACCACCCCCACCACCCGAACCGCCATTTCTACCACCTGACTGTCCATTTAAAAAAGCATAACTTCCACCACCACCCCCACCAACAGAAGTTATCGAAATTCCTGTACCAATTACAGAACTATTTCCCCCATTAGACCCTTGAGTAGGAGTTCCAGATGGGGCAGCACCGGAGCCGCCACCACCAACTGTGATAGTGTAAGTTGTACCTATTAAGTTTAGGTTATCCCCGGTTAGTAGGCCTCCTGCGCCACCACCTCCACCAATTGAGCCACTACCACCATCCATGCCACCCCCACCCCCACCTCCTGCAACAACAAGATAAGAAACATTTATACCAACAACTTGTAGTGTAAATGTTCTTGTAGTTTCTGCCCCGAAAATGTTAACTGCCCTAATAATAAATGAGTAAGCACCTAAAGAAAATGTTCTACCCAAAATAGTGCCATTACTTCCATCAAAAGAAAAACCACTTGGTAAGGTTCCTGATAAAAGTTGATAATAAACATAAACTTGACTTTGAGTTGCTAACGTAATAGAATAGCTGGTACCTATTGTGGAATCCGGTAAAGCTGTCGCAGTTATCCATGTAACTGTTGTTCCACTTACTACACTATTAGATATTACAAATACATTTGACGTTTTGAATTCGTAGACAGACACGCCGCCGGTTTGGTTCAATAGATTTCCGCCTGTGAACAATCCAAATGTTGGGTATAATTTTGCTAAGACTACGCCCGACCCGCCTGTACCAGATCGCACGGTTACTGTGCCCGTTGGTGTATCATTACTGTTCATAGGGCTGCCGTACTTCATTCCGCCACCACCACTACCGGTATTTGGGGCAGCATCGCCGCCTGATCCCGAACCGTTGCCACCACTACCAGCACCTGATCCTGCCCCGGCACCACCCCCGACACCACCGGCTATACCCCCGCCGCCACCACCTCCGCCAGCGTATGCTACATTTGCACCAGTAAATGTTGAGTAAATAGCAGGACCACCTGCACCACCCGTCGGTGACGCAGCAGCCGACACCACTGTTGATCCGGCTCCGCCTGCACCTCCACCTCCACCACCGGCTTTTTCATACGGAAGCCCAAAGGTACTGGCATTAAAGTTAGCAGCGGTTAAACTTGTATTATAGCCTCCATTACCCCCACCAAAACCTTCTACAGGCGTATAGCTACCTGTGTTACCAGATCCACCGGATCCAATCTGTACGAGTCCTAATCCTAGAAGCGATGCACCAGCACTTAATCCGCCCCCACCACCAGAGCCACCACTATTAGCCCATGCTGTAGAACTGAACCCTGCACCACCACCCCCGCCGCCGCTGGATTGTAAAAGCACTACACCATTGGCCGAAAAACTAGAAACGCCACCTGTGCCTCCTCTCATTAGAGAATTGTACCCAGGTTGGTTTAAATTATTAAATGCATCTTGATAACTAAAGCCGCCGCCACCACCCACAATCACAGCGACATTACCAGTGCTAGGTATACTGAGATTAGATGCTATTCTAAAGCCACCTGCACCACCACCACCCATGCCACCACCTCCACCACCGCCTACACTTAGAACATCTACGTTAGCCAAGAACGAGCCAACAGCTAAATTAAATGTAAAATACCTGGTATTCTCTACTCCAGATGTAGTCTTGGCTGTGATTCCAATAAAATAACTGCCCGGGGACGCTATTGGGTAGCCTGAGATTGTTCCGCCAGAGGTTAGACTGAGTCCTTGAGGCATAGCTCCTGCTAGACTATAAGTTAATGTTTCTAAGCTGGTTGCTACAACCGTAGTACTGTAAAAATTGTATTGAGTAGCAGAAGTAATACTGCCCGTTTGCCATGTTGGTGGACTGACAAACTGTAAGCCGAGTGGCTTGACTACAGAACCACCATCAGGATTGAATACATAAACATGGTAGGTACTAGGTATTAGCCTAGGCACAATAAAATTTATTGCGTTTTGGCTGACGAAAGTGATATCTGCCTGTGCAACTTCTATTTC
>Ga0129333_10003577_pt1 | contig 14556 bp, 12 predicted proteins | sample CPB6_08_DNA_FD_94474 | JGI IMG/M metagenome (GOLD analysis project Ga0129333, IMG submission 94474) | Freshwater to marine salinity gradient microbial communities from Chesapeake Bay, USA - CPBay_Sum_0.6_0.8_DNA | ecosystem: Environmental > Aquatic > Marine > Coastal | place: USA: Chesapeake...
AAAGGAATCAATCTCCCATCGTTCACCGCTGAGTTCCCAGCTATCTGGTTGACGGATGAACAGCGCGCGCAGCTACGCTCGGCTTCGAAGGTGGGCCGGGACTACACCAAACCCAACGAGCGGTTAGAGCTGGCGATCACGCAGATTAATAACCAAAACCCCAGCGCGTTCTTGGCTGATAAAGATTTGTCATCGCGTAGGTTCTTCAACGAACCGCAGATGCCGATCCCGTACCAGTCCTACGTTGTCCGTAACTAAACCAAACGGCCCAGCTTCGGCTGGGCTCTTTTATACCTTATGACCGTTCCCCCCTATGGCTGCTACACCTGAAGCAAAAGTCAAAGCGAAGATCAAGAAGATTCTTGAAGCGCACCACGTTTATTACGCCATGCCGGTGGGTTCCATGTTCGGTAAGGCGGGTGTGCCTGACTTCTTGTGTTGTGTCAACGAACGGTTCTTGGCTATCGAAGCCAAGGCCAACGGAGGTAAGCCGACAGCACTACAGCAGAAAAACCTTAGAGATATCGACAGAGCAGGAGGCTACGCAATTGTCGTAGACGAAAACAGTTTGGGGTATCTGGAGTCGATGATTAGAGCGTTAAGGGGGTTGTGACCATGGAAGTGATAGAACAAAAGTTAGAGATGTCGGTGGGTATCACCACGGTGCTGGCCCGTATGCGGACGAACCCCGAAGAGTTCTTTGGGACCAGCGATAAGTGGAAGTTCTTGTTCTCTGAGAACTTACAGCAGGTGCTCACCGAAGTTGAGAAGGGCGCGCTCTTTGAAGGATTCAAAGCCGTGCGTAGACGGGAGCTTGATGAACTTGTTATGGCTACGCTATTGAAGGATAAGAACGACCGTACAGCAGCCGAAGATTTTGAGCGGGCCTACGCAGCAGGGCTAGGGAAATCGGGGGTAACAAACGTGGGATTCGGCGCAGCCCCAATTAAGAAGGAAGGGGCAAAAATACAAAGCGGGCAACCTGCACAAGCACTAAGAGGCGCGAATAAATGGCTACCTTGACCATAGACTTCGAGACGTATTACTCACAGGAGTACAGCCTCACCAAGATGACGACTGAGGAGTACATACGTTCGCATGACTTCGAAGTTATTGGTGTGGCCGTGCAGGTTGATGATGGTGAGCCCCAGTGGTTCAGTGGCACGATGGCAGATACAGAAGATTGGTTGAAGCAATTTGATTGGAAAAGCTCTATCGCACTTGCGCACAACGCGATGTTCGATGCTGCGATCCTTTCGTGGTGCTTCAACATTCAACCGTTCATGTGGTTGGATACGCTGTCCATGGGGCGAGCCTTACACGGTACTGAGGTAGGTGGATCGCTTAAAGCGCTGGCCGAGCACTACAACCTGGGGGTGAAAGGCGAAGAGGTTATTGCAGCCAAAGGACTTCGCCGACGTGACTTCCCCCCTGAGCAGTTGGTCAGGTACGGGCAGTATTGCTGCAACGACGTTGCGCTTACGTATGGATTGCTCGCAGCGATGGGCGAAAAGTTCCCGGCCATGGAGATCAAGTTAATTGATTTAACCGTGCGTATGTTTTCAGAGCCCACACTAGAGCTGGATGCGGATGTACTTCAACGCCGACTGCATCAGCTACGTGCCAGCAGGGAAGAACTCCTTGAGAACTTCGATGAAAAGGACTTGATGAGTAATCTTAGGTTCGCTGAAATACTTCGGACGTTCGGCGTAACACCCCCCATGAAGAAGAGCCCGACCACGGGTAAAGATACGTACGCCTTTTCAAAGACTGACGAAGCGTTTAAGGCGCTACTTGAGCACGACATTGAGCAGGTGCAGTCGCTGGTGGCTGCACGTCTTGGCGTTAAGTCTACGTTGGAACAGACTCGGACACTGCGGTTCTTAGAGATCGCCGGGCGGGGGAAGCTACCCGTACCACTGCGGTACTACGCCGCCCACACTGGCAGATGGGGTGGGGACGATAAGGTGAACTTACAGAATCTTCCGCGATCCTCCCCGCTTAAGTTTGCCATCACCGCCCCGAAAGGACACGTAATCATAGACTGTGACTCTTCACAGATTGAAGCTCGTACGCTCGCATGGCTAGCGGGGCAGGATGATCTAGTACAAGCCTTTGAGGACAAAGAAGACGTATACAAAATCATGGCGTCTACCATCTACGGTAAGCCTATCTCAGAGATCACAAAAGATGAAAGGTTTGTCGGTAAGACCACAATCCTTGGCGCGGGCTACGGCATGGGGCCTAAGAAGTTTCAAGCGCAGCTAAAAAACTTTGGGGTAGAGATTCCCCTCGTTGAAGCCGACAGAATCATAGAAACGTATCGAAACAAATACAATCATATCGAACGTATATGGAAGACCGCCCATGGGCTGCTACCAGCAATCATAGGTAACCATGGAACCGCTTTTGGTCGGGGTGGCCTTCTACAAGTAGATGGTACAGCGGGCATCCGACTACCAAACGGGCTATATCTCAAGTATCCTAACCTGCAGATTGTGGAGAACCCGGAGACAAATCGCCCCGAGTTCGTCTACGATACCAAGCGCGGTAAGTCAGTTGTGGTCACGCGCATATACGGCGGCAAAGTAGTAGAAAATGTATGCCAAGCATTAGCCCGCATCATCATTGGCTGGCAAATGCTTAAGGTTGCTAAGAAATATAAAGTGGTGATGACGGTACACGACGCGATTGCGTGTATTGCACCCAAGGAAGAAGCGGAGACTGCCCGAGAATACGTAGAGTTATGCATGAGGCTCAGGCCCCCGTGGGCGCTTGAGTTGCCTTTGGACTGTGAATCTGGTGTTGGAGAACGCTATGGCGACTGTTGATAACGGACTGGTGGATTACGCATACCCGATGATGATGGCACAGAGCAGGATCAAAGCTGCGCACGACGCTGTGCTTAAAAAAGATTTTGATACTGCCATAGAAGACACAATGGCTGCGATGGCAGAGGTTAAGTTGATGCTCAACGCACTGAAAGAAATGCGGGAGCTCTATAAGTGAAAAATCTTGTCTGGTCGTTTAGCAGCCTCAAGACTTTCGAGCAATGCCCTCGTAAGTATTTCCATACCAAGATACTCAAGGACGTTGTTGAGAAAGACAGCGAAGCTACGCTATACGGCAAAGACGTACATTCCGCAGCAGAGCATTTCATCAAAGAAGATAAGCCTGTCCCCGCCAAGTATGGATACATCCAACCACTACTGGAGCAGTTGAAGGGCTTGGAGGGGGACAAGTACGCTGAGCTAAAGCTTGGGCTGACTAAAGATTTAGAAGCGTGTGACTTCTCGGCAAAGGATGTCTGGTGGCATGGCATCGCCGACATGGTCGTGATCAACTCGGCCAAGGAGTTAGCCTACTCGGTAGACTTTAAGACGAGTAAGACATCGCGTTATGCCGACGTTAAGCAGCTTGATCTGGTGGCGGTTGGGATCTTCAAGAAGTTTCCGCAGGTTAAGCGCGTAAAGTCGGCGCTTCTTTTTGTGGTGTGCAACGATATTGTTAAAGCCGAGCACGTTGCAGAAGAAGTGCCTAAGTACATAGAGAAGCCCGCTAAGAGCGTAGCCCGTATCGAGGCGGCACTTAAGAATAACGTTTGGAATCCGGTGCAAGGCCCGTTATGTAGGTTCTGCCCCGTGCGTATGTGCGAGTTCAATAGGAGCTGAAGATGCCTTACGTAAACAAACCCCGCCCGTACGCTAAAGAGTACGAGCAGTACGACGGCACACCTGCCGTTAAGAAGAAACGCGCTGCGCGTAACAAAGCCCGCCGCATGATGGAGGCCGAGGGCAAAGTACGCAAGGGCGACGGCAAAGACGTAGACCACAAGGTCGCGTTGAGCAAAGGCGGCACATCTGCGCGGGGAAACCTGCGCGTTAAGAGTGCTTCAGACAACCGGTCGTATAAGAGGAACAGCGACCACACACCTAAGTGAGTACCCATGACATTAGATGAATATCAGTGGCCCGCGCCACTGGGGATGAAACCGTTCGAGCATCAGAAGATAACGTCAGAGTTTTTGATTGGGCACCGCAAAGCTTTCTGTTTCAACGAACAGGGCACAGGCAAAACGGCTGCGGTGATATGGGCAACCGACTACCTTATGAGGATCGGAGCAATCCGACGTGTACTGGTAGTCTGCCCTCTGTCTATCATGCGAGCTGCATGGCAACAAGATTTGTTTCAGTTCGCCTTGCATCGGACGGTCTCGGTTGCCCATCATGCCGATAGAAACGTCCGCAAGAAGCTGGTCAACAACGGCGCTGAATACGTCATCGTTAATTTTGACGGGCTGGAGATCGTAAAGCAGGAAGTCATTGACGGAAGCTTTGATCTTATAGTTGTTGACGAAGCGTCTGCGTATAAGAACGCACAGACTACGAGATGGAAATGCTTACGTGACATCATGCGGCACGTCAAAGGGCTGTGGATGTTGACTGGCACCCCTGCAGCGCAATCGCCTCTGGATGCTTACGGACTTGCAAAACTGGTAAACCCTCTCAACGTACCGCCGTTTTTTGGGCAGTATCGAGATCAGGTTATGACCAACGTAAGTAAGTACCGATGGGTTCCACGCCCCGGTGCTGACCAGATCGTACACAAGGCGCTTCAACCTGCGATTCGATTTGAAAAAGCACAGTGTTTGGACTTGCCCCCCGTCACGTTCAGCTACAGAGAAGCCCCCCTCTCCAAGCAGCAGCAAGCCTATTACGACGAGCTAAAGAAAGAACAGCTCATCGTAGCTGCAGGAGAAGAAGTATCTGCCGTCAATGCTGCGGCGCAGCTAAATAAGTTGGTGCAGATATCGTGCGGTTCGGTGTACACAGACAAAGGCGAAGTCATAGACTTTGATGTCGCCCCGCGCCTTGCAGTAGTCAAAGAGATCATAGAAGAGACCAAGAACAAAGTTCTGATCTTCGTACCATTTACGCATACGATCAATCTGCTAGAGCGATACTTAGCTAAGGTTGGCATTCCCGCTGAGATCATCAGTGGTGACGTGTCAGTCAACAAGCGTACGGACATAGTCAATCGCTTTCAGACAAAGCCGGACACTAAGGTTCTGATTATTCAGCCACAAGCTGCATCACACGGGCTTACGCTGACAGCAGCCGATACGATCATATGGTACGCACCGATCACTAGCGTAGAGACATACCTACAAGCCAATGCTAGGATAGACAGGCCAGGGCAGAAGCACTCGATGACCATCGTGCATATTGCGGGTAGCCCAGCAGAGCGACGGCTATATAAGTTGTTGCGAAGTGGCATAGCGCACCACACGCTGATCGTAGACCTCTACCGCGAAGAACTTTCATCTGCCCCTTGACACTGTAAAGTGTTGTGGTAGTATAGCTCCCCCAACTGAAGGAGAACATAAAATGTCGGACGCACCCGGCGGGGGTGTAGCCCCTGCTTTCGACAAACTTGCCGACGCGTACATAAGGATCAGAAACGCCCGAAGCAAGCTCAAGTCAGAATTCGAAGCACAAGACAGCGTGTTGGCTGAGCAAGCCGAGCTGCTTGAAGCATCTATGTTAGACGCATGTAAACAACTCGGTGTTGATAGCGTGCGTACACCCTATGGGACGATCATTCGTTCAGTTAAGTCTCGCTACTGGACGAACGATTGGGATTCGATGTATCAGTTCATCAAAGAACATGATGCGTTTGCCCTGCTAGAGAAGCGCCTTCATCAGTCGCACATGAAGGAGTTCCTCTCAGAGAATCCAGATGTACAGCCCGCAGGGCTAAACGTTGAAAACGAGTACACCGTGGTTGTTAGACGCCCAAAAGGAAGCTCAAATGAGTAATGAAGTCACTGTGATCGATCAGAACCTCCCCGACTTTCTCCGTGAAACTGGTGTCAGTGCGCTGACCAAGCAGCTTGCTGGTAAGACGGGGGTTGCACGTATCGTTCCAAAGAACGGTATCTTCCGCAAAGTTGTTGGCGGCGAAGAGATGGGTAAGTCAAAAGGCCCCCTCAACGCCATCATCGTTAACGCATCCCCCAACGTTGGCCGGATCTTTTACGCCAAGCAGTGGACCCCCGATGCTGAACCAAGCGCGCCCGATTGTTTCTCGAATGACGGACGCGCCCCCGATGCTGGTGCTGCAAACCCGCAAGCTGACCGCTGCGATAGTTGTCCACAGAACATCAAAGGTTCAGGGCAGGGTCAGTCCAAAGCTTGCCGCTACTCGCGTAGGCTGGCAGTTCTGTTGGAAGAAGACTTCGGCACCGCGCTGGAGGGTCGTGCGTATCAGATGAACTTGGCTTCGAAGTCGCTGTTTGGTGAGAGCGTGTCGGACAAGCTGCACACGTTTGACAACTACTGCAAGTATCTCGCTAACAACGGCAAGAGCCTTGAGCATTTTGTCACGACGATCAGCTTCAACGAAGACAACGACAATCAGTCGGTTTTGTTCTCGGCGCTTGACTACATCAACCGCAAACAGTTTGACGTGATTCAGAAGGTTGCGGCTACTGAGGAAGTTAAGCGCATGGTAGTTATGACGCCGTATCAGGCGGATACGTCAGGACGCGCACCGAAGCAACTTGAAGCCAAGCCGACCGAAGCCGCTACAGCGGAACCGGTTAAACGTGAAACCAAAAAGCCCGACGCTCCGGTTGAGAAGAAAGACCTCAACTCCGTGCTGAAGGCATGGACTGACGAGGAATAAATATGAGCCACGGTTACAGCCAGAGTCTAGTACAAGCCAACAAAGAAGCAAGTGCTAGGCTTCTGGGTGTAGCCTTGGGTCGTCACTGCATCAAGCGGGGCATCAGTGTGAGCGATATCGCCGAGCGCTTCGGAGTAAGCCGGATGACGGTTTACACGTGGTTCAAAGGGATACGTAATCCTAGCCCCGCCGCTGTGATCCAGATCCAACGCTACCTAAAGAAATATAGGACATGAGTTTCAACCTGCTGGACGCCGTGCTGCCGCTAGAAGGGCGGTATTGTGTGTTCGGGATTGGTTCGTACCCAGATCAGCGGTTCGTAGACACGTATGAAGAGGTAGAAGCTGTAGCGGAAAAATTTGTCGCTAAACAAGTTGACGCCTATTTTGGTTGCGCCAAGTATGGTTTAGAAAACAATCGAACCCACAGCAACGCACTGTATTTTCGTGCGCTTTGGATGGATGTTGATTGTGGGCCGACAAAGGGAGTACCGGATAGTGACGGACGTATAAAGGGTTACCTCACACAAGAAATCGGACTGCAGAAGCTACAAGCATTCTGCAAAACGATCAAACTTCCCCGTCCTATTTTGATTGACTCTGGCTACGGTATTCATGCGTACTGGTTGTTGGAGGAAACTATAAGCCGCAGAGAGTGGGAACCGCTCTCTAAACGCTTGCGTGATCTATGTATTGAGCACGACCTGATCGTAGATCCGTCTGTCTTTGAAGCTTCACGTGTGTTGCGCATCCCCGGCACATACAACTTCAAAGATAAAGACAGCCCCATACCAGTCTCGGTGCTGAACGAGACGACCCCCCGGATGTCTTATGAACACATCAAGAATCTTCTTGGTGCACCTGAACCGGAGAAAGAAGTACCGGATTTCATCCCCAAAGGGTTGAGTCCAATGATGGAAGCGTTACTGGGCAATCAGATCAAGCGTTTCAAGACGATCATGATCCGCTCGGCAACTGGCGATGGTTGTCAACAGCTTGTGTATTGCTATGAAAAGCAAGCAGAACTTGAAGAGCCGTTATGGCGTGCTGGTCTGTCTATTGCAGCGTTTTGCGTAGACGGTAAGGATGCAGCGCACAAACTGTCCAATCAGTATCCAGACTACGACGCCGACGAAGTAGAACGAAAGGTTGATTACATCGTTGCAAAAGGAGGTCCGTACACCTGCGCTACGTTTGAGAAGCTTCGTCCTAACGGCTGTGATGGTTGCCCGCACAAAGGCAGGATCAAATCACCAATCGTATTGGGTGTGGAGATCGCCGAGGCCGACGATGACGAAGTAGTTGTGCAGGACGAAGAAGGCGTAGCCGAGACCTACCAGATACCTGAGTATCCGTTTCCATATTTTCGCGGGAAAAAAGGCGGTGTCTACAGGAAGCCAACTGAGGATGAAGAAGAACCAGAACTTGTATACGAGCACGACCTGTATGTGATCAAACGGATGCAACACGCAGAGCAAGGGGAAGTAATACTTTTCCGCCTGCACCTACCCAAAGACGGTGTGAGGGAGTTTTCTATCCCCGCCACGGCGGTTGTGGTTAGAGAGAAGTTACGCGAAGGGTTAGCACATCACGGCGTCATGCCAACGCCTAAGCAGATGGAAAATCTTCTGTACTACACAACTGCTTTCGTCAAGAACCTACAGTTTCAGAAGAAGGCAGAGATTATGAGGACACAATTTGGTTGGGTTGACAGAGAAAGTAAATTCATTCTGGGGGACAAAGAAATTACCAAAGACGGTGTGTTTTACAGCCCGCCGTCAATCTCTACAAAAGAGATTGCGCAGTACATGCACCCCACTGGGACGCTTGAGAAATGGAAAGAAGTGTTCAACATGTACGCGCAGCCGGGGCTTGAACCCCATGCGTTTGCTGCACTGACCGCGTTTGGTTCCCCGCTCCTTAAATTTACTGGGCTCGAAGGCGCAATTATCAACGTGATCTACTCAGGCTCGGGCTCAGGTAAGTCTACGACGTTGTACGTGTGCAATAGCGTATCGGGGCACCCCAAAAGGCTTGGGTCGATTTGGAAGGATACGTTCAACACCAAGATGCACAGGCTGGGGGTGATGAACAATCTGGCTAACACGGTTGATGAGATCACGAACACAACTGCAGCCGAGTTCTCCGATCTGGCGTACAGCATCAGCCAGGGCCGAGGCAAAGACCGCATGAAGTCTCAAAGTAACGAGATGCGGGTTAACAACACTTCTTGGCAAGGAATAACGCTTGCATCTTCCAACGCATCCTTTTACGAGAAACTCGGCCAAGCTAAGGACAGCCCCGATGGGGAGATGATGCGGTTGCTTGAGTACAAGATAGAGCCCAACTCCGTGATTGATGCGGCGTTAGGTAAGCGGATGTTTGACCATCAACTGATGGAGAACTACGGCCATGCAATGGAACTGTACATTCAGTGGGTACTGAACAATCTAGAAGACGTAAAGGCGCTGCTGCTAAAAGTACAGGCTAGACTGGACAAGGAAGTGCAGTTCACTAGCCGCGAGCGGTTCTGGTCGGCAACGGCGGCTTGCAACATCACTGGTGGACTTATCGCTCGGCACCTTGATTTGATCAACTACGATATGCCAGCGATTCGTGTGTGGCTTGTGAAGACTCTGGCCGACATGCGTAACGACGTGAAACCCCCAGAGGTGTCTGTCATAACTCTGCTTGGGGAGTTCATCAATTCGCACCTGCAGTTTGCACTGGTGGTTAATGATGAGGTGGACGGGCGTAGCGGACTGGTGCCGATGCCGTTGCTGGAACCAAGGGGCGAGCTGCTGATACGGTACGAGCCAGATACCAAGGATCTGTACATCTCGGCAAGCTGCTTCAAGTCTTACTGCGTTAAGAAGCAGATCAACTATAAAGAAACTCTAGCCGAGTTGTACAAGATGGGCGCGTACTCAGAGGCAATCAATAAGCGCATGAGTAAGGGCTTGAAGGTTGTTTCCCCCGCAGTACGGGTGTTGAAGTTCAGTGCCAAGAACTTCGACTTGATCAGTGTAGATAGACACATCCCGAAGGTTGAGGATGAAGATAGAGCAAGTTACGTATGAGATCGATTGGTCTAAGTTTCACAAGGGCTACTCGTTTTTTGTACCCTGCATAGACCACGAAGCCGCACGAACAGAGCTAAATAAGGTTACAAAAAGGTTGGAACTTCGGGTGCTTACCAAAGTAACCATTGAAGACGGTATAAAAGGATTGCGAGTCTGGAGGGTTTGAGCTATAGTCGGCTCGTTCTTCCTTCGCTCTCCTTCAGTATGTTTGCCCCGGCCTTGCGCCGGGGTTTTTTATTGCCGTGCCCTAGCTGCTTCGCGCTCAAGCTTTTCAATCGGCACGTTAAACAGATCTCGCATCAACGGGTAGTATTTAGGCTCAATCGGTAGCCCGCGTTCCGTTGCGTACATCCGCTTTATGCGGTTCTGCAATGAACGGTTGATTGTGTCGCCATCAATCTGCATGGTCTCATTCTTGCGATTGAAGATCACAATCTTTTCTAGTACGGCGTTTACATTTTCGCCGCCTCGGGTGGTTTCAAGAGCAAGCCGGTCAAGCAGTTTCTTCCGTTCATTCTGCACTTGTGCTTTTAACGCCTCAGCTTTGAACAGCGTTTCGCGCATACCAACCAGACCTTCGGTGCTGAACCCCATCGCTTGCGCAATCAGTTCGCCCGTTGTGAACTCTTCAGCGCCCTTAATAACCGCCCCGGTGGGGGTTGTTGCCCCTTGTTCAGAGTACCTGTAAGCCGTAAGCGTGGGACGAACAAACCCCGGCATCATTTGTTCCATCCCTTCAAGCACCTTGCCTTGGTTCAGCTTGTCGATTGCTTTGGGGATCTGTTGGGCGCTAAGGGAGAAGAACGGCCCCATCATGTGCAAAAAGAAATCCTGTGCAGCCGCTGCGACAGTTGGTTGTTCCTTCTGCTCTGGGAACCACATGTTGTTAAACGAAAGGCTGCTGGTGATATCTTTACCCGTAAGCTCAGCAATAGCACCACGGTCTAACAGGTTAGCCACCGACATCCCCCCTACCTTCATGTCACCAAAAGTATTGGGAATCCATACGTTGCGAATCCAAACTTCAAGATCACGTTTCAAGATATCGTCTTCTTCATCGCCGAGTCCAAGATTACGCAACCCAGACAAGATGCCAAGGGTAAACGCTACACCGGGCACTCCCATGATGCCAGCAAGTGAAAGCGAATAGCCAAGCGTACCAAACAACTGGATAGTCGCTTCTTTACGTTCCGCCCCCGAATACCCTGTACCCATAATTCGCCAGAAGTTGCGCACCATGTAAGTAGTCACAAACGCTGGGAACATCTTGAACTGCAGTAACGAACGCCCTAGCGGTTGATGCGCGTTAAGCAGCACCTGTCTCTCTGCGTTTGCACCAACACCACGTGGGCGGTTGATAGACGCAAAATTGCCCATCGCGTCATAGGTATCTTGCTCAGCACGGGCGGCAATCTGTTCAAACGACTCGCCCGGATATTTTTTACGCGCTAACCGAAACGCTGTCATGAATGTGATTTCACGGTTCAATCTTTCGACGTTATGGAACAACCCCGTCATAACGTTAGTAACCGTGCGCTGTATCCTGCGTGGTGCAGAATTTTGTACGTGAGTCGGCAGTTCTCTACGATTGCCCAGATCAAACGCCATGGTGGTGTCACTGATACCCCGGTCCACCATGTACTGAGCGGCTCGGCGTTCTTCTGCGTTCATCCTAACTTGATTGGACTGCGCCACCGTAGGAGCAACCCACGATTCGTTGCCATCCGGGTGACGTTCTTTAATGCCAAAGCTATTCCATATCGGAGTAAATCTGGCAAGCGCCGTATGTGCCGCAAACACTCCGTACCTAGAAGCCAGTACGGGGGCAGCAAACACAGGAATAGCAGCGGCCTGTGCAACTGCGGTCTTAATGGTAGTCATCAACCACAAAAACGCGGTTGTGTTTGTGAAGTTAGCCAGCTTGTTGCTTAGGCTGTCATCGAAGTTTGGGTCCGTTATTTGTTGCGCACGGATACGCATCTCCCCTACAAACTCAGACAACTTAGCTTGATCGGGGTTTCCTTTAACCGATGCAGCCGCTTCATTGAGTGCGCCTTCAATTGCCGAGCTATACCGTATGCGCGAGAGTTGGTTTGCCATGTCCATCGTTAGAGAGGCAAAGTTACGCGCTACGTCTTTGGAAAAACCCTCTTTGCCTTTTCGATGGATGAAGTGACGGCGGAAACTTCTGTCTGGCAGCGTATGCAGAATTAATTGGTAGATGTCGTCTTTGAGTCGATCATCTTTGACTAAAGAGCCAGTTTTAACTTCTCTTCCAAAGTCATCTGTAACCGACTGAGGTTTTTTAATCGCTTTATCTATGATGGCGAAAACGTTTTGCAATACATCGTTGTAGGACGATATGGTGCTTTGCGCTCCTTCGTCTCGTAGACTGTTGCCGTCTTCGATGGCCCCATCAGAGTACAACTGCTGTCTTGAAGTGTTGGGATCTTTCTCTTGCTGCTCGCGCACCCACTGTTTGATAAACAGCTCTTTCTCAGCTTGATTCTCAAACATGTAAAACTTGCCGGAGGGACCTTTACCAATCCGCACCCAGAAGTTGCCGTACCGCATGAGCGGAAAATACGGATTAATCTTATTGCTAGTCTCGTAGATCTTACGGATTGACGCGAGTAAATTTTTTTTGCTATCCGCGTCAATATCAAAATCTTCGATTCGCTTGATTAGTGAGTCATGGTACAGATCGTTGTACGCACGATAGTGATCCCGCACGTCGATGTACATCTGCTTGGCTTCGGGAGTAAGGCGCTCCCAGAGTTCTTGAAGCACAGGACTCTGTTTACGTCCTGCTTCTGTAGCAGGATCAATCCCCCGCAACGTGGCAAAGTGCATCACAGTGCCGAGCGCCTCAAACATCTGCGGGTCTTTGCGCTGCAAGGTAGTCAAGCGTTCTGCTACCGGCAGACTTCGATTGATCAGAGCGTACCGCATGGCGTTTTCGCTCTTTACAGATTCCCACGAACGAACAACACCGTTTAACCCAAGCCGCCGAGCCCACTCAACTAACGTTTCTGTTTGTAGCGTAGGAAGAAGCTGTCGTAGGGTGGTGCCTCGGATTTGATCGTATCGAGAGGCAAGAATGTCGGCTACCAGTTCAGAGCTTCCGTCCCGCAACTTAATCAAATCGCCGATTGCGCTTAGGAACGTAGGTGAGTTGGTATTGGCAGCTTGCGCTTTAGCAAGAGCCTTATCTACTTTAGCTTTCTTATCTTTAGCTTTTTCTTTAAGCGCAGTTTGTTTGAGCACCCCTGAAACCTTGGTCTCGGGGACTGCGGTGATCTTTATGAACTGATCAGTGATGTCGATAAGTTGTGCAAGGGCAGATTGATCGTTAGGGGCTAACTTGAGATAGCGCAGGATTGCGCGTACAAACCCTGAGAATCCGTTGGTTCTTGTGTCTACGGGGACTGTCTTAAGAAACTCTTGGAACAACGGATCAGACATACCGTATGCCAAGAACTCATCAATGTTTGCAAAGATTTCGAACCGACCGTCTTTGTTTACACCCGTCCCATAAACTAACGCTGCCAGATCCTCCGACATGTCGGGAAGCGACTTTAGATGCTCTTCTGCGCGTTTGCCCAACCGTTTAAGGTCGTTAAACAGCACCTCAACTTCTCGGACTTCTCCAGTCATCAGACGTTTGAACGCAGCTTGCGACCCTGCCTTGATCTTGCGGTGCAGCGCAGCATGAAGAAGCTCGTGCAAGATGGTGGTGTTGTTCACCCCCTGCAGATACCCTTGGGACTCACCCTTAACATAGATGGTGTTAGTGCCCGCGTCATAAGCACCACGGGCTTGCGCCCAACCTAAATCTTTCGCAAGTTCTGCAGGGAGCGGATCGTCCGCTTCAAGTACAACAAACTTAACGTCCTGCAGTACACGGAGTCGGCTAAGCCGTAGCGCCATCAAACGCTGAAAGCCATTAGACGCAACACGGGCCAAACGCCGTGCTGCTTGTGCCCCAGTAGTGTCCTGCTTGTAATCTGAATCGGGTACGTCTACGTTGGCGCGTGTAGCTTGGAACTGAAGTTTGCCGGTTAGCCCTTCATCCTTCTCTTCGTCTTCTACATCTTCTGCAGTTTTTTCGCCGTCTATTACATCTTCTGCATCTTTCTCAGCTTTTTCAGCTTCTGCATTCAGCGCGTCCAGTTGGGACAGCCCTTTTTTGGCTTTGGCTTTGCCCTTGCCGGTTACAGGCGGCAGAGCCTGTACACGAGCCGCAATCGCATCGATCTCTGCTTGTGCTTCTGCAACGGTTAGCTTAGGCGAATCCGCACGCCACCGATTGCCCCAATTGATACCTTCTTCTGTATGCGTACCTTCCGCAATATCCTGCTTAATCTTTGCCAGCCGTATGCGTAAGTCAAACAGCAACCGTTCGAGCAGTGCGGGGTTGTTGGACGCAAGGATTCTGTTGGTTTCTGCAACGTACCGTTTAGCTTTGAGTTCGCTTATCTGTTTGTTTACCGCATCACGCCAGTCGGCGGACAAACCAAGATCTTCGAGCTTAGCGCCATCAACCAGCTTTTGTTCGACTAAGGCTTCGTCGAGTTCAAGCTGAGCAATCTGCTTGTTGATATCGCCTTTGGCTTTTTTAAGCGCATCCTGCTTACTGCGTACCTTTTGGTCGGCAGAAAGCTTTTGTTTATTTACAGCAGGTGCTGCGGCTTTACGTTCAGCGGCTTTTGCTTGCCTCTGTTTTTTAGCTTCCGCTTCTTGTTCTGCGCGCGCTGCACGTTCTGCTTGCTTTTTCTCTCGCGCAG
>Ga0129333_10003578_pt1 | contig 14555 bp, 12 predicted proteins | sample CPB6_08_DNA_FD_94474 | JGI IMG/M metagenome (GOLD analysis project Ga0129333, IMG submission 94474) | Freshwater to marine salinity gradient microbial communities from Chesapeake Bay, USA - CPBay_Sum_0.6_0.8_DNA | ecosystem: Environmental > Aquatic > Marine > Coastal | place: USA: Chesapeake...
AAATTATAAATCAAATTATAAATCAAAATTATAAATCAAATTATAAATCAAAATTATAAATCAAATTATAAATCAAAATTATAAATCAAATTATAAATCAAATTATAAATCAAATTATAAATCAAAATTATAAATCAAATTATAAATCAAATTATAAATCAAAATTTTTAATCAAATTATAAATCAAATTATAAATCAAAATTTAAATCTCTTTTTTTTGTTAAATTATTATAGATTTATATTAGATTTATATTAATATAAATAATTATAAATCTAATTATAAAAATATGAAAAATTTTATTTATTTAGATAATAGTAAAGAAATTTTTTTGATTCAAGAAAAATATAAAAACCAACTTACTAAATTATCAAATAATAAATCACTAGATCATAGCGAAAATGTTATAAAATATTTAGATAAAATTTTTGAAAAACAAAAAGAATATGATATTATTATAACTACCAATTATCAAAAAATATTAGCTATTTTACTAATTGAATTGTGTAATAATTATACCACTTCAGTACAAAAAAAACCTAATATTATTATATCTAATAATGAATCTCTTTTTATTGTATCATTATGTAAAAAATTATTAAAAGAAAATATAATAGATAGTATTACACTAGTAAATGATTGGAATATTATTAATGAATTGACTAAGATTCGTGATCATCAACAATTCTTACTGCAATTATTGACTAATAAAGAAAGTTTTATTCGTAAACGCATCATCGATCAGAATTTAGCGTATCTAAACAAGCGATTAGACTACTATATCGGCAAAATGGGATTGCCACATCAGGTTAAATTCCAAAATGATTTAAATGTTGAAATTACTCAATTAGGGCAAGACCTTGATTTTGATAATTTAAGCAGGGGAGAACGCAATCGTTTGATCCTAAGTCTAAGTTGGGCTTTCCGTGATGTATGGGAAAACCTATATCAACACATTAATCTAATGTTCATTGACGAACTTATTGATGCTGGCATGGACGCGGCAGGTGTAGAAGCCGGTTTGGCAGTACTCAAGAAGATGGCCAGAGAGCGCAATAAAAACATTTATTTGATTAGTCACAAGGATGAACTGGTAGGTCGGGTAAACAATGTACTCAAAGTTATAAAAGAAAACGGATTTACCAGTTACGCCAACGATACTGATTATGCCGAAACTTAAGTATTTCAAGAATAGCTCTCCCGAGATAGAGGAAAAGCTAAACAAGTATAGACAGTCGTACACAAACTATTTAGAAATATTAGTTCGTGTACACAACTATCACTTTGCTTTTATGAAATTTCCTCATAGAACCACAGGTGTTAAGTTAAAAAATGATCTAATTTTGTTAAAAAGAACTGCCAATGCTCTTTATCTCGAAGTACTTGAAATACAAAAGATGACTGCTAAACGCAGGAAAGAACGATTGTCAGACGAACGCAGAGAAAGACAACGAAAAGCTATAGAAAAGGCTCGAAGGGCATCAAAAAAATCAAATGACGTGGACTCACAAGGGACAGATAGTAAATGAATTACCCGAAGACTGTATAGGATTCGTGTATATCATTACCAACCTTGTAAACAATAGAAAATACATAGGCAAAAAATTAGCAAAATTTAGTAAAACGACCTACAAAACTGTTAAGTTAAAGAACGGCACAAAGAAGAAAAAGAAAATTAGATCAAAAATAGACAGCGACTGGCAAACATATTACGGCTCAAACGACGAACTCAATAAAGATGTAACACAGTTAGGCACAGAAAAATTTCAAAGAGAAATCTTATATTATTGTAAATCAAAAGCAGAATGCAGTTACATTGAGGCACGTGAACAATTCACAAATAAAGTATTAGAATCAGCAGATTACTATAACGGACAGATTTCCGTCCGTGTACATGGCTCCCACATCAAAGGCAAATTAAACGGTTAAAGCTGGCGCAGGCTAATTTCGTGCGCTCTAAACCTGGACCTCGGGTCACAGGGATGATAGTCTCTCGCCGTTATGAGCACTCAACCACTACCCTACCCGGATGAAGATTGCTAATTGCCGCAATTTGGTTGTTTGAAAAGAATAAAAGGCTAAAAAGACGCTGTAGTGATACAGCACGTTTACATAATATGATAGCGTATATTATGTAAACCGCCGTTGTAATAAGACGGAATGAGTAGGTACCGGACAACCGCCTACGCAGTTGTTTATAGTTAACTATAGACAATTATAGTTCTAACGCTGTGTGACTTGCTAACTCGGATGATGTTCAAGCCAAACTTTGCCCGCCCTGGGCAAAGTGTGACCATTAAATCTGGATGATATTAACGCTTCGCTATTAAAAATGCTTCGAGTCTCTTAGACGAAGAAGCAAGTGAACGCAGTTCACTTATAAATAGATCATAAATTCTTGGAATATCACATGCAAGTTAAGACATTGCTCGAACATATCAACAGTATAGAAAGAAATTCATATCTCTATGAAGGCCTTGATCGCGAACATCAAGAATTAATGAAATTATGGGAAGGTGTAGGATACAAACTTAAAGAAGCTACACTAACACCTACTCAAATTCAGCAGATATTCCAGTCAGTAGAACAAAACGCTACCGGTGCAGGTGGTAATAGAACTTTAATCGGGCAGGGCAAAGATGCCGCAGGTGCTGTTAATAAGGCCTGGGAAGATCTAAAAACTAAAGTTTACAACAGTAAACCAATGAGCAACTTTGCCGGTGCTTATGATCAGGCCGCTGAAAAGTTAAAACAGGCCACAGGTGGTGATCAAGGTGTATTCAAATACGTACAAAAATACAGGGACTTTGCTGAAAAACATCCGATTCTTCAAAGTTTAATATATTCTGCCCTTATTGCGGCTGCCGGTATCACCGGTGCAGGCGTGGGCGGTGCGGCAATTCTCGGTCTGTTTAAGTTGTTTGATCAATTACTCCAAGGCAAGGATGTTCGTTCAGCAATTTACCAAGGTGCTAAGACTGGCGCAATGGCATATGGTGCAAGTAAACTGGGTGATTTAATTAAAGGTAAACCTGAAGGTAATGTTGCTGATACAGCTGGAAAGGCTTCTGATACAGCCGCAGGTGTTGTTAACAACATATCTCCGCAAAAATTAGCAAAGGGCGCCTTAGATATTGTCAAAGAAAAAATTGCAAATGGCGAAGTTACTGATTACAATTCGTATCAAGAAGCTGTTTACGATGCACTGCAAACAGCCGCAAAAAACAGCGGAGGTACAGCCAGTCAAACGAGCCAGCAAATGGCATCAAATATGTTGAAAATGTACTTAGACAGGTATGCGGCTGATGCATCAGGTAACTTTGTTGGCAGTGGTCCAGAGAAAGTAGCTAAAATTATCACCGCATTAGGTGGTAACGTTGATGCAGATAAATTAGCTACAGCTCAAAGGGCAGTTTCGTCACTATCTGGCGCTAAAGAATCTATAAGTTTTAAGCCAAGCACAATACAAACCGTGTTCGCCACTGTGGCATTGATGCATAATAAACGTATAGATGAAGGCATCTGGGATACGGTCAAAGGCAAAGCACAGCAGTTTGGTAAGAATCTAACTACAAAAATTACCGCTGACAAATTAAATTCAGCTTGGCAGTCTGCAGGCAGTCCAACAGACAGTGCAGAAGTTGCTAATCTGCTCAAGCAGAATGGTGTCAGTGATGACATTGTAAATACAGTTTTTAAGTCTATGAAAATATCTACTAAGCCCGCTGGACAACAGTCTGGCACAGATTTGAAAGCACTGATTAAACAGATTCACGGCTTGGCGCCTGTACAAAAACAAAAAATAATGCAAGCATTACAGAAAAAATTGGGAGTTGCATGATGCGTATTAACGAAGTATTAACTGAGTCACAACAAATTGAAGAAGGCCCAATGTGGGACAAACTTAAAAAAGGCGCATCATTTGTAGGCAAAGGAATTGGCGCTGTAGGACAGGGCTTAGGTGCTGCCGCAGGAGCTGTTAGCGGTTTAGGTACTGCAATTAAGAAAGGCTATACTGGTGCTCGTGATACTGTAGCAGGTGGTCCAAGCTCAGGTGCTGCCGCTCAACAAGCGCCGGCCGCACAGCCAGATCCAGCACAACAGGCTGCACCGCAGGCCGCTGCCTCGGCACAACAAGCACCTGCCGCTCAAGCGGCTCCAGCACCTGCCGTGGGAGGAACCTACAAAGATATTCTAAATGCTGTAATGGCTTTAGATTACAACAGTCAAAAGAAGCTTTACGCACAACTTTCTAAACAGATGCCAGTTCCGGCAGCTAAACCTTCTGCTACTCCGTCTAAGACAGGCGGCGCCGGTGCATTTGGACAAATGGCACAGCAAATGACCGGTGGAGCTACTCAGACCAGTACAGGTGGGTTACAACAGCAAACTCCAACTGGTCGTGTACACATGGCCAACCCTGCCAACCCTAACCAACCAGCCGCAGTACAACAGGCCGCGATGCCTCCGAAACAACGTACCGGCGGTAAGGTAGCAGGACAGGTCAGCCAAACTCCTAACGCAATGAGAAAACGTGCGGCAAGGGCGGCTTCTAAAGCAATGGCTGAAAGCTATTACAGTAATTTCTTAGGAAAAATGATTTAAAAGAAGGGCAACCCGCTCTTCTTTGTAGTTTCAAAGTTATCTGAAACAATTTTTGAAACAAGTTCTCTATCCTCGGGCGAAAGTTCGTAGACTTCCGAGAAGCTCAAACTACCCCTCATATACCAACATAAACGATAGAGTTCGTCTTTAATGGCTTTTGTCTCACGCTCCATCCTTTTTGTCAGTTCAACGATTTCTTCAATCGTTAATGACAAAAGCCTTAGACGAAAAAAGTTGAAGCGTCGAATACCAACGGTACGCTGATTTTATCAGCAGTGATACCTGCTTCACGCATTTCCGGTGTTGTATCAACGTCAATTGGCTTGATCATGTTATTCTCACGAATACGATCAATGTGTTTGCGCACAGCATCGAAGACATTTTTGTCGCTGTTTTCCATAAACTCTTTGATATGTTTTGGATTGTCTGTGGCACCTTGACTGGTTTCGATGGCAAACACAGAATCATTAACGATACCGACTGCAATTTGATTTAGGCGTTCAAAGCTGTCATTAAATGCTTTGAGTTTAACATCTTGCGGTACATCTTCCTTTTGCGCAGTGTCAATCAACCTCTGCGTTTCAAAAGTCTTGAGAGCACTTTCTGTCATCTGCTTGTAGTTAATTGGTTTGACATGAATGGTTAAGTCATTGGTCACAGGCACAGCAGTTTCCCAGGTAATCTTCTGCATCAGCTGATCCATTAGCAGGGTTAAGTTTAAAGTGTATTCAAAGTCTTTGTCATCTACAGTCACTGGCACAGTCATGTTATCGCCGTAGGTAGCAATCCTAATGGCAATTAAAATGATGTCAATGTCAATATTAGGCACGTTCCAAGCATTTTTAATGTTAGGCATGCAGTGTTCCATGACCGTAACAATGGCCTGTCCGTTCATAAGAGCATCGGGTACCTTGAGCATTAGCTCGTCTTTAGCAGTCATAGAGTAAACAGGATATTCTCCGTTCTCTGTTTTTTCCAAACTACCCTGAGGCCAGAAGTCTCCATTGCTGGGCAACTTGATAAAAATCTTAGGTTGCCTCATGAAACTGGCAAGAGGATTAGACGATTTTGACATAGGAACCATAAATTAACTCCGATAAATAAACTTTGGATAAGCGCACAAATATTTATGTACGCATAAAATGAGCAAAAATTAATGGCAACAGTTACTGGTGACCTTGGCGGACAACCAATTTCCTTAGACAATGCGGCTACGGAAAACACTCTCCGCGAGCTTTTAGCGGCCGTTAATAGACAAACTGCAATTTTAGGAAGGCAACGTACAGCCCAAACAGGAGCCGCCCAAGGTGGTCCTAATGCTCAACAGCTACAACAGGCCACTCAGGCACAGAATCAAAACACACAGGCCAATACTCGTAACACTCAGGCCACAAATCAAAATGCTGCCGCGGCTACATCAAGTTCAAAGGCCTTAGATGGTTTAGCAAAGACCGCCGGTGTACTGGGTGGCATTGTTGGAGACCTGGCGGCCAGTGCATTTAAAACTGCTGGCAACTTAACAGACTTTGCTGGCAGTTTAATGGACGGACAGGGAACACTGTCTGGTTTCTATACCGCTCTTAAAGATTTACCACTTGGCATGGGTATTGTAGCTGGGCTATTTGCAAAAATAGCTAAGATGCAAGAAGATGAACTTGCAACTTATAGAACATTAACTACTGCTGGTGTAAACTTTGGAGGATCGTTAACTGAGATAAGACAAAATGCATTGTCACTTGGCATGACAATGGATCAGTTTGCCGGAGTCATAACAAAGAACGCAGATGCAATGGTCCTACTGGGCGGTTCAACTGAACAAGGTGCAAAGAATTTTGTAAGACTGAATAGAGATTTAAGAAACAGTCCCTTAGGTGAAGAACTTAGAGCATTGGGTTTAACAGCAGAACAGTCGGCTAATGGTATGGCTATGTATCTTAAAATGACCGGTGCCAGAAGTAACGAAGAACTTAAGAACACTAAAGCAATCACGCAGTCTGCCGCAAACTACATGAAGCAATTAGATGCATTGGCACAACTGCAGGGTAAACAGCGTGAAGAGCTTGAAGCCGCAGCCGCAGAAGAAATGCAAGAAGCCCAGTTCCAGGCTTATTTGGCAGGCTTAGATGAGGAAACAAGATCAAAAGCTAATGCGGCAATTTTGGAAGCAAGTGCTAAAGGTGGCAAAGGTTTAGCTCAAGCTACAAAAGATATTATTATGACCGGCACAGTAATGACTGAAGCAGGTGCCCAGGCAATGGGTCAAAGTGGTTCTATGGCAAAAGCGGCTTATGCCTATGCTGCCAGTGTGAAAGATAATACAAAGAGCTTAGAAGATCAGAAAAAAATTGGAGATGAACTTACAGTTGGTTTAGCAAAGGAGCAAAAAGAACGTGGTGTGCTTAATGCAGCCTTAGCAAGGGAAGGGGGAGTGCAAGCAGATGTAGCAAGAAAACAAGCAGAAGCTTTAAGTTCAATGACTGCTATGGGTGCTAAAAATCAAACTGATGTAGAACAATCTCGCAAAAAAATAGAAGCAGAACAAAATGATCGAGTAAAATCTCAAGCGGCCGCTGCCGCTGAATCAGAAAAAGCCTTAAAGTCCTTGGGAGAGCAAATTTATGGAGCATTGTCTCCAGTAATAGCCGCGCTAACTCCTATTATCAATGACTTAGCGCAGTCTATGATAAAATTTGCAGTAGATAACATGCCAGCTATTAAAACGGCATTGACGCAATTGGCAGAATTTATTAAAGAGTTTGCACAAAATCTCTTGTCGGAAGAAGGTAGAAACAAGATAATCAACGATATAGCATATTATTTCCAACTGATGCTTATTGAAGTAAAGAAAGCAATTCTTCCTAAAATCATGTACAATGAGGAAGATGCGGCAAAAGAAAAAGCTAAGTTAGAGATGTCAAAAGAATCCTATGATGCTAAAGCTAAAGAAGCTCAATTGGCAAAACAGGAATCTAAACTAACTGAGCAGATAGCTAAAGCGCATCAATCGAGAGATGTCGAAAAAGCTTCTCAGTTAGAAGCTGAACGTGAAAAAATTCGTAAAGAAAAAGAAGCTCAGAAGCAAACAGGTGAGACTACTGGCAAGCGTGTTGAAGAAATTAAAGAAGCAGATCAAACAGTATCAGGCACAAGCGGAGCATTGGCAGGTGCGGCAACTATGGGCGCGGCAGGTGCATTAATTGGAAGCATTGTTCCTGTAGTAGGCACAGCAATTGGCGGAGCGATTGGTGCGGCATTAGGCGGGCTTGCTGGCAGTATGGGCATGATTGATTACGGCATCAAGGGCAGTAAAGTCACTGATGAAGAAAAAGAAAAGTATGGTAAGTTTAAGAAACAACCGTTGCCTGATTCAGGACCTGAGAGTCCTGCAGGTGCGGCCAAAGGCGGCATATTTGAAGGACCGGAAACTGGATACGGTCCAATTTTCTTACACGGTAAAGAAATTGTACTACCAATGGATGTGTTAGACAAAATTAAGAAAGATACTCTACCTGACCTTCAGACCAGTGTAACGCCTGCGGTAAGCCCTAAACCAATATTTGATATGGATTTAGAATTGTTTACAAAACAAATATCTAAAGATAAAAAATCAAATGACTTAGACAATGCAACTGTAAACACTCTTAAAGAACATTTTGATAAACTAAATGCTAATCTTGGTTTGCAAAAAGGTCCGTTAAATGATCTTGTTAAATCGACTCAAGAATCTCTAAAAACTAATAAAGATAAGACTACTTCTGAAGAATATAAGATCAACGGAAAGCCAGTTAGCAAAGACGACTTTAATAAACATTTAGAAAACAATCCTAAGTTAGCAGAACTTAAGGCAATGGTTGACAAGCAAACTATAGCAGGAACACCTGCCGACGCTGTTAAACCAACGGATTTAAAACCAATATCTGAAAACTTACAGGAAACTTTAGCTGACAAATTCAAAAGTATTTTTCCAGATTTTAGTTCTAAATTGCCATCTGTTGGTGACTTAGGTGCAAAATTAAAAGACTCAATCAAAGAAACAATTGGTGTAGCAGACGTTAATAAGCAGTTAGAAGAGATGAAAAAATCTACTTCTGCGGTAACACCAGAAGAACTTTTGGCTAAAAATACTGAAATGAAGGTAGCCAATGAAAACTTAGTTAAGGAGCTACAACAGTTAAATAAACAGACCAGCGAGATGGTCAAGTACCTAAGAATGAATGTAGACGAAACAAGGCAAACAAGTTCTGGTATTAGAAGCTTATCTGGGAATTTATTCAGCTAATTATGTCTTGGAAAAAATATTTTACACCGGTTAATGTATCGGGGCAGATGAGTCCTATCAGTGGTTCCATGATGCCTCACGGTAGCAGGACAAACTACAGTTCGTACTTGCCAGATGTTTATTCTGGACACCCTAACAGACTTGAGCGTTATGGACAGTATGACACTATGGATATGGACAGTGAAGTTAATGCCGCACTGGACATCCTGGCTGAATTTTGTTCTCAGGAAAACGAAGAAAACGGTACTCCATTTAGAATATTTTTTAAAGATCAGGCCACCAGCACAGAAATAAAAGTCATTAAAAAGTACCTACAACAGTGGTCTAAGCTGAATCAATTTAATGTAAGAATCTTTAAAATTGTACGTAATGCTTTCAAATACGGTGATTGTTTCTTTGTTAGAGATCCAGAAACACAGTCATGGTTATACATAGACGCTAACAAAGTTGATAAGATTATTGTTAACGAAAGTGAAGGTAAAAAGCCCGAACAGTACGTAATTCGCGACTTAAACATCAATTTACAGAATTTGAGCGTAACTCAAATTAATCCCAGCAATCAGACAACTACACCTGGTGGTAGTACCTATGTTGCCGCAGGCGCACAGCAACGAGGTATGGTAGGTGCTTATCCTCAAAGCGTGGGCAGTAGATTTAATAAAGATCAAAATCAATGGGCAGTTGATGCAAGGCATGTAATTCACATGAGCATGAGCGAAGGACTTGATAACAACTTCCCGTTTGGTAATAGTTTACTTGAGCCTATCTTTAAAGTTTATAAACAGAAAGAACTGCTCGAAGACGCTATCATTATCTATCGTGTACAGAGAGCTCCAGAAAGGCGTGTATTTTATATTGATGTGGGTAATATGCCCAGTCACCTTGCAATGAGCTTTGTTGAAAGAGTTAAGAACGAAGTTAACCAAAGACGCATACCATCAGTAACAGGTGGCGGCCAAACTGTTACTGATTCTGCTTATAATCCATTAAGCATTAACGAAGATTACTTTTTCCCACAGACAGCAGAAGGCCGGGGTTCTAAGGTAGAAATACTACCAGGCGGAACTAATTTGGGAGAAATAGATGATCTTAGATATTTTACTAATAAGCTGTTTCGTGCTTTACGCATACCTTCAAGTTATCTACCTACCGGGCCTGACGATGGAGGATCTAACTTCAATGATGGTCGAGTTGGAACAGCCTACATTCAAGAACTTAGATTCAACAAATACTGTGAACGACTCCAGTCAATGTTAAATGAAAACTTTGATCTTGAATTTAAATTTTATTTGCGTAATAAAGGTATAAACTTTGATCCTAACATTTTTGATTTGAAGTTTAATCCTCCGCAAAACTTTGCTTCTTATCGTCAAGCAGAAATGGACGGAGTTCGTATGCAGGTTTTTGGCTCGATTGCCGAAGTTCCGCATATTAGTAAGCGTTTTGCACTAAAACGATTCTTAGGACTTACCCAAGAAGAAATTTCCGAGAACGAACTAATGTGGCGCGAGGAAAATGGCATGAGTAAGAATCAATTACCTGCCGGCGGAGAACTAAGAGGTGCTGGTATAACTGCTGACGGAATGAGCAGTGATATGGATGAATTAGGTTCTGCTGCCGAAGCACCGGAAGGAATGGAAGGCATGGATGCTATGGGCGGAGAAGCCGCTGGTATGGCATCACCTACACCGCCACCCTCAACTCCTGCCCCAGTTTAATAAATATTGGTATGCTACTTAACGAGTTCATTTATTTTGAAAAGGACAACGGTCTCGAATCGAACGACCGCTATAATCCTTTTACAGATAAGTCTATACTGACCAGTAAAGATTTACGTAAAACACGCCTTACACTGGGCATGTTAAATGATCTACGTAAGAGTGGCGATGCACGAGAGCGAGAACAAAAAGAAGATTTAGAATTTGTAAAACTCATGTATGCGGCTCCTCCCCCAGAGGCCGCAGCCTAAAATTTAGGGCATTTTAAGCCTTTCTATCAAAAAACTCCGGTTTTTCCGGTATTTCCACCACTTAATCGATTCTTCCTGTAAATATACCGGACAGCCTTGCCAATCTAATAAAGGAGAACCCGGATGAACAAGTTTGAGCAATTGCTTGATTTTCTTGTTAACGAAGAAACAGATAAAGCCAATGAGCTTTTTCATGAGATCGTTGTAGAGAAATCAAGAGAAATTTATGAAAATCTTATCGCTGAAGAAGCTGATGAAGAAGAGGAAGAAGAGTCTGTAGAAGAAGCTTCTGCAGATGACGAAGAGGAAGAAGACGAAACCGTCGAAGAAGAAACCACCCTCGAAATTGGTGGCGACCCAACAGATGCTCTTGCAGGTGATGTAATGGATCCTGCAGAACCAGGCATGGACATGGGTGGCGAAGATCCAATGGCCGGCGATGTCGGTGACGATATGAGTGGCGGAAGTCTTGAAGACGAAGTTGACGACCTTAAAGCTGATTTTGAAAAACTAAAAGCTGATTTTGAAGCTCTTGCCCGCGGTGAAGAACCAATGGGTGATGAAGAAGACGATCCATTTGCTGGTGATGATTCTGACGACGAGGGCGACGAAGAAGGTGAAGAAGACGAAGAAGGTGAAGAAGCCGATGACGAAGAAGAAGACGAAAGCAGTATGCCTTTCGAAAGCCGTCTACGTGAATACACTGAGAAAGTCAGCGACGGCCACGGCGCAGAAAAGAAAGGCCGCGGTGAAGATGCTGGTACTAACACCAAGAGTACAGGCCTTCAAAATCCAAGCGGTAGACCAACAACCACAGCTTCTGCACACAACATCCTTGGTCAAAAGGGTGGTGAAGCAGGTATCAAAGGCGGTGAAGGTTTAGTTGGAAAGCCAAAGGGTGAGTTTACAAAAGGTGGTACACACAATGTAAACGGCGTAAAGAGTGGTGTTAAGACTTTAGGTAAAGTTCCAGCAGGTCACGGTCCTGAGAAAAAGGGCACCGGCGAGCCAGGCGGAGTTAATACCAAGAGCCTTGTAGACCGTAAACAATAATGGAAAACAGAATGGTTTACCTAAGAGAAACGTTGAGTTTTGATCAAGCGAGATGCGTAGTTGAGTCCGCCGACGGCCAAGATGGCAAGAATCTGTATCTAAAAGGTATAGCGATTCAAGGTGGTATCCGTAACGCTAACCAAAGGGTTTATCCCGTAGGCGAGATTACAAATGCAGTTAAAACGCTTAATGATCAGATTCAAAATGGGTATTCAGTACTCGGTGAGGTAGACCATCCTGAAGACCTTAAAGTAAATTTGGACCGTGTCAGTCACATGATTACAGATATGTGGATGGACGGTCCTAATGGTTATGGTAAAATGAAAATTTTACCTACGCCAATGGGTAATTTAATTAAAACTATGCTTGAAAGCGGTGTAAAACTTGGTGTGAGCTCACGTGGCAGCGGTAATGTTAACGAAGCATCAGGCGAAGTATCCGAATTTGAGATTATCACAGTAGACATTGTTGCCCAGCCGAGTGCTCCTGGCGCATATCCTACACCAATTTATGAACATCTAATGGCAACAAGAGGTGGTTATAGAGCGTTTAGGGTAGCTACAGAAGTACAACAAGATCCCAAGGCACAAAAGCATATCCGCGAGGCTATGCTGAATATTATAAATGGCTTGAAAGCCTAAGGAGACAAAGCGATGTTGGACGCATTCAAGAGATTAGTAGAAAGTGGTGTAGTTAGCGAAGATATCGGTAACGAACTAAACACTGCTTTTGATGCTAAGATTCAAGAAAATCGCGACCAAGTCACCGCAGAACTACGAGAAGAGTTTGCTCAACGTTACGAACACGATAAGTCTGTAATGGTTGAGGCGCTCGACAAAATGGTTAGCGAGAGATTGGCCGCCGAAATGGCTGAGCTTGTTCAGGATAAGAAAGGTCTTGCAGAAGCAAAACTTGCTTATAAGAATAAGTTAGAACAAGATTCTAAAATGCTTGAGAGTTTCGTTCTAAAACAGTTAGGAAAAGAATTGGTAGAATTCCAGAGCGATCGTAAGAAAGTTGCTGAGAATTTTGCTAAGTTAGAGCAGTTCATTGTAACAGCTTTAGCAAGAGAAATCAACGAATTTGCACAGGATAAACGTGAACTTGCGGAAGCAAGAGTACGTCTCGTAGCCGAGGCCCGTAACAAATTTGCTGAAGTAAAAACCGCCTTCATTAAGCGTAGTGCGGCTTTAGTGCAAGAGGCAGTTTCAAGAAGACTCACATCTGAGTTATCTCAGTTACGTGAAGATATTGAAAGCGCCCGTGAAAATGCATTTGGTCGTCGCGTGTTTGAAGCGTTCGCTCAGGAGTACTCACACAGCTATCTAAATGAAAAATCTGAAACAAGTAAATTGCTAAAGATTCTTCAGAAGAAAGATGTAGAGTTAGCCGAAGCAAAAGAAGCCATTGCCCAAAAGCAACAAATCGTTGAATCTAAGGATCGTGAAGTAAAACGAGCTAAAGATTTAATGGAACGCAAACAGGTAATGGGGGAATTGTTAGCACCTCTGAGTGCTGAGAAAAAAGCGATCATGAAAGAATTACTTGAGTCTGTTCAGACAGTAAAACTCAATGAAGCCTTTGACAAATATCTACCAGCAGTAATGGAAGGTACAAATGTTAAGCCAAAAGCTGAAAAGCAACCGCTTACAGAAAGTCAAGTAATTACAGGTGATCGTGAAACAAAACAGCCTCAGGTAGGCTTAGACAACATCTTAGATATCCGCAAGTTAGCGGGTCTAAAATAATTCAAGGAGAAGACATAAAATGTCACAATTATTAAATGAAAGATGGTCAGAGACCAAAGACGCTCTGCTTGAAGGCCTCCAGGGTACTCGTCGTGCTTCTATGAGCGTTTGCTTAGAAAATACACGCAAGTATCTTGCAGAAGCCGCTACAAGTGGTGCTACAAGTTCTGGTAATATCGCTACACTAAACCGTGTGATTCTTCCAGTAATTCGTCGTGTAATGCCAACAGTTATTGCCAACGAAATCATCGGCGTTCAGCCAATGACAGGCCCTGTTGGTCAGATCCACACTCTACGTGTTCGCTATGCTGACACAAGCGCAGGTGACGGTATCGTTGCTGGTGAAGAAGCACTAAGCCCATTCAAGATTGCGGCTGCTTATTCTGGTAACAACAACGACACAACACCACGTGCTACTGCAACTTCAGTTCTTGAAGGTCAGCCAGGCAAGCGTATGAGCATTCAAATCTTGAAAGCTCCAGTTGAAGCAAAGAGCCGCAAGCTATCTGCTCGTTGGACATTCGAGGCTGCTCAAGACGCACAAGCACAACAAGGTATCGACATTGAAGCTGAAATCATGGCAGCTCTTGCTCAAGAAATTACTGTTGAAATTGACCAGGAAATTCTTGCAAGTCTACGTGCTCTTGCTTCTGTTGAAGAAACATATGACCAGAGCCAAGTATCTGGTACAGCTACATTCGTTGGTGACGAGCATGCCGCATTGGCAGTTCAAATCAACCGTGTAAGTAACTTAATTGCTCAGCGTACACGTCGTGGTGCGGCTAACTGGGCAGTTGTTTCTAACCAGGCTCTAACAATTCTACAGAGCGCAACAACTTCTGCTTTTGCTCGCACAACAGAAGGCACATTCGAAGCTCCAACAAACACCAAGTTCGTTGGTAC
>Ga0129333_10003579_pt1 | contig 14553 bp, 13 predicted proteins | sample CPB6_08_DNA_FD_94474 | JGI IMG/M metagenome (GOLD analysis project Ga0129333, IMG submission 94474) | Freshwater to marine salinity gradient microbial communities from Chesapeake Bay, USA - CPBay_Sum_0.6_0.8_DNA | ecosystem: Environmental > Aquatic > Marine > Coastal | place: USA: Chesapeake...
ACAGGTGGAAATAAAGGAATTGGAAGAGCAATTGTTCATGCATATGCTCAAGCTGGTGCAAATGTTGCAATTATTGGCAGAAATGAAGTTGATAATAAAAAAGTACTTTCTGAAATTACTTCCTTATATCCAAAAATTGAGGCAATAGATTTTGTTTGTGATGTCACAAATGAATCACAGGTAAACAATGTAGTAGATAAAGTTGTAAAAAAATTTGGATCTCTGGAAATTGCCTGCAATAACGCCGGTATTGCAGAATGGGTAGATGCTGAAGAGATGGAGTATTCTAGTTGGCAACGAATGATTAATAACAATTTAGATTCTGCTTTTTTGAGTGCAAAAGCCCAAGCCAAATATATGATTGGACAAGGATATGGAAAAATATTATTTACCGCTTCACTATCTGGAAAAGTTTCAAATTATCCACAACACCAATCGCATTACAACTCTGCTAAAGCCGGCGTTCTCTCACTAACTAGGTGCCTTGCAACAGAGTGGGCACCGAAAGGTATAAGAGTCAACTCTATTTCACCCGGATTTACCATTACCCCATTACTGGATGACCTTAAAAAAACAGAGATTGGTAGGAGTTTCTATCCACTGTGGCTCTCAAGAATTCCAACGAAAACTATGGGTGAGGTAAGTGATATGCAAGGAGCTGCTGTCTATCTATCCTCTGAGGCTTCAGATTATGCAACTGGTATTGACTTAGTTATCGATGGAGGTTATTTAGCATGGTAAGTAATAACCAGGATCCGGTATTAAGTAGCAAAAATATTATGGAGAGATTTTCACTCAGAGGGAAAACTGCACTGGTTACTGGCGCTGGACAAGGAATTGGTCGAGCTTTAGCTCATGGCTTAGCTGATGCTGGCGCCTATGTTGCCGTGGTTGATCTAGATTTAGATTTAGCAGAAAAGGTTGCATCTGAAATTAAGGTCCGAAATCCAAATGTTGAAAGTTTGGCAATTAAGACTGATGTTACCGATCCAGATCAAGTAGCAAAAATGGTTGAAACTGTTGTTAAGAGCTGGGGGAAACTAACTATTGGTTGCAACAATGCCGGAATTGGTCAGTGGGTTGACACTTTAGAGATGACTTATACAGATTGGCAGAGAATGATCAAAATAGATTTAGATTCTGTATTTTTGTGTGCTCAAGCTGAAGCACGTCATATGATCAAAAATAATTATGGCAAGATCATTAATACTGCATCTATGTCTGGATATATTGCCAACTACCCTCAAGGTCAATCACATTACAACACAGCAAAGGCTGGAGTTCTATCGCTAACTAGGTGTTTAGGAACTGAGTGGGCTGAAAAAGGCATCAGGGTAAATTCTCTCTCCCCTGGCTATACCAGGACATCGCTAGTTGCAGATTTACTGAAAACCGAGTTAGGTAAAAAAGTTAGTCCAATTTGGTTAGCTCGAATTCCTCAAAATAAAATGGCTGAAGTGACTGACCTCCAAGGTGCAGTAAATTTTATGGCAAGTGAAGCATCAGATTATATGACCGCCTCAGATATTGTTGTAGATGGCGGGTACTTAGCTTGGTAGTGGCTAGATTCCTAAAAAAATTTAGATATAAAGTTATTTGAAAATTTGCCATTTGAATCATATTTTTTGAGTAAATTTGTAAAGTCTTGATACCTTGGATAACGAGAAGTTAATTGTTCTTTGCTGGTTGAAAATAATTTTCCCCAGTGTGGTCGACCTTGATACTTTCCTAACACTTCCTCTATTTTTGGCAAAAAGAGGTCCAACTTCTCAGATTTTTTCCAGGTAAAGTGGAATCCAACTGTATCTCTTGCATAGGCCCCACTTAGCCATAAATCATCAGCAGCCATAGTTCTAATCTCAGTGGCATAGACCCTGGGAGCAATTTCATTTCCAATTAGTCTTAATCCGGAGATGTATTCATTAACATAATTTCTATCTACTAAGTACTCAGTCTGAACCTCATCACCCGAAGCTGCAGACGAATCTAATTTGAAGTGCGGTAGCCGATATAACCACTTTCCAGAAATTCCCATCTGTTCAGTACAAGGACCTGGATCATTAATCTTGACGGGGTGCTGATTGGAGGTCGCAAGGTTGCCACCAAAAGCCTCTGGTGAAAGTTGTGGAAACTTAGATTGATCCAAAAATTTCATCCAGATCTGACCTGTTTTATTTTCGGCCCAATTACCAAAATAACTAACACTATAAGCACTATCAAATATTTCATCAAAGTTTTTTGCAACTGATGAGATAGATACATTCTCGTAAACAAATTGTTTTAACGAAAAACTTTCAGTAATTCTAAGCTTGACTCTGGTCACTACCCCAAGTGATCCAAATGAAATAATAAATCCTGCAAAATCCTTAAAATCTTTCCTATTAATTATTAATTGGTCACCAGAAGCTAAAATCAAATGTAATTCAATAACTGAATCTGAGAGAACCTTATTTTTTGATCCAGATCCATGTGTTCCTGTCATTATTGCACCGGCAACCGTTACCTCACCTAGTGAAGCCAAGTTTGGCAATGCCCAGCCATTGCTCTCTAAATACCTGCTTAAAACTGAGTAAGATGTACCCGAATTTACAGAAACACTTTTCGATATCGGATCTATATCTATTTCTGGTGGAATCTTTTTTAGTGAGATAAGTGTGCCATTAGTATCCGCGATATCACTAAATGAATGACCGGTTCCTAAAACTTTAAGCTTTTTAGATTTCTCTACAATTTTTTGTAGTTGTGGAATTGATTCAATCTCAATATATTCTTCCGCTGAAAAAGTTAAGTTACCAGCCCAATTTTTCATATCTAAATTTGATTGGTTTAACCATTAGGTAGAACTAAAGTCTTACGCCCTTTGCCCGATTTAAAGGCATGAAGAGCATCAGAGTAATTATCTAGTGAATATCGATCTGAAATCATTAATTCGGAGTTTAAGACGCCATTTGTGAACAATTCAACGGCGCGGTCAAATGATTGAAGTACAGCCATAGATCCAACAATTGTGATTTCTTTGTTATAAATCCAAAACGGATTTATTTCTACTTTTGCATCATGATTTGCAACGCCGAATTGCAAAAATGTACCGCCAGGCATTACATGACTTAAACCATCCTTAATAGCAGCAACTACACCAGTGCAATCTATAACTACATCAAATCCCCTGGGTTGATTAAATTCCAAAGCGCTAGTTCCAACATTTGTAAATCCTAGAAGTTTTGCAGTTTTCAATTTTTCTTCATTTAGATCAACAATTGATACTGAGGCTGCACCATTTACTCTTGCTAATTCAGCCATCATTAAACCCATAGTTCCAGACCCATAGATTAAGTAATGTGAACCTGGAATTCTAGGAAGTTGATCAAATCCGCGCACGGCACATGAAAGTGGTTCGATTAATGCTGCTGATTTTAGATCTACGCCACTTGATAATTTATGGATGTTCTTCTTTGGCGATAATAAGAATTGAGCCGCAGCACCTGGCATTGATACGCCAAGAGCGTTCCAATTTTCACACAAATTTCCTCTTGCCCTTCTGCAATAGAAACAATCCCCACAATAAACTGAGGGATCAATCGCTACTGGGTCTCCAACCTTTAAATCTTTTACATCTTTACCAATTGCAGCAATTGTGCCAGCCATCTCATGGCCCGGAATTATTGGAAATTTAGGAGCAAACTCACCTTCAAAAATATGTAAGTCTGTTCCACAGATACCTACGGCTGCTACCTCTACGACAACATCTAGAGCACCCGGAGTGGGATCGGCAACTTCAATTATCTCTATAGTACCTGGCGTAACTATTGACACGGCTTTCATAATCTAAGTAAACCACCTTTACTTACCCATAAACAAGTATTTGAGAGTCACAGAATTGTTACTACTGCTCAAAATGAATTTAAATTTATACGTTAGATTTGCACTTACTCAGCATAATTCCATTTTTAATAATTCAATTTTGACAATCATCCTCTAGGCTTTACTTATGAGTGTAACTGTTTTTGGAAGCTTGAATTTAGATTTAGTGGCATATGCCGATAACTTGCCAACTCTTGGTCAAACTGTAACTGGCGAGAAATTAGTACGTTTTCCTGGAGGTAAGGGATTAAATCAAGCAATCGCTGCTAGTAGATCTGGATCTAAAGTTCTAATGGTTGGCTGCCTTGGGCAAGATAGTGAGGGTGATTTCTTAAACCAAATACTTTTAGATGAAAAAATTGATTCTCGATATATTTCAAGAAAACAAGTTCAAACCGGAATTGCAGTTATTGAGGTCTCTAAGGATGGAGAAAATAGAATTTTAATAATTCCAGGGGCTAATGCTCAGGTCAAATATGAACTGGAATATTTAAATGATTCAGTCAAGCCAAAGGTTGCACTAGCTCAACTTGAAACCCCAATAGCTGAGGTTGAAAAATTTATAATCAGCGCCAATCGGGCTGGTGTTACTACTATTTTGAATCCTGCGCCAATTCAAAAACTAAGTAATGAGCTCATCGCCGCTTGCAATTACTTAATTGTAAATGAGACCGAGGCATCATTTTTAATTGACAAACAAGTTGAAAAGTTAAATAAGGATGAGGCGCAAGCTGTTGGTAAAAAGCTTCTTAAAATGGGAACTGAACAGGTAGTCATTACACTTGGAGATCAAGGTAGTTTGTATCTTGATACTCAGAATGTTATTTATACTCCAGCATTTAAAATCTCGGCTATTGATACCACAGCAGCGGGTGATGCATTTTGTGGTGCATTTGCAACTGCCATTGCAAATGGCTCTCCCATTGAATACGCTTTAAAATTTGCCACAGCAGCCGGTGCAATTGCAGCAACTAGAGCAGGCGCTGTTCCATCATTGCCAACTAATAATGAGATATTGTCAATGCTTGCATCGGTGCAGTAAGTTTTAGCCATGATTAAAAATGGAATTTTGCATCCACAACTTGCATCATTACTGGCAAGATTTCGTCATGTAAATGCAATCGCAGTTGTCGATGGTCCATTTCCTACCTATCCAAATGTAGAAACAGTGGAACTTGCTATAACTATGGGCTGGCCAACAATTCCTCAAGTATTAGATGAAATACTTCCTCACCTACAAATTACCTCTTTAGTATTAGCAAATGAGTTTTCCGAAAAGGTAGATGAAAAAACAGTCCAAAGTTACCTAAAGCACCACCAGGGTATTTCGACCACAAAAATTCCTCATTCTGAGTTCAAAATTCAGGTAGGACAATGTTTGGGGATCATTCATACGGGAGATCCCATTCCCTATAGCTCAGTAATCCTCAAATCAGGGTGATTATAACTTTTTCGTAAGTTTTACCCCCTACGCTCCTCCCAACTTCTTTCTCAGCCTTTTTTTAACTAGGCTCAGCCCAGTTCGCCAAAATGCGAACGCCTATAGGAGGAAAATAAATGAAATCAAAGTTCACACGTAAAGCGCTTGTAGCGCTTTTAGCTGTGTCAGCTTTAGTGCTTTCAGCTTGTTCATCTGGTTCAGATGATGCAGCTGGAGACGTTAAAGTTAGTTTGATTCTAAAGAATCAAACTAACCCATTCTTCGTTGCCATGGTTAAAGGTGCCGAAGCAAAGGCAGCTGAACTAGGACTTGATCTAACAATTAGCTCAGGTAAAGAAGAGGGCGATGATGCAGCACAAATCGCAGCAATTGAAAATGCGATTTCTGCAAAGCACGCTGGAATAGTAATTACAGTAATGTCTACAAATGTTAACGCAGCAATCACTAAGGCTCGTGAAGCAGGATTACTTGTAATCGCTTTGGATACACCAACAGATCCAGCTGATATCGCTGACATTACATTTGCAACTGATAACCGTGAGGCTGGAAAGCTGATTGGACAATGGGGTGCAAAGAAACTTAACGGCCAAAAGGCTGTAATTGCACTTCTAAACATTTTTGATGATCGTGTATCACCAGTAGATTATCTACGTGATAACGGATTCCTAGAGGGTATGGGAATTCCTGTGAACGATCCAAACAAAATGGCTGATGAGGCTAAAAAAGGTAAGTACTCTGGCGGCGACTACGAAATCGTAGGAAACGTTGCTACAGGTGCTAACGAAGATGGTGGACGCTCAGGCATGGAGAAATTACTTGCTAGAAATCCAAACATCAATATTGTTTACACAATCAATGAGCCAACCGCTGCCGGTGCTTGTGCTGCTCTAAAGGCTGCCAAGAAGAGTGCAATCGTTGTATCAGTTGATGGTGGACTACCAGGTATCGAGAACGTTAAGAGCGGTTGCATTGGTGCTACATCACAGCAGTATCCATTGCTAATGGCTGATCTTGGCCTTCAAGCTATCTATGATCTTGTGAAGACAGGAAAGAAGCCAGAAGTTACTCCTGGTAAAGATTTCTTTGACACAGGTGTCAAGTTAATTACTGATGACCCACAAGATGGCGTTCCATCAGAAAACACAGATTATGGAATTGCGAACGCTTGGTAAGCCCAAGTTTTCATAAATACATAATTAATTAGTAAAGAGTTAGTAAGGGCGGTTGCATTAGTGGCCGCCCTTGCTAATTTGGTCAGTTCTCTCTAAGTTTGTACTGTGCTAAGTTAGGTTTAGAACTTAAACGCGATTAATGAGGAGATTTTAATGAGCCAAGTTGGTACTCAGGATGCTGCAGCCGAGTTTGTTGGTCGAGCCTCAAATGCTCAAAAAGTACAAGCAATTCTTCATCGTTACCCTTGGTTAAGTTCTGCATTAGTACTTTTAATTGCCGTAATTACTTTTAGCTTCTTTAATTCAAATTTTCTTACCCCTGGCAACCTATCGCTGATACTTCAACAAGTAGCAATAGTTGGAGCTATCGCAGCGGGCCAAACCTTAATTATTTTGACTGCAGGAATCGACTTATCCTGTGGCGCAATTGCAATTTTTGCATCGATGGTAATGGCAAAGACTTTTATGGGAGATCCAGATAACCCGAATGATGGACTACCTGTATTTTGGGCATTTGTTCTAGGCCTATTGGTTGGAACATTAGCGGGAGCATTTAATGGATATTTAGTAACTAAATTTAAACTACCGCCATTTATTGTAACTTTAGGAACACTCAATGTATTCATCGCTCTAACTTTAATTTATGCAACCGGTAGAACTGTTGCTACAAATGAGTTACCAGATTTTTTCCTTGAACTAGGAACCGAGCTAGATATAGGACAGTTCAGTATTACTTACGGCGTATTGGTAATGCTTTTGATTTACCTAGTTTTGGCGTTTGCACTTCGCTTTACTGGGTGGGGCCGACATGTCTATGCGGTAGGCGATGACCCAAATGCAGCTAGATTAGCTGGTATTCAAGTAAACCGAGTTTTAATGTCTGTATATATGGTTGCAGGTTTAGTTTTTGCAATTGCAGCTTGGATCATTATGGGTCGAGTTACAGTGGCAAGTCCAAATACTGGTCCTGATTTAAATTTGGACACAATCACTGCAGTAGTAATTGGTGGCACATCACTATTTGGCGGTCGAGGCACAGTATTTGGTTCTCTAATTGGAGCCGTAATTGTTGGAGTGTTTCGTAATGGCTTAACACTTGCTGGCGTTGACCTGTACTATCAAATTCTTGCAGTTGGATTGTTGATTATTTTTGCCGTAACAATTGATCAATGGATTAGAAAGGCACGAACATGAGTGCAACTGCTGTATTACAAGCTAAAAATATTGCAAAAACTTATGGGCGTGTAGTTGCATTAGATGGCGCTGATTTAGAACTATTCCCAGGTGAAGTACTTGCAGTAATAGGTGATAATGGTGCTGGCAAATCAACCTTGATTAAATGTTTATCTGGAGCTGAAACACCAGACACTGGCAGTATTGAAATTGATGGCAAAGAGGTGCACCTCAAGCGGCCACAAGATGGACGAGAAGCTGGAATTGAGACTGTCTATCAAACATTGGCAGTATCACCTGCACTTGATATTTCATCAAATCTGTATTTGGGACGCGAAATTAGAAAGAAGGGCCCTGCCGGTTATGTCTTGAGAATGTTAGATACCTCCGGAATGAAAAAGCAAGCAAAAGAACACATATCAGCGTTGGGTATTGGCACAATTCAAAATATGAGCCAAGCAGTTGAGACTTTATCTGGTGGACAGCGCCAAGCAGTAGCTGTAGCCAGAGCTGCTGCATTTGGACAACGATTAATCATCATGGATGAGCCAACTGCTGCCCTTGGTGTTAGAGAATCTCATCAAGTTTTGAAGTTGATTGAATCTCTTCGCGAGCGCGGGATGCCAGTAATCTTGATTTCACATAACATGCCACAGGTATTTGAAGTAGCTGATCGTATTCAGGTGATGCGTTTAGGTAAACGTGCTGCTGTTGTGACGCCAAAGACTCATGACATGAAGGATGCAGTTGCGATCATGACCGGTGCTGTAAAGGTTGAAGTTAAGGATCAGACGCTAAAGCCAGTACGGTGATTATAGAAACCTCAGTAGCGATTGTTGGCTCTGGGATGGGTGGTGCCACTACCGCTTATGGATTAGCCAAAGCCGGCATTGATTGCATTGTTATTGAGCGTGGTGACTTTGTAAAAAAAGAAGACGCTAACTGGTCTGCTCGAGAAATTTTTATAAATCAAAAGTATAAACCCAATGAAAAATGGCTAGATGAAAAAGGTAAATCTTTTACCCCTGGAGTCCATTACATAGTCGGTGGTAACACCAAGGTTTATGGCTCCTCGTTGCCAAGATTTAGAGAGAGTGATTTTCAAGAAATTAAGCATAAAGAAGGTGTTTCACCTGCATGGCCATTTACCTATCAAGATATTGAACCGTACTACTGTCAGGCTGAGCAATTGTATAAAGTCCATGGCACAACTGGTGAAGATCCAACTGAACCTGCGCGCAGTAAACCATTTCCATATCCAGCACTGGCTCATGAAAAATACATTTCAAATTTAGCGGCCAAGTTAGCAGCAGCCGGTGTTAAGCCCCACTCAAATGCCATGGGAGTTGACCTTAAAAGTGATGGTAAATGCATTAGGTGTGCCACCTGTGATGGTTTTGTTTGCAAATTAGATGCCAAAAGCGATGCTCAAACATGCGCATTGGAGCCAGCGATAAAAACTGGGAAGGTAAAACTAGAGACTAACTTAAAGGTTACTAAGGTTGTAGTAAAAAATGGCAAAGTAGATTATTTATTGGCACAAAGAGATGGTCAAGAGATTAAAATAATTGCAAAAAAGTATGTGCTTAGTTTGGGTGCAGTTAATACTGCAGCACTACTTTTACGATCAGGCTCAGTAGCTAATTCCTCTGGTTTGCTAGGTAAAAACTTTATGATGCACAACAATGCCCATATCGCAGCTTTTGATATCAAGAGTAAGAATGATGTAATTTTTCAAAAAACTCTCTCGTTTTCAGATTGGTACTTTGATGGTGGCTCAGGGTATCCATTAGGAGCTGTTCAACTTATTGGAAAAGTTCAACCTATCATGATGAAAAGTTACGCAACCAAAGTGCCACTTTCTATTTTGAAGTTTATTGCAGAAAGATCAGTTGAATTTGTAGTTATGAACGAGGATCTTCCAAGCACTTCAAATCGAGTAGAGATTACTTCGAATGGCATGATTCAGATCTATCGAAAAGCAATAAACACCTCAGCACACAAGGAATTGATGCGAAAAACTAAACGAGTGTTGCGTAAATGTGGTTTTCAAGCAATTTTTGTACAACCATTTGATATTTCAATGAACTCTCATCAATGCGGTACCTCAGTCGCAGGACATGATCCAAAATCAAGTGTGGTTGATCAATACTGTAAAGCTCACGATTTAGAGAACCTGTACTTAATTGATGGCGGATTCTTTCCATCATCTGCGGCAATGAATCCAGCTCTAACAATTGCAGCTCAAGCACTTAGAGTTGTAGATCAAACAGGTTTACAGCTTTAGAACACGATGTAATTCAGCATGCATAATTGCTGGATCTACGTCAAAATCAGTCCAGTACTTAACCCCAATAACTGCTTGGTTAACTACCATTCCTAAGCCATCAATTGTTCTTGCACCAACACTAGCTGCACTCTTAAGAAAATTTGTTTGTGGTGGATTAACAATTACATCTGCAACAATCATGGTGCCTTTTATTGAGGTCAGGTCGATATCTAAGTCGTAACTACCACTATCTGTCATACCAACAGATGTAGCGTTGATGAGCACATCCACGGAATCTGGAATAGTAAACTTTGGACTCCAAGCAAAAAGTTGGGCCGAAACTTGTAACTTTGTATTAAGCAATTCAACTAAATCTTGTCCTCGCTTGGCATCCCTATTTATAATCACAAAATCCTTAGCACCATCTAATGCCAACTCAACCGCTATCGCTCTTGCTGCACCGCCGGCGCCTAAAATTGCAATTTTCTTTCCACTTGGTGAATCAACTTTTTTAAATGCCTGCAAAAAACCTTTACCGTCAGTATTTTCGCCAATCAACTTACCATTTCGATTCACGACACAATTTACAGCCCCCATAATCTGAGCAGATTGCCCCAAACCATCTAAATGTTGGATAACTGAAACTTTATGTGGGATGGAAAGATTAAATCCAGCCCAATTCATGGCACGAGCTCCTAAAACTGCGTTTGCTAAATCTTTAGGCTGGACTTCACAATTTATGTAACGAAAATTTAATTTATGGTGTCTATATGCTGCTTCAACCATTGCAACTGTTGGATTACCACCTGAGGGAGTAGAAAAACTTCCAGTTAATTCACTTAAAAATGTTTCGCTCATAGATTTACCTTACTAGACTAGTGTGATGATTAAAAGTGTAAAAGATATTGGAATCGGCATTATTGGTGTTGGAGTTATGGGCAGAGGGCATGCACTTTATCTTTCAGATTATGTAAAGGGAGGCAAAGTTGTTGCCATCTATGATGCAAATTTAGTGACTGCACAAAAAGTCGCTAAGGAAGTTTTTAAGAAAACTAAAGTACTTCCTAAAGTCTATGAAGATTTATCGATGTTGTTGGATGATAGGCAAGTTAAAGCTGTGATTATTGCTTCCCCTGATGACTTGCATGCAGATCATTTAAAGCAAGCTGTTTTGGCAGGCAAAGATGTACTGTGTGAAAAACCACTTGCTTCAAAAGAGAAGGATGCTAAAAAAGTTGCAAAACTCGTTCGTAACTCTAAGTCTATTGTGGGTATTGGATTTATGCGTAGATTCGATCGCCCCTACCAAGATCTAAAAAAAGAGATCGAAAGTGGTAAGTATGGAAAGGTACTTCAAATACGCTGCACCTCAAGAAATGTAAGCTCGCCAAATGCAACTACTGCGATGCTCTTAACAAATGTTGCTGTGCATGAAATAGATGTTATTAGATGGTTGTTGAATGAAGAAATAGTTTCAGTAGGTGTGAATTTTGCAAAAACAACGAGTAAGGCAAACTCAAATCTTTCTGATCCAATTTCTGTAAATTGTCATACTGAATCAGGCGTTTTAGCAACTATAGATATTTGTGCAAATAGTACCTACGGTTATGAAGTAAGTATGGAAGTTATCACCGAAAATGGCTCTTTAGTAGTTGAGAATTTAGGTCAACTAAATATTGCCTATAACTTTAAGCTGCCGTCAAGGAAGGGTGGGACTCTACATAAAGATTGGATGGGGCGATTTAAGCCTGCGTATATAGCTGAGCTTAAGGCATTTGTTAATTCACTACAAAAACGTAAATTAGATAAGAATTTTGCAACCGTTGATGATGGTCTAGCTGCAAGTATTGCATGCGGTCTGGCAAAGATTAAAAGATAGGTAAAGGAATTATGCTTCGAATAGATTCTCATCATCACATTTGGGATATAAGTGTTAGGCCACAAACTTGGATGCAAGGTGATGATGTTAAGCCCATCTCCAGAACTATTCTGATGAATGAATTAGATCCTGAGTTAGAAAAAGCACAGATTGATCACACAGTAATTGTGCAAACTGTTGCCAAAGTGGATGAAACTCCAGAATTTCTTGATCTTTCACTATCTCATCCTAAAATTTGTGCCGTGGTTGGTTGGCTTGACTTAGAAAGCCAAGATATTCGTCCGCAATTAGAAAAATATCTTTCGCATCCAGGTGGAAGAAACTTGGTGTCAATTAGAGATCTAGCTCAAGATAAAGAGGATCCAAACTGGTTGTTAAGAGAAAATGTCGTAAGAAATATTCACCGAATAGGTGAAGCCGGGCTTGCCTTTGATATTTTAACCAGACCCCCTCAATTAGCCGCTGCAGTAGAGATGGTGAAAAGGTCGCCAAACAATACTTTTGTCCTGGATCATATTTCAAAACCATACATGGCTAAGGGAGAGATGCAACCTTGGGCAAACCAAATAAGTGAAATTGCATCACATGAAAATGTTGTAGTAAAAGTTTCGGGATTATTCACTGAAGCTAATTGGAGTAATTGGAGTACTGAAACATTTAAGCCTTACCTTGAGCATGTTTTAGAATCTTTTTCCCCGTCACGTATGATGTTTGGCTCAGATTGGCCAGTGTGTCTACTTGCCGCAACTTATGCAGATACTATTAATCTCATGGAGGATTTTGTAAGTACTTTTTCATCCCATGAAAAAGAATCATTTTGGTCCGGCACAGCAAAACGTGCATACAAATTGAAAGTCTAGCTATGAAACGTCAACTTCCTCGCTGGAAAAATGTTAAGCCACTATTGGGTTGGTCACTACCGAAATTACCATTACAGGGTAAGAAATTAAAAAAAGTCGTAAACATGGCAGAGATGCGAAATTTAGCAAAAAAGAGAGTACCTAAAGCAGTCTTTGATTATGTCGATGGTGGAGCAAATGATGAATTGGCATACGCTCGCAGTCAAGAAATTTATTCAAAAGTTGAATTCAAGGCTCGGGTGCTTAGAGATGTTTCTAAAATAGATCTAAATGCTGAAATTTTAGATGCCAAAACTTCACTTCCAATTATTTTTGCGCCAACTGGGTACACAAGGATGATGCACTATAAGGGTGAAGTTATGGTGGCTAAGGTGTGCCAAGAGAATAATTTGATTTATAACCTTTCGACTATGGGTACTACATCTTCAAAAGAAATTGGTGAACAAGTTTCAGGGGTTCGTAGATGGTTTCAACTTTACCTTTGGCGAGATCGTGATCAAAGTTTAAAATTTATTGAAGAGGCTAAAGAAGCGGGCTTTGAAGGTTTAATGCTTACTGTTGACACTGCTGTTGGCGGAATTAAATGGCGAGATATGCGAAATGGTTTAACTGTGCCACCAAAGATTGGACTTAAAACATTTTTTGATATGGCACTTAAGCCAAAATGGTGGTTTAACCTTCTAACTACTGCCCCACTTGAGTTTGCAACATTTAGGAATTTCAATAAGCCTTTATCAGAGATTGCTGCAAAAGTTTTTGATCCAGCAGTAACTTTTGAAGATGTAAAGTGGTTGCGCTCTGTATGGCAGGGCAAGTTAATCATTAAGGGTATTCAAACTGTTGAAGATGCTTCCGAACTAGCCAAGATTGGCATTGATGCAATCGTGCTATCAAATCATGGCGGACGACAATTAGATCGCTCTGTTGTTCCGCTCGAGCTTTTACCTTCAGTCAGAGCAGCCATTGGAGCTAAAGGCAGCGGACCACAAATTTATATCGATGGTGCAGTTATGAGCGGAGCAGATGTTATAGCTGCCATTGCTTTGGGGGCAGATGCGGTACTAATTGGTAGAGCATATTTATATGGGGCAATGGCTGCAGGTGAAGGTGGGGTTAAGAAAGTAGTTGAGCTATTTAGATTTGAAATGGAAACTGCGATGAAGTTAATGGGTGCAAAAAACTTAGGAGAATTAAGCCCCGATTTTGTAAATATTAGAGCTTAAGCGTATCTAGCGTGGAGTGCTCCATCCACCATTAAATCTGAGCCCGTAATAAAAGATGCATCTTTTGATAATGTAAACAGAATTACATTTGCAATCTCTTCAGGCGAGCCAAACCTTGCATTAGGGGCAACTGAAAGTGCGTGTGCCTTTTCATCTGGAAATTTTTCCATGTAGCTTTTCAAAAGTGGTGTTGCAGTTGTTCCTGGAGATACTGAATTAACTCTAATTCCATACTTTCCTTCGTCCAAGGCAAGGTTTCTTGATAATCCAATAATTCCACCCTTTGCTGCAGAGTATGGAAAGAAATTTGGCCGAGACATGCGACCATGAATTGATGAAATATTCACAATTGATCCATAGTGTGCTTTGCGCATACTTGGTAGACAGAGTTTTGCTAAATACCAACTTGATTTTAAATCAAGTGCAAAAAAATCATTCCACTCTTCCTCTGCATATTCCACTGCATCTGCATATGAGTTTCTTCCTGCATTTGATACAGCCACAGTTACAGGTCCAAAATTTGTAACCAATTTATTGAACCCAGCTTTAAAAGTTTCAAACTTAGATACATCTGCATTTGCATACTGAACTTGATGACCTTCTTTAGTTAATCTTTCAACAAGTGCGTTACCTTTAGCATCATCAATATCAACAAAAGAAACCTTGGCTCCCTCT
>Ga0129333_10003580_pt1 | contig 14551 bp, 14 predicted proteins | sample CPB6_08_DNA_FD_94474 | JGI IMG/M metagenome (GOLD analysis project Ga0129333, IMG submission 94474) | Freshwater to marine salinity gradient microbial communities from Chesapeake Bay, USA - CPBay_Sum_0.6_0.8_DNA | ecosystem: Environmental > Aquatic > Marine > Coastal | place: USA: Chesapeake...
ATGCTCATTCTTTTACCTCTTGAACATAAAACAATTCATCACGCCAGTTGCGACCAGCAATATCAAAAGTAAAACCTATCTTACCAAGAGAAAATAGGAATGAAAACAACCTTCCATATCCCATAGAGATTTGTAGATAAGGCCAATCAAACCAAGAACCATATTCACCAATATCAACTGCAACTTGAAGAAGTGCTTGTCTTTCATTAAACAAAAGAGTCAAGCAATATTCTTTACCGTAATCTTCTCTCACATACCATTTTGCAATTTGAAAGATTTTCATTGAACATTCTCCTCTGGGAATTCAAACCATTCATATAAAGAGTTCATAGCATCATTTACAATACAATCAACCACAGCATCTGGGTGTGGTTTTTCTACGTGTTTATGTGCTCTATTATAACCAAAGCGGACACCTTCCTCAAGAGCCATTTCTAATACTTTACGAAAGTTCGGTTTCATCTTTTTTACTCATAAAATTTTCAAGTGCATCAAGATCATCTTTTAAATCTTGCTCTTTCTTCTGATCATGATAATAAGACCACAAAGCGTTATGAACGTCCATTAAGTGATCAACCCAAAAACCAGCAGGATAGATTCCAAGTTCAGATTGCAGACCGCGATGACTACAACCCTCACGTTCTGCCTTACACATAATGTGAGTAATTGCTTCTACCATATCAAGTTTATCTTCTTCGGAGAGCATAAAATACTTTCCGATCGCACGTTCTTTTGCTTCTTTATTTGCCTTCTGAAGTTCTTTACATCCATCAGAGTCCCACCATTCTTGGAGTGCTTTTCCAAGATCATTAGGTTGTTTTTCAGTCATTACCCTCAAGTTTACCTATGATGTATCCTAGCACAAGACCACTCATGAACGCAACAAATAAGTAAAGTTCATGAGACGTAAACTGTATCAGATCAGTCACGTTGTCTCCAATCCTCTGGTTTATCTTCTGTAAAGAAATCTACAATTTCATCAACACTATTAAATCTAGAGATTCCCTTACTTTCGTGTCCAGTACCACCAATATCAAGTTGATTTAAAAAATCATCCAAATCTCCTTCTTGCATATTAGGATTTTCTGCTTTTCTCCTTGCCTGACGGAGCATTGTACCTGCACTACGATTTGCTTTTGCAAGTTTCTCTGCCCAAATCATATCTTCCAATTTAACTTCTTTATGTTTTGCAATTCGGTCACAAATAAATTCAAGACGAAGACGATATTGTGTGGAGAGCATAATTTATTGATTTTTTTTATATTTAGTTGAACCATGTAATAATAGAGTATCTTGTTCCCTTTGTTATAGGCATAATTTCATGAGGATACATAAAGTTTGATGGAAATACAATCGCAGATCCTTTTTTAAGTTTATACTTCAATTCCCTATCAAAAAAACCAAATTCACCACCTTCATAATCATCATTTAAACAAAGAGAGCATGATAAAGTTCTTGGGTATTCTGTATGATTATCGGTATGTTGTACATAAAATCCTCCCTCTTCATATTTCAATAATCCGTATCCAGAATCTTTACTTGCAGATAAATTATTATACTTATTATTCATTTTAGAAAAGATACTTGAGACAACAGCATATATGTCATCATCTATTTTTTTTCTTATAATTTCGTTTTTATCTATGGATTGTTTTGTTGAAATATCAATTAATTGACAATTTCTGACATTTTTATTCAGACCACTAATTGTAAGAGAATTACTCCATTCTTCAGAAGTATTATATTCATTTATAATCCTATCACATAATTCATCAGGAATAATATTTTCAAATACTTCAATATAATTTTTTATATTTTTATTTAAATCTTTAAGTTTATCAAAATAAAATTTTTTTCTAGATCCTTTACTTTTTACATAATGCAAAAATACTTGCGAATAATATTCTCCATTATAACATTCCCTCCAGTGAGGAATTGTGCATCCATAATAAACTAATGCATCACCATTACACAAAATAACTGACTTTTTTTCTTTTTCTGGTGTTTCTAAGCATATTTCCCATTCATGATCACTATCAAGATGGACTGTCAAAGAAACCTCACAAGAATCTCTGTCAGTGTGTTTTTCTAAAGTATCTCCACTTTTATAAACCCTGGAATATGAATATGTTGGAAGAACATATTCCCCAATAACTTTAGAAACATCAGGTGTTTTTTCACATAAAAGTTCTAAAAAAGATTCGTAATTATATTTTGCTGGAGTTCCTGGAATTTGGTTGTCTGCACAACATTCATCAGGATTAGTTTTACAAAATTTTATAAATTCCTTGGATAATTGTTTTGCTCTCTTTTTTGTAATAAAATTTTTAATTACAAAAAATCCATTTTTTTCTAATAGTTGATTCATTTTCTATTCTTAATTTCTTTTTCAATTTCCATCGCAAGTTTCATTGCCCTTCTCCAGATAAGATACTTTACAATAGGATTCGCAGGATTGTGAAGTATCCACCACTTTGTTTTTTCATATTCTATTCTCGCTAATTGAGTAAGCATGTAAAATGCCCTCGCTACGGATTGATCAGTAACAATCAAGTAAGCAATACAAAAAAATATAACAAAGTATATGTAAGTAAAACTCATTTCCTTAAAGTTTTCAGATATTCTAACACATTTTCACGAACTGCCATAAGTTCATTGTAACATTTTTGATTGTGAGCGCAGTTTCGTAATTCTGCATCAGGTTTTAGTACACTCTCTTCAAAAAGAGTTAAACCTCGATTCCATTTGTCAACTTGAGATTCATTTTTCATCTTTTTTAACTATCACAGGACATGTAGGAATAATTTTACGAATAGTCTCAATAAGTTCTATTTTAACTTGTTGAGATATATTAATGTGAGTTTGAATACGGTTTATAATTTGAACTGCTTGACTACAAGTGATTGTTGTTGTGAGAAACAGACTAATCATATTGTTTCCCGATTCTTCAAATATTTATTGAGCAAATCCTTTGCTCTTAACCTTTTGTTTATCTTTTACTACAATATAATCTAAAAAGTCAGGAACTTGTTTATTTTCCCACCAATATCTAAAAGTATCTTCCCAATTATCAAAGAAAACTTTCTTTTCACCTTTCAAGTACACTTCATAATCATGACGATCATAAGGTTCATCCGAAGTCTGTTTAAAGATAGTTGTCATACAAATTTGTCCAAAGGTCCAGGTGTGTTATTCTTAAGAAGTTTAACTTGTTTTTGAATATAAGATACTGCTGTCTTATAGTTATTTGCAGTATGTACTTGCTGTCCCTTGTAAACAATAATGAATTTCTTACCCCAAGGAACTGCTGCCCATTCCAGGTCTTTAGTTACATATCCATTTGGATCACCTGGAACTGCATCCAAAATGTGTTCATTCTCAATGTTCATCGAAATACTGCAGTTACACCAATGATCCTTGCGCTTGGATTGCGAGCAATAGCAGTTCGTTTTGCATCATCATAGTCCCTTGCTTCAACGATCTCATCGAAGACCTTGCCAGCGACGTAGAGTTGGACTTTGCAGCGCATTGGTGGATTCCTTTTGTACGTGGATAGTGTAGCAGAAAACTCAGCGTTTGGCAACGCTGATGGCAGCATCACCATTTACGAAAACGGTGTCTACGACCTCCTGGAGACGCCTGGCGGTGCCGATTCCAGTATTGCTATAAACAGGCACATGAATCATTCCAAACGCCTTGGAGTAGTTCTGAAGGTCTCCTGAGATGAGTTCTCCACTACGAATCCTAGCAGCATCGCGTTGATCAACGCGAATCACACGGCCAATTGTCTGGCACATCTGAATCACATCCATGTTACGCATCATAATGCAAGATGTAAGTCCAGGGCAGTTAATGCCTTCAGAAAGAATGCTATAATGAAGAATGATAAACTTCTTTTCAGAATCCTTACCCCATTCAGTCAGAGTATCAAAGAACACTTCGCGGGAAACCTTTTTGTTGTTAATGAATGCACCATACTTGGCAGTAATCCACAGAACATCATATCCATAAGACTGAACCTCAGTCATGAATTCTGTCTCAGCAAGCATACGCATGAGAACCTTAGTATTAGGTGCAGCAACAAGAACCTTTTCCATATGATCCTCATTGACAATCGTATCCAAAAGAGTCATACAATCACGCTCTGCACCATAGTCTTTGTCACGAATCACATCAATTTTATTGACTGAAACTTTAGGAGGAAGAATTGTACCATTCTCTACAAGTTCAGGTGCAGGAATTGAACAAATCACTTGCCCATACACCGAACCATCATTCATTCCAGGTTTAGAAATAGTTGCAGAGTGCTTAGGAGTCGCAGTGAAGAAATAGCAACGACTAGCATTCTCTGAAAAATACTGAGTAGATTCAAAGAATGATTTCTTTACACTGTTATGTGCTTCATCAAAATAGATTGTATCAACTTTAATATCAGACTGTTGAATACGAATCAAAGAATTATAAGTCGTGAAAATCAGTTTATGACCATCAGTGTTTTCATACCACTTACGAATAGTATTAGGACGTGTTGCACTAAAGTGATGAGTCTCACCGCTGTGTACATGCATCACATGAGCATTAGTAATGTGCTCAAGAAACTCTGACGACAATTGCTCTGCCAAAAGAATCCTTGGAGCAACGACTACAATGGTCTTATCAATGCTATTAGAAAACTCACGAATCGCATCAAAGATCATTGTGAGAGTCTTACCAGCACCAGTAGGCATGATCAATTGCCCAAGGGAATACTTCTCCATGGAATTGAAACCACGTTGCTGGTGAGGACGAAGAAGAGGAATCATGGTGGATTGTTGTCTGTCTTGATATTATAGCAATAAAAAATCCCCTTGGTGGGGATGTGGTGGACAGTTCTTCAAGTGTCTTAAAGAAAGCTAAGTTCTCATCTTCAACCGGGACAAAGGTAGTCTACTGGATTTTGAGTCTTATGTCAACTACACTAAAAGTGTTGGTATCCATGGAGCAATAGAAGTTCTTACAAGTCTGTATGTTGTTAATCCACTCATACCAGTTGATGGGACAATGTTTAATCTTGCTTGAGGATAGATTGAACCTTCTTCATCAACTGTTCCAATAGTTACATTAAAAGTTCCAATTGTATTATTATTTTTTAATAATGCGTATTCTGTGGAGAATGCGTTTATAGAGTTAGATATGACAGAAATTTTTTGAGATTGATAATTTGTTCCCAAACCAAGAATAATTGTATATTCTGCAGACAGAATATCATTTGTATTATAATTATCGACAGTATACCCAATTCCAGGACTTGCAATAAACGTACCTATTCCAGTTTCTACTCCATATAAAGAAACTTGAAGAGTATTTTTTGCCTCTGTTGTACCAATTCCAAGTTTATTACTAATTGTAATATCAGATGAAATAATTCCATCTTGTATATTTGATGGATCTAGCAACCCAGAGAAAGAACTTGCTGTTACAATACCACTAGTATTAACATTTATAGATCCCCCAATAGTTCCAGAAGAAATATTAGATGCATTTAGACTTATGAGGTTAGATCCAGATCCAGAGAAAGAACTTGCTGTTACAATACCGCTAGTATTAACATTTATAGATCCCCCAATAGTTCCAGAAGAAATATTAGATGCATTTAGACTTATGAGGTTAGATCCAGATCCAGAGAAAGAACTTGCTGTTATAATTCCACCCGTATTAACATTTACAGATCCCCCAATAGTTCCAGAAGAAATATTAGATGCATTTAGATCTGTGAGGTTAGATCCAGATCCAGAAAAAGAACTTGCTGTTATAATTCCTGTGATTGGTGAATAGATATTTACATTAGTAAGTGTTCCGGAACTTATATTTGTTGGATTAATTAAAGTTAAATCTGAACCAATACCAACAAACTTTGAAGCGGTTATAATACCAGAAGAACTATTAATGTTGATATTTTGAATAGTTCCAGAACTTATATTTGTTGGATTAATTAAAGTTAAATCTGAACCAATACCAACAAACTTTGAAGCGGTTATAATGCCACTTAATACGACATTTCCACTTGAACTGATTCCAACTCCAGTTCCACTAGTTCCAGATGCACTTAAGGTATTACCAATTTGTAAACTATAATTTGGAGAATTTGCAAAAATACCAACTGATGCATTAATTCTTGTTGAATTTAAAGTTGTTGAACCAGTAATATTTAAAGAACTACCACTTATACTTCCAAATACACTAAAATCACCACCAACGAAGGAGTTTGATGTAATCGTAGATGTACCAACAACTTCAAAAGTTAAACTTGGATTTGTTTTTCCTAATCCAAGATTACCTCCAGAAGTCAATGACATCAAAATAGCATTAGTAGAGTGATTAATCCAATTAAATTTTAAATTTGGAGTTGATTCTGGACGAATAAAACTATTAAAATTACCTGGTGCATAGTTTATAATATCAAAACAATTTTCACCACTCTGTGGATGAGTAGATCCCGAGGTATCATTAAATTTAAATATAGTATTATTGCTAGTTAACGTAACATCTTTACCTAATATAATTTTTGCAATATTTGAATCTGATGTTACTTGCAATTCGGCATCAGATCCAACTCTTCTTATGTGTATATCAGAATTAGTATTATTTGTCCCTACTCCAATAAAATTAGTTGCATTTAATGAATTTGATGTGGTTACCCCAAGATTTGAATAATCACTTATTATTGAAATAATATCAATATTTGCATCTGTTGTAAGATTTTTTGCAGTTGATGCAATACCAACAAAACTACCATAAAAAGAGTTGGCAGTTATAATACCGGTTGTTTTATTGATATTATTGGGTAATCTTGTATTATCTAATGTACCATTACTTATGTTTTCGGCATTAATTCCAGTAATATTTGTTCCAAATCCACTAAAAGAATATGATGTAGTAATACCAGTTACATTTAAATGATTTCCAATGGTAATATTGCCAGTTGCGAAAATATTACCAGTGCTATCAATACCAACACCATTAAGAAATGGAGATACGCTATAATTTCCACCAACTTGAAATGTATATATTGGATTTGTTGTTGCAATTCCAACATTTCCTGCCGCGTAAATACTTGTATATCCATTTAATGCAGGATTAACATCAACCCACTGTGATGTTGGTAATCCTTGAAGTTTTGATCCATCACCATAATATGTTACAATTCCAGACGATGCAGAAATAATTCCAGATGTAATAGAAGTTATTCCAACATTTACAAGATTAAAAGTTACTGATCCAGTATCTGACGTATTTACAACTGAACCAGTTTCAATATTATCTGCATATAATGTCCCTCTTAATCTTATATTACCCTGAACATCCAAAGATTCAGTTGGAATTGTTGAACCAATCCCAACTAATCCATTTGGATTTACTATAAAATTATCATCATCAACTTGAACACCATTTCTAAAATTAAATGATTTTTTGATATTTGCCATCTTATATGGATTTTATTAGTATTTAGTTAAAGTATTCTCATGATATAATAAAGGGCGTAATATGGTGGGAGATTTTGGTTGGTACCAGAAGATCCTGCGGGTTCTACAGTATGAGGATGTGCCCCAGGTCCAGTAACAACTGATCCTGGATGACCATGATTTGCACCAGAAACTGGAGTTCCGTGTTGATGATCTGGTGCCGGATTTAATGTTATTGAGTGTCCATGAGAACCTCCACCTGGGTTTATATTTACAGAATGTCCATGGATGGCGGCAGCGGGATTTATTGACAAACCATGATTATGATCTGGCTCAAAATCAGTATTTGCGGGATTTACTCCTCTATTTGCTTGTGGTCCACCCCCTGGTTGTTTTGGAGTATTGCTTTCATTGGTTCTTACATAACTGTGTCTATGTCCTCCTGCAGGATTTGTACCACCACCATGACTATGATCGGCAGGAGCTGGGTTTGCGCTACCACCATGATTATGATCAATTGAAACTGGGTTTGCACTTCCCGGATGATTATGACCACCTCCAGGACCAGAAGTTCCATTCATACTTAAAGTGCCACTTTGGGCAATAGTTACTCCATGTTGGTGAGAACCGTCTCCAGATAATGGGTGATTATGTGTTACAACTATGGCATCTTTAGTTCCACCTGTTCTCGTTGTCGATCCTTCGATACTAGTTCCACTATCAGAATTGGAACCGATTAAGAATCTATTTCTCAAATCTGGCAAATTAAAAGTAGAAGAACCATCACCAGAACCGAATTTAGTTCCAATAAGTGAAAATAATGAACTATAAGTAGTTCTACTAATTGCACGGCCATCACAAACTGACCACATCGTAACGACACTACCATTAACAGTAACTGCTGGAAGTTGATTTTCATTACCAGACCATATTACAATTCCACCAACTGGAGTTATATTTGGAATTTCAAGATAATTTGCGCGAATTGTACCACTATTTACACCTGGAGGTACACTTGATGCACCTCTAACTTCTAAATCTCCAGTAATGTAAGTCGATTTTTGGAGAGAAATTGATTTACCAGTTCCTGCGTTGATTTCAACATCATTTACAGATGCAGTTATTGTAACTTTTCCAGTCGTTGCAGTTTGTGCTATACCAGCACTTGCCGTTTGAACTAAATTACCACTTGTTGCATTAATTGTAAGACCACCAGACCTAGTATCAATTGTATTTGATGATGCAGCACCAACTCTAATGTTTCCAATGTATGCATCGCTATATGCAATTCCTGGTCTTCCAATATAAGCACCCATGTCTTCGTCTGGAACAATTCCAGTTCCAGTTTTCAACTGCCCTACAATTTCAACTTTTGTTCTAAAGTAAGAGTCATCTCCTACACCAATACCACCTTTAGAAACAATAGATCCACTATTTTCATTGACTGCTTTATCCCTAAATGTGACTCTGAGTTGACCATTTAAAGTTGTTTTTCCTTTAACTCTTAATGATCTGGTCATGGTAACAGGACCATCAAATTGTGAAAGAACAAATCCTGATGTTCCACCTTCAACAAGGATTCTTTCTCTTACAGTGACCTCATCAAATGCAACACTTAATTTTGAAGGATCTTGGCCAGTAATTGTTGGTTTTGGAATATCATAAGAAATTGTTTGTCCACTAGATGCAGAGACTTTTGTGTTACCATTAAATGTATCACCTCTGCTGTTCATTCCAGTATAAATTACAGCACCACCAGATCTTTCTTGTGCTTGAACTAAGAAATCTTCTCTCTCAGTAAGAGTCTTAATTTGAACTTGGGGAAGAGCAGTCGAATAGTTTCCAGGTCCATAACCAAGATATTCGAAAGTATGTCCAGAAGCACGAATGATCGAAGGTCTTCTAAATTCAATCGGAACTACATCAATTTTTTTAAGAATTGAATTAATTGGATGACTTCCTTGGCGAGTTCCTGCATAACCACGAAATACTTGAATTGAAGTGTCTGTGGGAGCAGAACTAATTCTCATAATTTCATCATTTACCTGAACAAAATCACCAAGATTTAATCTCTTTGAAGTTGATATGCCAGTTAAACATTGGATGTTTAAAGTACCAGCATCACCAGCATCAATTGATGATGTAAGTTTAAATGTCTCTCCACCATAAAATGGTACAGTTCTTGAAGAGTAACTTTCAGTTCTAACATCAGAAATTCCTTGATTGGATGATAAACCATGCTTTAAAATATATCCATTTACAGCAGAACTTGGTAGGTTCGATTCAGTTTTTACATTAAATGAAGTTACGGAAAGAACATCTTTAACTATATAATCACCAAGATTCAGATTAGAAGAATTAATGACTCTAAATTTATTACCGACACTCAATCCATGCGAATCATAAGTTGTAAAAGTAACTAAACCAACAGTAACTGCTGTTTCTCCATCAATAATTGTCTGAGACACTCCATATTGTGTGGATTGTACTTTAACCGATTGTCCAGTAATAAAAGCATATTGACCAGCAGAAATAAGTGGATCGCTAGAGTGTCTGTTAATACTAATTGTATTAACACCAACTGAATTAATTCTATAATATCCATCATCGGTAAATCCATTACCAGTAATTTGAACAACGTCACCGATGTAAGTTGTAATACCTGAAGTTGCTAATGCAATATAGGCATTAGAAGATCCACCAATTTGTGCAATATCAAAGTATAAATTATCTCCATTCCTATATCCAGATCCTTTGTTCATAATATCAAAGGAAGTTATAACCCCACCAGAAACTACTACCTTTGCAGTTGCTCCAGACCATGTTGATGGTGAAAGTGTTGCATCATTTGTATGTAATTTTACATTATAATAAGTGCCATTATTGCGTCCTCCACTACCAGCAACTAGTGTACCATTTACAACACCACCTAAACCATGATTTTGAGAAAATGTAAGTGTTGCAGTTGGTTGTTGTGTTGCAGAAACACTCTGAATTTCTAATCCTCTACCAAAGTTTTTGCAGAAAACATCAATAGTTTCTCTAGTAATACTCTTTTTAAGATCATTTGTTACAACGTCACCAACTGGTGCTCTTTTGGCATAAGTTTTTGCAGATTTTGGATTAGAATCAATATTATCACGATCTAACTGTGGATATAAATCTACAGGTGTTTGGGTAAATTTATAGTTTGTAAAAGTATTTACAGGAGCATTGTTTGCATTTAAAATATAAAGATGATAAATTCCATCTCTTTCATCTTTGATATAATCTGAAATTACATCATTTCTGTAAATATAAAGATTTGATTTAATATCATTCTTTTCTATTCTTGGAAGTTCATCAGTAGTTCTTATATTAGTATCATTTTGGAAAAATCCAGGTGTATGAACTAATCCTGCAATATCAGTAGTAGAATATCTGAATTGCATATCATTTACAATTTCAGTAACTGCAAATGAACCATTAAAACCACGATTAAATTCTCCTACTGTAGTTTCAATACTGTCCTTAATTCCTCTAACAATTATAATATCATTGACTTTGAGTTTATGAGGAGTTTCTGTTGTAATAGTTACTGTTGATCCAGACAGAGAACAATTTACAACAAATTTTTGATTTCTTTTATATCTTGTATCATCTAAAGTTAATGTTGACTTTAAAGAACCAAATATTTCTGTATTATTAAGTGCTCCAGTATAACTAGAATCTTGCATAATAAATCCAATTTCTGGATTTTTTGCATTAACAGATTCTTTTGGGATTACAACTCTTAATTTATAGACTTTTTCATCAAGACCTCTTTCATCTGCATTTCTGGTTACAAATGCAAGATCTGTAGATTCCGAATATTTGTTTTCATCATCTGGATCATATCCAATTCCAGAATCTAAGAATGAACCATAAACTCCGTTTCCGGATCCAACATTAATATACCACTGAGAATTGGCACTGTCCCATTGAATTGGTGATCCAATATCTCCTGCATCTTTATCAGAAACTCTACTATTAATAATAATATCTGAGTTAGGATCACCACCATATGTTTGAATTTCTTCATTTAAAAATGCATATGTAAATGATGCCGCAATTTTAATTTGTTGGGCGTTTAAACTAGGATCAATTTCATTTGTGATGGCATAATAAACAATATGTTCAGTTAAGTTTTCTGGAAGATCACCTTTTTTACTTTGAACGATAATTTTTTCACCAGTTTTTAAATTGTGACTTCCAATTGTAAATATATTTCCATTAATAAAGGATACTGTATAACTTTTTTCGTTTCTTGATGTTTGATTATTTTTACCGGTCATGTAGATATCGGCTTCATAATCAACACCTAAAAATCTGACATAAAGTTTATCATTTAACTTTGCGCCAATTCTATAACCTTGAGTTACTGAAACAGGTATTGCACTTTCCGAAGTAAAACCATATAAGTATAATTTCTGTGAATTTGCTACTGTTCTGGTTTTTACAACATCTAAAGATAACCATTCAATTTCATCAGCAATTGAAGTATCAATATCTCTTGGTGCAACAATTGATGTTACATAAGCATGATCATCTTTTTCAAATGCTTCTGATTTATATGTTGAAGATTTTAATGCAATTTGACCAAAGTTTGAGTTTGAGTTTGTAATTGATGCATCCGCTCCAGAGTTTGCATCAAAATGATATGTAAATCCAATTGCAAAAACGGAAACAATTTGAATAAATGAATCATTTGAAATTTTAATATGACTTGATTCCCATTCAGGTCTATAAATTGCGTCCTGATCTAAGTGATAAACTTTTTCTGTATTAGTTTGTGCTGCACCTAATGGCAATGCGGATCCATAAACTGGTGTATATGATACAGAATCGTAAGTTCTTGTAGTTTTATTATATTTTACAAATGCACGATCATCTTTCTGGAGAGATACCGCAGTAAATTGTGCAACAACCATTGAACGGAATCCAGATGCTTTTGCACCATCTGCGTGCATACCGTTCATACCCCACACTGAACGTAATGATATGTTAAACACATATGGAGATGCTCCTCCAACAGTATCTGTTTCAACAGTAACTGACGCATCATTTAATTGGGGAGTTGCATTTAAATTTGGTGGGAATGTTGGTAGTAAGTAAGTAAATTGTGTTTCGCTTAAAATATCTTGAACGAATGTTGATACATTATATTCTGATGCAGAAATACCACGAAGTTTAATTGGTGTACCAAAGTTTAATCCGTGAGGAACATCAGTTGTTACAGTAATTCTATTAGATGCTGTTGTACCGTTTCCTGAAAAGATATTTGTAATATTAATTGGGTCAGATCTAAATGATCCTACAATCTCCCATTCAGGAGCTCTCTTTGCAAAAGATGTTGATGATTGTGGAAACTTAGATGCATTTTCAATTTCTCTATAAGAATTATATGCATTACTGACCTTACTGTAATACATATCAAGGTCAGTAAGTTCCCCGTATGAAGTTCTATTGACAATATTTACACCATCACAATATTCAAAACAAGTTAATTTGTGATGACTAAATCTTGGAGTCGAACTAAATTCTAAACTAAAATCTCTTGGATTTGTATATACTAATCCACTATCATCACCATCAAATAAAGAAAATTGCCAAAAATAACATGCTCCAGTAATTCTGAAGATTGCTGAATTTGGTACTGCAGGATCTGTTGGATTAGGAACATACTTTGGTCTTAATTTTGTTTTTCTTAAATCTAAACCAACAATAGAAGTTCCTCTAGGAACTACAACTCCACCATAAACACTATTAAACTTATATAAAATATTATCTTCTTGAGTTAAATCAAAATTAGAATCTAATTCTAATGACAATGTTGTTGAAGCAACAGTTCCTACACCACCATCAATAGGAGTAACTCTTGCTATGTTGTTATTGTCCTCGTAAATTGCATAACCAGGTCTATTATCAATTACATGTTCGCCCGGAAAAAGTAAAATTGTTGTTTTTTCCGTTAAGTCATTATTATTTCCTCTTAAATATGAAAATCTTGCTGCTTCTAAAAGTGCTCTTTGAACAGTTTTAAAAGGTTGTGCAAGAGAATTTCCTTCGTTTGTGATCGAATCTGTGGAGTCAAGATCACTTGGGTTTACATAAAGAATACGACCTTCTGTATTTTTGATAAAGTTATCTAATTTATTTAATGGCAATTTTCCGCACCAATGATTACTTCTATGCTTTATTTATTATTCTTCCCAATTTATAATCTTTACCAGGACATTCTCTCGAAAACTTACATTCTACTCCATTATTCCACCATTTTTTACCCCAAGAAGGATTCTTTTCTTTCGACATAATACCCTTCATAGCAACACTTACACTCTCCCTCCATTTATCACTTGCTTTTCTTTTCTTTGCTGCTTCACTTAATGCCTTTCTATGCTCTTTACTCTTTTTTCTATTCTTATGTACCTCACTTAACTTCTTTTTAGTTTCCTCACTTAAAACTCTACCAGCACATCCCTCACCACCATTAGTCATATTTCTCAAAATCCCTGTTCCTAGATCCTTTCTACCCAGCACGGAAATCATATAAATTTCGTGCTTCCGTGCTTCTTCGTCTGTAAGATTTTGCTTTAAGAATATTCTTCTACCTTCTTCGGGAGGCAGGTTGATTGTATGGAGTTTATTGTTAATTCTGCCTGCCTTACCTTTCCCGATATAGTAGGGAGTTCCATCTTCACGCAAATATGCGTAAGTATAATAGTTATTCATCTGCTTTAATCGTGGTTACAAATATTTATACAAGAAAAGGAGCATTTCTGCTCCCACTCTTTGCTTAAACAACCACGATTAAGCACTTTTATTTATGAAGACAAGTTATTATCATTATCATAAAAGTATTCTTCATCCTCTGGCATGTCTTCTGGATTTTCTAAATCCACAGGAAAGAGACATGGATGTGCTTCTTCGTCAATTAAATAAAATGAAGATTTATATAAATCTTCTGGTTCAAAAGTTCTTTCTTTGTCTGCTGCTCTACAAAGATCTAAATCGTATAAATGCCCGTCTGGTAATTCATCAAACGTAAAAGGAACATGATTAATGAAATACATTTTCACAATCATACTGCC
>Ga0129333_10003581_pt1 | contig 14547 bp, 17 predicted proteins | sample CPB6_08_DNA_FD_94474 | JGI IMG/M metagenome (GOLD analysis project Ga0129333, IMG submission 94474) | Freshwater to marine salinity gradient microbial communities from Chesapeake Bay, USA - CPBay_Sum_0.6_0.8_DNA | ecosystem: Environmental > Aquatic > Marine > Coastal | place: USA: Chesapeake...
AGTATCGCCGTATATGATGGACTTGCCCACATAGTCATATTCACCTGTGAGCATTTGGTTGACCTGACCAGCCATGTGTCGTGCAATGCATCGTCCGGTCAACGTGGTTGATTGGCCCAGTCGCTGATCAAAGAATCGGCTGCCTGCATTGAGCAAGGCGCCGTATGCCGAGTTCAGGTTAATCTTCTTGACCAGCTGTCGCTTGTCCCAAAACTCAAACATGTCAGTGCCGTATGCTTCCTTGGCTTTGGCTTGCAGTTCCTTACGTTCGGCATACCAGCGTTCCAATAGTCCTGGAATCACTCCCTTGGTCTCATAGTTGAATATGGTACCATTGGCAGAGATCATAAACGGATTACCGCTGTGGAATATGAGATTGTAAACTTCGGCGCTGCTCATCTCAGTGCTCTTGCCGTTGGCCCAATCAATCACTTCCATCTGCCCAATGTCTCGGGCCATGATACTCTCATACTCAAGACAGGCAAACTTGCCTTCCCATGCTTCTGCGATACCTTTGCCTTGTGCCTTGAAAGTTTCAATCATGGCCAATGTGCGTGTTTGCCTCACTTGTCCAATGATAGACTCAGGACTCATGTTTAGCGCACGGATCACAGAAGGATACAGACTGTTCAAGTCCATGCTGCCGATCCACTCGTGCATGCCACCTTTGGGCACAGCAACATACGCACCAGCGGCAGCATTGTCATCGCCAGATCCGCGATGCGGACGATCTGGAACCATCATGCCTCGGCTGTGGGCTTCGTTGATGACTGCCTGATCAGTAACAGCCACGGCACCCAGTGTGGTGCGCAGTCCTACTGTGTTGGCATGTGCGATAAGATTGGTAAGGTCAATGAACTTGAGCTTGTCATCCAACTTCTTGATCAGCATGACGTCTTGCCTGTTGTAGGCAACGAACTTCTCAAAGTCATTGTTATACAGTTGATCCAATGTGCCTTCATATTGGATCTTCTTCTCACCTAGCTCATACTCACCGATGGCATCCAGTCGATAGGTATGCATCTCATGATAGTTGTATTTGCGATACAATTCAAGATAGTCCAGATGCACACGACCCACAAAGTCAAATGTTTCTAGGGTCTTGCCATACTTCTCAAATTCTCTGCGCTGCGGCAGTTGTGCCCAGAGACAAAACTTGCGTGTCCAATCCTTACCCAGCAGCCTGGCAATGCGGTTCACAGTATATGGAACGTCGAAGCCTTCTGAGTTCCAACCAGTCAATACATCCGCATCGTCGATCAGGGTAAGGAAGTTTTCCAACAGTTCCTCTTCTGTATCGCACAGCAAGGTGTTGTCAAACTTGGCAACGATCTCTTGTGCACGTTCACGGCTCATACTGTCTGGCTTGCAGACCAGCGTTGCCAGAACGTTGTTCCAGCCAAGATAGACCGTGATAGCAGTAACAGGGTTAAAAGGATCGCTAGGATCAGCAAAGCCTCGTTCTTTGTTGAAAGCCACCTCGATGTCAAAGAAAGCCACTTGCAGCTTTGGATCTTCGGCGTTGAGATAGTTTTCTTCGAGGCACCGATTCAAGGGCTTGTAGTCACTCTCGTGCAGGCGCTTGTGACCATGTATCCGACGCTCTTTGTCAAATGACTTGTGACTGCTGACTTGCACGCGGACCAGCTGTTCACCTGTCATGCTGGTGAACTGCCCGCCCTTCTCAGGATAATAGAACACGTAGCGTGCTGGATAGTCTCGATAGACACGGCGGCCATCACGACTCCTTTCAACCACACGCACCAGATCTTTTTCTTTCTGGTACCAAGCGTCAACGTAACTCAAATGGTGCTTCCTTTTATGGCAGGTGGTTGAAGAACCTGATCAGCGCACCACGCATGGCGTCAAAGAGATCAGGTTCTCCATAGAACAATATCATCAACACCAATATAACATATATCAGTCGAACTGTCGATCTGTCCATCACTGTGTCAACATCCTTATCAGTCCAATGGTATCGATGGTGGTCAAGAGCAAGTAGTTAGCGAGCATGCCAAAACTTCGACGAGTATAAGCAGCCCAAGCATACATAGCACAACCAGTGATCCAGATAGGATAGAGGATGAGTAGCGGCGGAGTAGGAACAGTAAGAGCCATAGTAATGGAACAACCAATACTGATAGCCCAAGCCAAAACCTCAACTCCGAAACGAATTCGGTGGCTGCGCCAATCATCCTTTATCCATTGGAATATGCCGGTCAGTATGTCATTCATAAAGTCCTACCGACTGCTTCGAGGACTTCCTCTACTTCAGTCATCTTGTGCTTTTCTTCACCCAGAGAGCTCTTATGGGCAATACGAATAGCCTTCTGGAGGACAGATGGCTTCATGTCCAGCTCTTCGGCTATGGACTTGACGGTCTCTGACAGACCTTCTTTGAGAGTTTGGATTTCAGTTGTGACCTGGATGCCTTCATTGATCAGCCGGGTCAGTTTTGCTTTCTCTTCACCAGAGAACATGCGAGTAGACATAAGAACCTCCTTGCTAGGTAATAGCTATAATACTATGTATAGCAGCTACCTGTCAAGGAGGTTTTGCGGTTTTGGTTAGATTACTCGCCCAGAACGTGCTTCATATGTTCGTAATGCTTCTTGCGGTCTTCCAATCCAATCGTGCCGCCGTTGATCCTTTTGGTCATGGCCAGGATGTCTTCGGCATCGGCCAATGCGTTGAGTCCGTTACGATCCCAGAACCATCCGGCTGACAACACAGCTACAGGATTCTGCGCTACCAGGTCAGGTTCGCTGACCAGATCAATACCCAATGCATCGGAGCAGGCAATGTAATTGGCCTTGCCAGTGAGCTGGATCAGCCCGCGGCCGCGATATGCCCATCCTTCCCCACTGGATTCGGGACCATTGCCCATCCTGTCGCAGTAGGCACGATTGGCAATCATTTCTGGATTGCGAGCATAACGTGCTGCCACATCCGGGGGAAATCTCTTGGGCCACAGGCGAGTCAGTGCCTCGGCTTTGTAGTTGAGATTTTCTTCTGTGAGCCTAAGCCCGCCTGATTCGTGGCCACATTGTGCCAAGAATGCTGCTTGTCGACGAGGATTGTTGATCTCATAGATCTCAAATGTCTGACAAATACCTTCATGGAAATATGCGACCCTTTGAGGATCTGTTTGTGGAAAACATGCCTTTAGGGTTTCTAGTTCTATCATCCTGGATCTCCTGGTTATCTCTTGGCAGTGGCAGACAACATCCAGCCATGCTTAGAATGTGCATCTTGCCTTTCAGCTAAGAAATTGCTGAGTCCGTGCTTGTGCTCGATTTCAGCAAGCTCATATGCACGCTCAATTGAAGCCAATACCTTTTGGTTGTCTTCGATCAATCGTTCTACCATGATCGCCGATGTAGGGATCTTGGTTTCATCTTCGATATCAGTCAATGACTGGAATCGGGAAAAGCTGGCAGGAGCATAGTCCCCTAGTGCTCTGATCTCTTCGCCAAACGTATCAACGCTGCTGTAGACTTCACCATAGATGTCTCCAAACAGATCGTGCAGTTGCTTGAAATCCGGCCCAGTCACATTCCAGTGATAATTTTGTGTTTTGAGATAGAATGCAAAGGTGTTTGCCAATGCTTTCTTGAGTGCTACTACTAATTCTTCCATGATGGTCTCCTGTGTGGGTATTTATTCAAACGATACTGCTTACGATGGAAATGAGCTGTCGTATGCCAACCTCTAAGGCAACCTTGGTTTCTACGTCATCTGCATCACCATTCAGCTGATCAGCACGTATTAGATCGTGCGTTAGCTCAAGGAATTCATCTCGGGTAATGGCTCCAGCTTCTAATGCAGAAGACAGCTCGATAGCTATCTTAGCACGCTCTTCAGCCCAAGGGCGGCCACATTGGGCCAGTTGTTCTAGTGTCATGGCGTCAACCTCGCATTTGTTCCGCGTGCCACAGCATCAAGCTCAGCACGTATTATCTTCATCTTGAGTTGGCAGAAAATCACGGTCATCTCTTTCTTCTGCGCACGTTCTACCAAGGGGTCAAGTGATTCCTTGACAGGGGACAACATTTTTTTGATGTCACGGCTGCCCTTGCTGTCTGTGTATAGCACCAGCCAGTCGATACGTTCTTGTATTTTGATTATGTCAGCAGTATCCTTACAGTCTGTCTTGGCTGCGTAGTATCTTGCATCAGTTATGGCCGCAGCTTCATTTGGATCCCAGCGGCTGCTGATCAGATCCATGAGTCCGGCGCATCCTGAAAGTGATAATGACATCACAGCAATCATCAGTGCTTTTTTCATCATATGTTTCCTTTCCAATATTCGATTCGATCTCTTTCAGCACGTGCCGAAAATTCGCCCAGCTTGTCTGCCCAGTAGCCTTGTGTGGGCCACAAGAACCATAGTGCGCTGTCTGCTGGACAAAAAAGCGAGCGCCTGGATTTTTCCTTGTTCCTACCGACAGCCAGTATGTTGGCTGACCAGTTGGGGCTGAAGTCATTGCCAATAATCAATGTCTCTCGGTTGATATCAAAATAGCCCATGTGACTGCTGAGGTTGGTATAGGCTTTGTTGGGATCTCCACCAGGCGTGATGTCATTGTCAGTGGCACGTTGGGTATCCAAGAACACAGCACTGGTCATGCGAGGCATAGGTTTGTATTGTTCTAACGGTATAGGCCAATGCACGATTTTGCATCCATCTGTAAACAATTTGAAAGCTGGTAGCCAAGAACCTCCGACGGCCAGATTGGCAGCGATACGAAAGTTTGATCTCATGAGATCAGAAACCCTATTGACTGCACCGTATTCCATGGCACCAGATTCCAGCGCAGCAATGCGATCGTCTACGCTGTAATTGTCTGTGGATGTAGTCCAAGGATCTATACAATGCAAGCGACAACGGGGATTGAGGTTGGCACCAATGGCCAAAGAACTGCGTCCAAGAAAACTGCCAGCTTCCACAAATAACGAGTGGTCCGGCATCAGTTGCGCTATCGTGGCCAGCAGCAATAGATCTCGAGGATACATCCACCCCGGGATGTCGGTATCTATGGTCCTGTTGGGATTACCGTTGACGTCTATAGAACGACGCATGGTTCATTTGGTGCGATCTTTGTTGTCGATCGCTCCGCCCACTAGCCATGCCTTGCAGGTTCGATCGCCGGCGCATTTGAAATGAAGTATGTTGCAGTATCCTAGATCAGCCTTGTCAATAGTGGCCATAGCATCTATTGAAAGATCCCTACCAACCATTCCGGCTTCGATACAGGACCGCATCTTGTCAGAAACGTCAAATGCAGAACAGTTGCCACAGCGCATGGTCTGGGCAGACTTCTCTGTGATGCTCCATACATCGGCGATCTTTTTCCAGAAGTCTCCAGGTTCGTTGGGATTGGCTGGACCATACATGTATTCATTGATGGCTTTCTGCCGATTGGCAAGGTTGGCATCAAGGTCAATGGTCTCAACTGGACAACCTTTTTGCAGGGCCTCTACGATCCTGTGTGCTTTTCTCAATATCATATCAGCCACTTTTCTGTGTCCTTTCTGCCCGTGGAAAGCCAAAGTACCTGGCCTTCCAATCATTTTGTGCGAAGCCGGTCAGTGCTTCCCATTCGCTACTAGACTCACGTATCTTTTGAGCTGCCCACGGCCAATCCATGCGCAACGCCCATTCTTGTATGCGTGTCTTGTCCTCGCAGGCTTCGTCATAATCATACGAGTCCATTTCAATGTGTATCACTTCGAAAGCACCCTGTTCGTCGGCCCAATCAATGGCAATGTCTAAGCCCCATTTGCGTTTTGCACGCAACATGAAATCCAATCGTGGCAAGCGACTGCGATGTCTTTCCAATTGTTCTCTAGCCGATTGTGTAAAATCACAGCGGTGCAATATCATGGCATGGTCGATGATCAATCCCTGCACATTGTCTCCGGTATTGATGAACCAATCCTGCTGCCACACACAGTGATGATTGAGATGTTCACCAAAACGATAGCCATGTATCCAATAAAAATCTCTTTCAAGATGGCATAGCTCAAAGCCATCTTTGTCATAATACTTCAGTTTATCTTCTGTGAAATGATCGTCGTCGATGGCCCAACGCAATGTGGCATCGTGTATCAACTCATTGGATGATACTTTGAGCATCAATCATTCCTCTTCTTTGATGTCCACTATCTTGGCCATGGAATAGTGCTTGGCAAACTTTTCTCTTGCCACACGTTCACTCTGTGCCCGGACTCGATATTTCTTGCGCCCGCCTTCGGCAACATCTGCTGTGATGATGAAGCTTTTGTTGTAGTTCTTAGCAGCGTGCATGATGCCGCTCATATCACTTTCGTTAGTAGCATCCTGTTTTTGTAGATGTGCATAGGCAGTCACTAGATCACCAGGAAAGTCTTCGTCATAGTTGAACAACATTCGTGCTTGCTTGTCTCCCAACTGATCTTTAACCATTGGATAAGCTGCATTTAATACCGATTCGGCTCTGCCAGAAGCATCTAGTCCGGGATCTTGATCAAATAGTTGTTGGGCCAGCTGTTCGTAATAATAGGAACCAAATTCTCTGCCTTCGCCGACACTTTCAGCAGGCACACAGTTGTTCACACGCACACCACCCTTCATTTTGGTTTTAGGGTTGCCAATCTTGTAACCGGTCCAGCACTTTGGATCCAGGCGAACTTTTGCTTCAAAAAAATCATGCAGTCTCATCGTTTGTTCCTATCAGACAAAGGTCTTGGGTATGATCTCAGGTACCTGGAACGTGCTCCTCCAGAGCGTTCTTTCTTCCTGTGATTTGAATGACGGCCTCCAGTGTGCCGTGTTGTAATTGTTGTTTATGACCAGATCGCCTACTTCCCAATGATTGGTGATCACGTTGTCAGGATGTTGTGCCAGCTGTAACAGTCTATTGCGAGTGTTGACGAATTTTTCATTTGAATATCCGTCGATGCCTTTGAGGAACAGTCGATCCACCATGAGCGTTTTACGACCTGTGATGGGATTGATCTGCACGATACGCTTGCGACAATGTTCCCATGCAGTAGTGTAAGGCGCCTTGTATGTGGCCATGCGCTCTTCTAGGTCGTCCCTGATGTCTAGTGGGCAGTGATCATACAACCATTCTTGGTCAAGCCAATGTGTAGGGCAAGGATCAGATTTGGGTAGTGTCACAGCATACAGTATGCGTGTGGGACATGTGCCACCTTCGCGCTCCCAAGGCCTGTGGGAAACGTCGTTGTGCCAGATTATGTCATGGTCTCGCAGCACGCCCTTGGCTTGATTGCTGACCAAGGTGATCTTGGGATAGCCTTCAAGGCAACGTCCTTGTTCGTTGTTTCCTTGCAAACCGTCGTCACCGGCACCCCAGCATTCGCCAAACAGTTCACTGAATGTGATAAACTGTTCCGGTGAAAGAAACTGCTGGCGGAAACGCAAGACCTTGTGTTCGCCTAGCAGTTGAACCAGCTCATTGCGATGAGCAGGTCCTAACTGTTTGATGTCTACCTCAACGTCTGCTCCAAAATGGGGCCGTATCCGGGTGACGATCATCATGCTACCTCAATCGGCTTTGAGATGACCAGCCATCCACCTGCGGACGAAATGTCCTACCAGGCTTTGTGCAGCATCTTCCACGGAGTCATAGCCCATGTCTTCGTGATAGAACTCAGCAGCATTCATGGCAGCAGCTTCGATGGTTTCTGGATTGTATTTGCCACCATGTTCCTGGCGGATCACATCCTTCATCATGTTGATGGCAGCTGACGTGTCGCTGGAACCCCAGTCTTCGCCCATGACCTTGTTGAACCTTGACATCAGTTCGTCGCTCTCGCTCACTGCTGACTGCAATGCTTTCATGTTCTTGCCTGCGTCGCGTGTGAACTTCAGCTTGTCGGCTGGCATGCGCAGATTGTTGTATGCCTGGAGGACCTTGTGTGCCAGTGCAACAGGTACCTGTGCTTTGGTACCGTCGGCAAATGGAACGTCATACTGTCCGCGTAGGTTGATGACCTTGCGCATCTGATATACGATGTTGTCCTTGCCATCAGTCTCTGGAGCGTCCATTGGAGCTTCTTTGACACCAGGCTTCTTTTCTTCTTCATCTTTGTTGCCCAGCTTCTTGTCCAACCACTTGCCTGCGGCTGCACCAACTGCTGCACCAACTGCATTGCCAGCAACAGCACCACTCTTCTTCTTGGTCAGAGCAAATCCACCTGCTGTGCCCAGCGTGCCGCCCAGTGTGGCACCTGCGTCCTTGAATGACATTTCTTCCACAGGCTCATCGCCCAGCTTGTGGAAACCAAAACGATCTACCATGTGATAGTCATTGCCGATCTTGATGATATCGCCCACGCTCATGGATGTGTGTCCGGTACCGCTGGCACGGATCATGTTGCGAGCCTGACCTTCGGGGCTCCACATGTCACCTTGCATCATCATGAATATCTTTTCAGGACGGGTTTCCGCGATCTTGCCGATCAAGGCATAGTTGTCCTTGATAGTCTCGGGCGTGGGCATGATGCCACGCTTGGCCAAGAAAGCAGGACCCATCATGGCGTCGCGTGCGAAATCTTCTTTCCAATACCATATCTCAGTCGAACCTTCTGGATATACATCGTTCAGGCTCTTGTATTGTTCTGCAGGCTCATTGGCTTCTCTCATGGCCTGTGCACGGATGGGCAATCCCCAACGCTTGAGAGGACCCATCAGTGACAGCACGAATCTGCCGTCGGGCATTTCACCGATGCCCCACAGGTTCCTGCTGCCAGCCATTTCTTCTTCGGCCTTGGCCTTGAGTGCTTCCAAATCATCAGACACTTCGTCTGGATAGTTGTCAATGTAACGCTGTAGCTGCGGATCAATTGAGCCGCGCTCGTTGGTTACGGAGTCAGTGATCTCCATGGAACCTTGCTTGGCCTTGTTGGCCACATCCTTCTTGGCCACCACGCTGACGTTGCCTTCCTTGTCTGTCATGACTGAATGTGTGTTCTTGTTCACTCCAGTCTTGATCTTTTGTACCATGCTCTTGGCCTGCGGTGGCAGGGTCTTGGAACTGACCGTGCTGCCAGTGGGCATGATTGATTCACCTAGGCCGTCGACATTGCCAGCCATTGCTTGCTCATGATCCAAGTAGTCATACACCCTGTTGATGTAGTCTGCTGCCAATGTGATCTTGCTCTGCACCCAGCCTTCCAGCTGTGTCATGTTGTCCAGCATCTGATGCAAGGCAATGGCTTTCTTGGCCATTTGGTACAAGTCGCCCTGTGCCATGCTGACTTCATGGTCGTCATTGATGTTCATGGTGACCATGTGTCCTTCCTTGACTGGTGCCTTGGATTCGCCCTTCATGCTGTATGATGGGCATTCTTTGAGACCATGCACTGGGCAAGGTTCTCCGGCTGCGGTTTCGTTGCACTTCATTTTGGCTTCTGCAACCTTTCCTAGTTGATTGATTTTCATGGTGTCACCTTGGATCTAAATTGTTCGACGACGGACATGCATTCATCTATCAATGCACGATCCTCGTTCCTGATTCCTCGGCTCTTGGAGCCGCCCTTGCTGCGTATTTTGTTCAATTGGTCGTATGCTGCCACTATGGTCCTCAGCGTATTGCTCAGCTGGCGCACATGGTACGCAGCAGCACGGAACGACCCGCCGTGTTCTGAATCCAATTCCTTGGCCAGTTCAGTGGCTTCGCGTCTGGCCTTGGTCCTGAGTCCTTTAAGGCTATAACGTCCTGCGCCGCCGATGACCAGGACTTCAGTATCATCCATGGGATTGGTTGTGTCCAGGCGATATATCACATTGTCCGCATGGAGATCAGTGGCTGATTCTTTGACCTTTTTCTTCTTTTTTAGATAGTTTTTGGGGTCAACTGCCCGACGTATCATCTTGCGATCACCAAACAGCGGGAAGGCAACGGTGGCTATAGAGCTGGACAAGGTGCCAGCTGTGTCGCCTTCTTCGGTTATGATGTCTTTGATGCGCATGATTTTATTTATCTGGTTTTGGTTATCTGGAGCAAGCTGCTCTCTTGCTGTCGGTGACTGCCTTGAAATTCACGGGCCATAATGGCAACACACGATCACGAGGCATGTTGCGTGGCAGTCCCAAGCGCATGCCCGTTAGCTGCTCAATGTCAGCGACGCTGACTTGGAATTTGCTGAGATCATTGCCCAGCCCACCCTGATGGGGGAACAAGAATGCCAGTGTTTCTCCTGTAACAGAATCTATCACTATCTTGTAGAATGCATTGGGAACTATCACACGATTGGGGCCTATACGCTTGTCGTTGCGTTCGTCAAATATGGGTCCAGCATGTATGATCATGGCGTTGCCGCGCTGCAAAGTCCAGCCGCGCACAGAAGTTTCCAGCAGCTTCCAGATGCCTCTGTTGAGTCCGGGCAGCTGGGGCATCATGTTGCTGAGATAGAAGCTTTCTATTTCCACTTGTGGATCCCAGCTTTGTTCAGCATTGGGTGCCACATGTCCTATGTCATAACCACTCTTGGCGTAGTCGGCCATCTCGGCACGTGCACCACGGGGGATGCTTTGGTCTGGAGCGAATGCATTGCTGCGTGGAACACAGCCGTTCACACGTGCTGGCTCCAGCCTGTATGAAACCCATAGCGGAATCTTGATCGCGCTGTCATGCTGTAGGAAATAACCGGTACGGCAAATCAGTTGTGTGTTGGGCCTTGCGATTTGTGGCATTCCATAAGGCACATGATGTGCACAGGCCTGTGGCGGCAGTGGTGGTTTTTGCTCTGAAGCAAAAGAAGATGTAGCAAATGTGAAGGCAAGTGCCGCCAAGGTTACTGTAAATCTCATCATTTTTCTTATCTTTCCTTTAGGACACAAACATTTTCTTAACGTCTGCCAATCCAGCAGCGATCTTCTTCTTGGCGTCAGCTGCACGGGCTTTGGCTTCGGGAGTTTCTGCTTTGTCAAACTTGGTGGCATTGATGGCTTCCATGGCCTTGCCTTCGTAGTGCTGTATGAACTTCTGTATGAAATCTTCAGTTGAAGTGAACTTCTTGAGGTTGAACTTGCCATACATGTCATTGAGCTCAAACGTGCGTGCCAGACCCTTGATGGCTGCAACCAGATCAGCCACACGTGGACTTTCCTTGTTCAGCCCTGGATGTGCACGCAGTTCAGGATCCAACTTGAGATCCGAAGGAGTGAGATCCGGATAGATCTGGCGGAACAATCCTGTGGCGATGTCCTGTGCGAATGTGGAGATATCCTTGCTGAAGGTCAATATCCTGTCAAACTTGCGACCGCGCTGGAAGTTGATGGGTTCACCATCCTGTATCTTCATCTGAACACCAGCATGCTGTATGCTCATGTCCATGATCTCACCCAAGCTGCTGTATAGGTTTCCGTATATGAGACCTTTGATTCCTGGTTCAGGGGTGGTGCGGTATCTGGCCCAGTCTGCGTTCTCTGGCATGGCCCACAGCATGTCCACCTGCACATACTCGTCGCCGCCTATGTTGAATATCACATGGCCATTGGCTGGCTTGTTTTCATAGTGCACATATTCGGGTCGTGCCCGGGCGATGAATTCATCTACCAGCTGATTCCAAGTGGCTTGATATTGGCTGTGCGTCTTGGCTTCCCCTGCCACAGGAGCTACCATCTGCAGATCGATATCACCGTAGACCTTCTGTGGGTCCTTGACAGCGTCAGCTTCATGATGTGCGCTGGAACCAGTGGGATGGCCCATCTGTATTTCCGGACGCTGGGTCTTCTTGAGGTAAGCATTGAACTCGGCTGTGAAACGTCCTACCACGGCCAGCGCACGCTTGACCACGGCTGGTGTTATCACAGTCTTCTGGGTGACTGAGCTGTCCCAGCCACCTTCCATTATTATCTCATGTATTTTCATGTTATCTTGAACCCCAGCTTGCCGCGAACTTCGCTGGAAGTGAAATTCTTCTGTGCGGTGAATATGATGCGTCCAGAGAACACGGGCGGCCATACCACGTCCATGCCCAGGATGTCAAGGTTTACTCGGTCACGTATCTTGGTTCGCATGTAGACCTGCACCAAAGATGCCTTGTTGATGATGGCCTTGAACACATCAGTGAAGTCTTCTTGATTCAGTCTATTGGCCACTTCTTGCGCGATAGCTGCAATCAAGTGGAACTTGGGATTGTAGTTGGGATTGTCCACACGTGCATTGAACTTCTTCATCAAGGCTTTGACATCAGCTGCCACTTTCTTGTGGTTGCCAGTAACAATGCCTTCCCAGCTGTCTTCGGTGATGATGCCTAGATAGAGTGCTACCATCAGCATGCCGTCAGTCTGTCCGTTCTCCACGATCAACTTGACTATCTTGACGAATCGTGCCACTTTGGGGTTGCGCATGAAACCAGACCCAAACTCAGCCTTCTTCTTTTCCAATACTCCGTGTATGCCGGTCAAGCTGGCCGCTGCTCCGCCGCCTTGCTGCTTGCTGGATATGTAGATGGTCATGCCATTGCTGGCTTCCACGCTGCTGTCACTGAGAGTTTCTGTGACAGATGCGGAATAGAATATCTTGCTGTTGACCATGCTCTTGCCAGCCAGGAGATTGGTTTCAAGGTTCTTGCGATCGGGTCCAGGAATGGTACCGCCGCTGAGTGCCAGTGGAGCCAGCCACTCGTTGGTGTATTTGCTGTGGAAGGCCAGATACTGTGCACCATTCTCGATGGTGATGGGCCAAGGCTGGCGCTTGGCTGCTGCTGACACGGCCTGTTGCAGTTGCAGTATCAGATCCGGAGGACCTGCTGTGGCCGGTATGTTGTTGATGGCAGTGGTCACGTCTTTGGCCGTGTATGGCCCAGCGCCGCTCATGATGTCTGTTGGCTTGAGGCGATAGGTCTCGCTGGCACCTTTCTTGAACACCAGTCCAGGATGTGTGTCGCTGACTGCACCGGCTGGTATGCCGGTAAACTTGCCTCGTAGATTGAGATTGTCTTTGACCCATTTGACGAAGAACCAGTGCTGCTTGGTCTTGGGATCCAACATGTGCACAGCCATCATGGCCAACATGCCAGCATTGGGCTTGTTGAGTTCTTTGATTTGACCTTGCTGCGCCATCCAGTGCCCAATCTTCTTCCAGTCTCGATCGCGTGTGCGGATGTCGGGCCAATTTGGTGCACCATCTGGGTAGGCCTTGAAATCCTGGAACACCATCTTGTCTTCGGGATCGCTGGGATTGTGATATACGTCACCAAACTCCCTATTGGGAAATCCCATGCTTTCGTCTAGTCGTTGTATCATATCTTGATGCCCTGTTTGCCCAGCGTTTCTCTGGCATCAGCCAATGCTGCATCTGCTTCGGGATTGCCAGCCATCTTGCGCAGTATGGCTTCCACAGAAGTGATGTCCTTGCGTGTGGCGCTGGCACCCAACAGCATGGTAGCCATCTCGTCGGGATCCTTGGTCAACACCTTGTCTGTGGTCCTGCTGATCAAGCCAATGGTAGGGCTCCACTTCATGCCATGGTGTTTGGCTATGCTGCTGAGCACGATGTGCTTCATGCTGTCCTTGAACTTGCTGGCAGGATCTGCACGCATGGTGAACTTGCTGAGTTGCACATCTGGCAGGAACATGAAGTCCACTTGCACATGGCCCAGCTCAGGATTGCCTGCGATGGGTGAGCGGAAATGCACGCTGACACCAGACTTCTTTACATAATTCTTAGGGTCGCCGCCGTGTGCACGCACCCAAGCGCCCAGCTGTTGTACCAGCTCGTCCTTGGTGATCTGACCTTCGTCCATGCTGAGATCTATGTCGCCACTAACAGCCTTCTGGCCAGTGCTGCCCAGCCACTCGTCGGTGAGATCGTTGCCCAGTATGCCTGACAGGAACTTGATGGTAGGCATGACGTCTGCTTGCTTTACATCCACCGTGGCCAGTTCATTCTTGAACACATTGCCACCTTCCATTATTATCTGTGAGAACCTCATGTGTCTTTCCTTATGTTATTTCTTGCCAATTGATCGCGCCATAGCACACAGTGGAGTTGGTGCTGGAGGCCACGGCTATCACCAGTTCATATGCTGTTGGTGTGAATATGTTTCGTTCCAACTGATATGCAAATGGCAGCGATGTACCAACTTCAGCACCAGCAGTTTGGTTGCTGGCATTGATGAATCCAGTGTTGGCCACATTGCCACTCAAGATAGATGTGGGTGCGAGATTGTATTCCACTGAGCTGTTGGTGCCTGCACTGGTCCATGTGCCTCCTGCGGTCACTGCCTGGGTATATATCTGATACTGATAGACCGCTTGGTTGACAGGTGTCACGTTGAACACGCTGGGCAACACGATGGCACCCAGCCTGGAACTCTTGAGCCTGATGCTCATGATGGGTTTGAAAGAGAGATCGTTGGGCAAGGCAATGGCTGATCCCAGTGCATGTGATGCGGTACCAGCCCGGCCGCTAAGAGTGTATCCGCCTTCAGATATGACTGAATAGCAGATGCTCTGCATGGTGCTGGCACTGGCTGTGACACCTGTATTGAATATCTCTTTGCGTATGGGCAAGCAACTGGTGGTCAT
>Ga0129333_10003582_pt1 | contig 14545 bp, 21 predicted proteins | sample CPB6_08_DNA_FD_94474 | JGI IMG/M metagenome (GOLD analysis project Ga0129333, IMG submission 94474) | Freshwater to marine salinity gradient microbial communities from Chesapeake Bay, USA - CPBay_Sum_0.6_0.8_DNA | ecosystem: Environmental > Aquatic > Marine > Coastal | place: USA: Chesapeake...
AGATTCCTCCAACTTTCACCACAGCAATAGATCCAGTTAAAGTGGCCAGCCTGGCTCTAATTAAAGCAAGCTGATAATCAGATAGGGTCCTATCTGTTAGCTGACACTTTAGAGACTCAACTCTATTAGATATAGCTACAGCGGTTCCTGCTCCATCTATAATTGTTGTATTATTTCTACCAACAATTACCCTTCTTGCTCTACCTAGATCCTGTAAATCTGCCCTCTTTACTTCATCATGTTCATTTTCTGTATACATTCTGCCGCCACATACTGCGGCTATATCTTCTAACATCTCTCTTCTTGTTTCTCCAAAGCCTGGAGCTTTTATTGCACATGATATTAGTGCATTTCTAGCTTTATTTAGTATCAGAGTTTGTAATGCTTCGCTATCAACGTCTCTAGCTATAACTAGAAGTGGCCTTCCGGTGCCAGAAACTTTTTCTAAAACTGTTAGAAAATCCCTTGATGATGAAAGTTTCCCATCATACATTAGTATGTATGGGTTGTCATACTCCACTGTCATTCTTTCAAAATTGGTTACAAAACTTGGATTTATGTAACCTCTTTCAATATTCACTCCTTCTGAATATTGAATTCTTGTATCTGTACCTGTTGCATCTTCAACAGAGATAGAGCCATTATTTCCAACGGAGCTAACAACCTCTCCTATTAATGCGCCAAGTTCTCTATCGTTATTGGCAGAGATAACTGCAACATTTCTAATCATATCATCATCAGAAACAGGAAGACTGATCTCTTTCAGCCTTGATACTACAATGCTTGTAGCCTTATCTATTCCTCTTTTTATCAAAACTGGATTGTGACCTACTGCAACAAGTTTTGCACCTTCTGTATAAATAGATTGGGCTAAAACTGTTGCAGTAGTTGTACCATCTCCAGCGACAGAATTTGTTGCAGAGGCGACAGCTTTAATTAGCTGCGCACCCATGTTTTGCATTCTATCGTCTAAATCAATGGACTTAGCAACAGTAACGCCGTCCTTTGTTACAAGTGGTGGTCCATACTGCCTTTCTATTGCAGCATGACGACCCTTTGGTCCAAGGGTAACTTTTACAGCATTGGCAAGAATATCAAGTCCTTGCTGTAATCCGCTTCTAGCTTCAGAGTTAAATTTAACGTCCTTTCCCATTGCTAAGTCCTATTGATTATCTTACAGTTGCTTCGGTAGTTGCAGTCTCAGTGCTTGTTGCAGTTTCGGCTGGAGTCTGAGTGGTTGTTGCAGTCTCCTGTGTAGTTGTTGTCTGAGTGGTTGTTGCAGACTCAGTAGTTAGTGAGGTTGGAACAGTCTCAGGCTCTACAGTTTGAGTTCCTAGCTCCTCTACAGGAGGGGTTTCTTCTGCTGGAAACTCTGGTCTAAAAGAGCATGTACCCCACATTGTAGATACAACCAAAACACCTGCAACAAAACTAAAACCAACTTTCCATCTTTGTAATAGGTTTTCTTCTTTCATTTTATTCTCCTCTTATTATAAGCTCCACTTAATTGTGGATTTCTTAAACTATTTTACCAAATAAAAAATAACTATTCACTCCACAGTTTATTATAAAGAACTGTTGCCATATGATGAATCCTATCTGGATCAGCAGATTTATTGGCAACACTTCCATTGCAAAGATCTTTGTTATATTCTAATTTCTTTTTTGTTAATTCATTCGAAATGTTGTTTATCCAGCTAACCTCTTTGTTATATAATAAAACATCTCTATAGAATTCATCTATAACGTGACCATCGTAATAGAAGAGGTGTATGTCTTGCTGTATTTTTTCTAACTCCAGATATTTATCATCCAAATATCTTTTCTGCCTTTCAAGCTCTTCATCAGATCTAATAAAGAATGCTTTATTAGAAAGGCAGTACTCAGTATCTCTAACTGATAACTCTTTTTTTAGAGTTAAAGATCTATCGCACATATTGCGCATAGAAACTCTTTCTATGCATACATCTCTTGCATGTGCATTGCTAATGCTTAACAAAATAAAGATTAGTTTTATCATTTCTCTTCCTTAGAAGTTTTCATCCTCTTCAATCTGCCCTGCACTCTTTCTGAGGCATAGGCAATTTCATCTTCATCGAGACCACTTACAAAGAAGTAAAACATGGCCTTTTTTCCAGCAGTTAGACCTGATTCTAACTGCGAGATTTTATATCTAGCAGCATTTATTTGCATTACATCTGATAATAATGCATATGCAGCATCTAAAGAGTCCTGGTCATCACACTCATCAATCATCTTTCTAAATTCATCTAGCTGTGATTTTTTGATCATTTTTTATCTCTTTTATTTTATATTATTGAATTCAATAATTTCTTTAACTACAGGATGGAGAATTGGATGATCTAGTAAATATAGAATTAGGCTTTTATCAAAATTCTCTTGAAGAAAAAGAGATACAAAGGAGTTGTAATTAACAAAACTATTATATAGCCTTCTCTTGTTTATTTTTTTATCATAACTGGGTTTAGAACATGGCTCTGCACTCATAAGTAGTGTTGCAACTGAGCCTGCTTGAGTTACATCATTGTTTATAACATCTATTATATCTTTAGATGATGATTCAATAAAGGCATTCGATATATAATCACAAAGATCTTTTGTTAGACTGAGGTTGTATCTTTTTGCATATTTTAAATACCTAATGCTTTTATAACACTTGGCATCAAATGTTTCATTTTTATCATGAAAATATTTTTCACTCAATGATAATGTTTTGTTTTTTACATCTCTTACCGAATCAGTATGTGCATAGAGCTTTCCATTATACCATGCAACTTTACATATATTTAAATCAAAGCCTTCGAACAACTCTTCTGGGTTATTTTTTAATGATTTTATAAACTGAAAGGGTAAGCTTCTATGTACCTCATCATCTTTGACAAGCCTTGAGTCAATGAAGCTTGGTTTTCCATTTGCAGTTCTTAAGAAAGTATTTGCAAATACGCTTTGCTTTTTTAGCAGAAAATTGTATTTATCATAAGATATGCCTTTACCATATTTTGAGATATAAGCAGAATCAAAGTTAGGAGATAAAAATAAGTTTATTTTTTCATTTTTTAATGATTTATGTGTTGGCCATATATCTACATCTGAATATGAGAGACTAAATGGTGAGCGTAAGCCAACAGAGGTTATACTTTGTTCGAAGTAAGGAAGAAATTCTTCTTTTACTATTAAGTAGTAGTATAGTACTGATAGTGGAAATCCTCCAGCAATAATCAGGTCATTGCTGAGTAATTCCTTTTCAGCCACTTCTCTACTAATTATGTTATTAATAGTTGGATTTTCAATAATTAGGACTTCACTCATGAGATATTCCATTAAGTATGCAGATTTTAACGATACGGGCAGCCCGTATACTGGTAGTATAAGCGCGCATATCTACGATGCCAAGAGCTTATCTGACTCGAATAAGATCCGGGAGTATGAAAGGCTCTTGGCAGCATGTGACAAAAAAGCATATTCAGTAAAAGAATTAGATATAATTGGAGACAAGATGGCCAGGGTTGTGGCACCATTGATGGATAAGGTGCTATACATGGTCAAAGATAAGGTGCCGGGATTAGGCAATTTATCTGAAGGTTTATATGAAGGAAGTAGTAATATTCTATCTAAGGTTTTATCTACAAAAAATGCTTCATATAGATATATGAGATTATCAGAATTATCTGGAAGCAGCTCGTGTAAGCTTAAGTCAATTGAGAAGAGTGCAATAAACATTGCAGAATCTAACGGAATTATTGTCGATTCTTTTTTAGAGTTAGAAGCTCTAAATAAAAGTATATCAAAAAAATCACAATCTATGGGAGTTAGAAATATTCCAAAAAGTACGTCTGGTTTCGCAAAGTCTATACCATTTATTGGTATAGTTACGGATGTAACTGTAATGTGCAAGAATATATATGAATCATGGATAAATGGAAAAAAGATAATACAAAAATTACCTTTAAGCAAGTATGGAATAACTATAGAAGAAGCAACAATACCACTAAAAACTAATATTTCTAATATTTCAAAAAAATTAGAAGAATTATCAAACAAATATTCTGAGTCTCCAGCAGAATTATTTGAAATATTAGAAATAGCTCAAACTTTAAAGGGGTACTCTACAGACTTTGTCTCAGCAATATTAAACTTCTTGATGGTTATTTTAGATATCGTAGAATTTTTTGGAATTGGCTCATTGGTATCTTTTGTATTATCAATTCCGCTAATTAGCCTTGAAGTTGAAAATGATATATTTGCAGAAAGTAGTTATGATAAAGTTGTTGAAAATATAAGATTAATTTGTAATAAAAAAATTGGATATAACAATATTGAATTATCTGAATCTAATAGAGATTTTATAAAAGGCCTGATAGAAGAGTCTGGTTTGTAATTATTTGCTTTTTAAATAATTATAATAATCTATTATATATTGTTCCGTCATGGTATCAAAATCTGCTACAAAGAATAAAATCCATTCCACAATCCTATCTTCAATAAAAGATATTTCAAGAATACGTGATATATCTTTATATAGAATTCTTCTTTCTATATAGTTTTTATAACCATGATTTAAATAATCAATAATTTTTAAATCTGATTCTTTGACGATAAAAGAACTGTGATTAATATATGGAATCTTAAGGTAGCAATAAAAGTTTGTTTTATTGGGCTCAGATGAAGCAGTCCACATAAAATTTAAAACACATATTTTATTATTCTCATTACCTTTTAAACTATATGTAGCGCACAAAGATAAGGCATCATTTATATTGATATTATGAAATAATAATTCAAATATTCCAATTTCAGATTCATATAAAATTATTCTGTCAAGCATGAGTATTAATTCTTTTTGTGATGTACTTTTCTATATTTTCTGATTTTGAAGATAGATCAATATAAAAAATTATATCATTGCTTCCAAGCTTGTTGAGGAGTGCCATCAAATATTCTTCATCTTTTGGTGATATTTTTACATTACTACTTATATTTTTTGAGATTTCATCAATACGCAACAAAACCTCATCCCTACTAAGTTCTTTTGATTCCAAGGCTATAATTCTTGTTGAAAAATCAGGAGAGTCTAAAAATAGGTCAGGATTAGCTTCAATACCTATTCTTGTAGCAATGATTCTTCTAACTCCGAAACTTTTATCATTAACATAATTTTTTAAATATTTATGAGGAACAATTCTTGCTGAATAAGTTTTAACTCTATTATCGCTAGATTTCATTCCTCTTTTTGCAGCAGTAATCTGATCTTTAGATGTAGAGTTATATAGTGTATATAATAAAATAATTCCATCACTATGCTTAATTAAAGTATTATAAAGATTTTTATATCTTTCGTCCATTCTATTTGAAATAACTTCACTTACTAAATGATGTATACACTTTGTATGTAAGGCACCCTCATTAATGTCAATATTTGAGTTGAAAAACACATATTTTGGATGTCTACACCATTTTTTATTTGAAAATAATAGTTTTAGTCTATTCTTTGGTAAAGAGAGTAAGTAAGAAAATATCTCACCTAGATTATATTCAAATCTTGAGTAGTATTTTCCAACATTTACCTTAAAAGCATTTTGCTTTATTATTTTAATAAACATATTGTATTCATTATTAGTCATTTTTTATCCAGCTTTATATTGGTAAATTTTTAAAAATTATAAAATTTATGATTTATTAAATCTTTACAAGAATCATATTTTAAATTTGGCAATATAGTCAGAACTTTTATCAGCCAATCCTTTACATCATTGTTTATAAACGGTAAATATGCAATGTCAAGTATGGTATCTATTTTACAATCGACTTTATAGTGTGTAGCAGCATCCTCTATATACTCTTCTGTACTAAGTAGAGCTGCCTTATTAAGTAAGTCTTGTTTTGAGAGGTTATCGTTAATAAATAAAGATCTTGGTAAAAATATATGTGATTCTATCACAGAATTATTTTCATTAATATTAATCTGAATATTAAATACTAAATATGAAATTCCTGCAATTTCATTGAGACTAGAGATGTGAAATGAATATAAAATAACAATTACATTATTGTTGCCGTATTTGTGCCCTGTAAATTTTAACTCATATTTAAAGCATGAGTCTGAATATTGTTTTTCTATTCCAGAAAAAGAAATAAATGACATAAATATTTATGAGTTATGTGCTTTATGGTGGCAAAAAAGGATTGTGCGGGCCTTCGTATACGGCCCGCACAAAATGGATCAGATAATTTTGTAATTACCCTATCTCAACCCTGGTGGGTGGCGTTCTGCCATTATCTCTTGAAATATAAGGAATGGTAACCATTAGTATTCCTAATTCAAGTTTAGCAGAAATTTTTGAGCAATCTAAACCTTCTGGTAGATTAAATGATCTATTAAAACTAGATTTACTAACTTCTTTTAGCAGTATATTTTTTGATGTATCTGATGAATCATTTGATATATTTGATTTTATAGAAATAGTACTATCTGTAAATTCTAGTTCAATATCTTCTTTTGAATAACCTGGGACGGCTGCCTCTATAACATACTCTTTTTTTGTTGAATATATATTAACCCTCGGATTGATCTGTCTTAGCTGTTTTGAACCAAGTTTAATTAGCTCATCTAGAGCTTCTCCAATATTATTATTAAATGGTTCTGCAAAAAAATCATTACCATACCCTCCTGGTCCAAATGTTCTTTTATTTCCAGTTTTGCGATTTTTTGTTTCAGCACCATCATTGTTTGTAAGATTTTCATTTAAATCACGCATCCAATTTGGCATATTATAAAACATACTTTCTCCTATAATGTTATTTATTTTGATAAAAATTTACTTTTTCATTTTCATAAATAGTACTTATTATATAGTGTAAAACACTATATGGATCAGCAGATCCGTTTGGTCTTCTATCTTCTATAAACCCCCTACCATGTGAGAGTACCATATCTGGTATTCTCACTCTATCAAGAATTTGTTCATGAGGATTGAGTGAAAAAACAGAAGCCAAATTATTTTTAGTAGCCTTTAGAACATTAAGATTTGAATTTAACCATTCAATTCCATCATCACCTCTCATTAAATCAGAAGAAATTGTTGTAATTAAATTATTATCTACTCTAGTATTTCCAAAATATCTTGTATCAAATATAATTTGATATCCATATTTTTCAGCCAACCTTTGAGTTAGAAATCTTAAAAAGATTATATTGTCTGCCATTTTAACTAGATCAAAATCATAAGAGTCAATATCAACACTCCATTGAAATGGGTATGATTCAAAAGTAGAGCCCCTTATTGGTAGAGAAAGGGATAAGCATAGGTTTATTAGATCTTCTATGAAATCTCTATGATCTGAGTTTATAGTGCAGTAATTATCATTGTATTTATAATTCGATATGCTATCAGATAATGCACTATATGGCGAGCCGTAATATGATGAGTTTTCATCTTTATTCTTAGATAAAATTAGGAATTCTTGCTTGAATGAGGCGATAAAATTAACTGACCCAGCATTTTTCACTAAGGATGCATTACTAATAAGAGAGCTCAGCTTATATCTAAAATTATATTCGGATAGTGATCCATCAATACCCCTTCTATCGCATAGAGCTATAATACCGTCCTGTCTTTGTGGGTCAGGCAATACACTAACCGGAACAAGAAGCTTCTTTTCGTTATCAATTGAAGTTTTTAACTCATCAATATATGAAAAAGGAACATCTTTAATTGTAAAAGAATTTGCAGGCAAGTCATGTATTTTTGTCTTACAATGAATACTATTCAGCCTGGACGGCTCAATCCATATATACTCTATTTTTTTTATCATATTAAAAACTCCATTGTTTTGCAATATTTTGCAAAATATGAATCATTTATCATTGATTTAAATCCCAATTCTGCAAATATATCTCTAAGAATTTCCCTATCAAACTCGCCATTATAATACTTCAATCCTGACTCATATTCTTCAACATTTGCAAACTTTACCAGACTATATGAATGGTCAAATTCATTTTTAAATTTTACATCATTCATTTTTTTGGAAAAAAGAGCTGGATCTTTTAGTATTTTCATAGCACCAACTTTACCCACTCCCTTTACACCTGGTATGTTGTCTGTTCTATCTCCAACCATTGCTTTATACTTTGCATAATCAACATCCATCTTCTCCCTATAAGATTGGGAAACTGGATTCCACAGCTTTACGTTATCTGATAGATCAAGACTTTGTATAAAGTCAGTATCAGAAGATACTATAATTTTTTCTCCTTTTAAGGTTTGCGCGAGATGATTTATTATATCATCGCACTCTAGATCTTCATGATAAACCGTTGTAAATGGCAATCTTTCTTTTACGAAATTTATTATAAATCTTTTTTGTTTATGAAACAGCTCATATGCCATTCTTTCTTCTTCGGAAAGATTTTCCTGAATTCTATTTGCCTTATATGTTGAATCAAGATCAAGCCTTGCTTTTGGTTTTCCATCCAAAACAAAGTAAACCTTACTAGGAGAAAATTGATCAATTATAGGCTTTAATGATTTTAGAAAGTTAAAAATAATCTGATTCTCACCTGTAGCCATACCTCCGTTCCAATCAAACCTAGATCTATGCATGAGGTTGTAGCTATCTAATAGTAGTATTGTCATATAAATATAGATATTCCTTTAATTATAATCAAGGCAAATAATATGGTATTTAAGATTACTAAAATTTTCAATAAAGATCGATTATAGTATGTTTTATACTATATATATATCATTTCCACAATTTGGACATGTACCGATGTCTACAAGAGAGCCATTTCCAAAATGTTCTCTAACGAGATTTAGAATCTCGTCTTTATTCCAATGAGTAGGAAAATACTTTATATTATTATCATCAATAAAAAATGTTTGATCATCTTTAAAACTTACGAAAAGGCCCTCTCCTTCTTTATCAAGGCATTCATAAAGATGTATTTGAATCCATTTGACATCTCCGCAACCAGTATTTGGAATCTCTTCGCCAGCCTCATCTAATTCTACGCAAGTAAATTTTAACATTGTCAAACAATCCCAGACATAATAGGATTTCTTTGTAAGAATTTTTTCTTTTTAAGAATGCTACTCATACAAATATATGCGCCTTTGCTTTTGCGTTTTTAATTGTAGCTTGATTACCATGAGCTTTAAACATTATTATGATATCTTTTGTCTTTGGCGATACTTTACATAGCGTGCAGTCATTACAGGTGATATCCTTCTTTCCAGATACTCCAATTCTAGCGGGACATAGTATTGCTTTTTTACCAGATATTTTTGTTACTTTTGGAACATTGCCATCAACGACTAATGTTGTTGACCAACCCATTGATGTGGCTTTAGAAATTTCAGATATAGAAGAACATGATGCTCTAAAATATTTTTTTAGAGGTTGGGTTTCCTTAGATTTCCAATCATGTGTATATCCGATATTTATAAGCTTAGTATTTTCCACTAGCTCACATTCTTCTATAGTTTGGCTTACATCTCCAACGACATCTCCTGCAACTCTGTGTCTAACTATCCTTACATTTACACCCCTGGTGCTCAAAGCCTCTTGCAAGCTTTTTATTTTTATTTTATTATTTTCAATTTTTGAGGATAATACTTTCAGGTAAAACAAGCCCCAGGCATAGCATCCACCACTCTTTAGAGAGCATGAATCTGGGCAGCTTTGGATTGGAGAATAGCTAGCAATAACTGGACCTATTTTTTTATCACTAGATTTAGATACCCAATGTACTTTTCTCATATTAAAAATCCTTAATAATATCAAGTTGTTAAAAAAGCCTGCATTGTGCAGGCTTTTTTAATTAATCAATCATTTGAGCTTAAGGTTTCATTTAAGAAGTTTCTTAAAGCCTGAGCATCTCTAATGCTCATTTTAATTGAGACTCCATCAACTTTCCAGTCATCTGACTTTAGACGAATGCTAAGCTGATTAGATCCAGCCTTCTTTGAGGAGTCGCCATTGGTGATGCCGAAGATTGCATTGCTAGTTTCACGGGTTTTTCTTAGTGTCATGTTTTCTCCTGTTTTTGTATGGTCAGTTATTTTGAGTGATAAGATCGGGGTCAAGTCCCCACTTATCTCTAGAGATATTTGTTTTTGAAAGATCAGAAGTTGGAATTCTTCTAATAAAGAATTCATTTGGTTTTATAACTTCTGCAATAAAATCTGTTAGAATTTTTGCATCAGTAATATTCTTTTGAGCTAAAAGCGTTATCAAGAAGCTTGATAGCACAGTTATCTCTTCTTCTATCGACTTAAATTTTATAGTATTTAAGAATTCTGTAATATTTTTTATTATATTTGACAATTCCTGGTCTTCATCAATAATCTCATCAACAAGGCTTCTGTTTTTATTCAGTTGAGCCAATTTCTTTCCCAATCCTGTAGAAGACCAATTGAGTTTATACCTACTGTTAGTAGCTCATTTCTTGCATTTCTATATGTAATAGTTAGGCTTTTCTCATCAGCACTGGTAACTACGCCTCTCTCTCTGGAGCCTCTCCTGTTTACAATTATTGCAGATCCAGGTGTAAAGTCTGCAATGTTAAAACAGAAATGTTCATCCCAACCATTTGGGACTTCTTCTTCAAAGCTTTCTAGTTCAAATGTTGACATTTTTTATCTTCTTCTTGTTGTTTGGGGTTTTGCGTAACCGTGCCGGCTACAGGTACAGGGTAGGCACGGATTTCTTCATGTCTACTTTTTATTAGATGACCATCAAATCGAAGTGTGTTGGAAAAGAATCATGGCTTCTGTCCTCCGCAGAAATATAATCCTTCATACTTCAAATGTGTTGTCCAGGATGGACTTTTCAAAATTATAAGCAGTATCTGTTATAAGTTTTTCAGAAAAATCTATATAGTGATCATCACTATTAAATACTATTGTTGATACAGTATTTTTTCCATTAATATTTTGTACACATATAGTAAGCATTGGAAGAGTTTCTTCTTTAGAAAATCTTCCACCTATGATAGATACAAAACCTTGCATCTTCTCAATACTAGCACCGAAAGGTATTGTCATTAACAATCTCCCTCCCAGCTTTCTATGTTCTTCTAATAGTGTTTGTGGTGTCTCATTTATTTTTGCTGAAAATGACATATTACACCTCATTTAGATTAAAGTATTTTATAAGTGCGGCTTCTTTCATCTTTGCTTCAATCATACAATCAAAGCTTTCACCGTAGTTTTCTATTTTATTTAGAACATAATCTGAATGTGCCTGTGGTTTTGATTTATCCTTGTATTCTAAGCATCTTGATTCGCTATAATGAGTAACAGGCTTTATCTTTCCCCATGTGCTTAGAGACATTTTTAAAGCCTCTTCTTCTGGCATACCTCTATTGCAGAGGGAGTGATGGTGATAATCGAATACTATTGGTATTCCAATATTTTTATATACACCCTCATATAGCTCTGCGGCAGAATAAAGCCCGTCCTTATCATCGTTTTCAACTGTAAGTCTACTTTTTACAGAATCTGATAATTTTTCAAAATTTTTGTTAAATGTATAGAGTGCAACATTTTTATCGTCATATGCAGCTCCAACATGGATATTTATTTTATAATAATTACTATTATCTAGATTCATAAGATCAAATATCTTACCATGATTTTCTAAATCTTTAATTGTATTTTTTACAATATTATCACTTGGTGATGACAGCTTGTTGTATGGACCAGGATGGAAACTAAGCCTTTGACCATATTCTTTTGCCAATGATCCTGCTTTTTGCAGTTGTATGTTTATTTTTTCAAAATCAGGCAAATCTTCAAATGCATATTCGGATGCCCATGGAAAAATTTCAGAGCTTAATCTATAGAATTTGATTCCATTTTTTTCATTCCACTCTATAATCTTTACTAAATCAATACAATTATTTAATGCCAGTTCAGAAGCATACTTAATACCTTTTTCATCAAATGTTTTTCTTATCATGCTTCTATTTGTTAAGATTCTATCTTTTTTTGGCAAAGAAGATAGTTCTGTATTTATACAAGCATATCCAAATACATTACCAATTTTATTTACATAAGTTTTAATCAATTAGCACCTAAATTATTTTATTTAAGAAAAATAAAGAGGGTATTGTAGGCCCCTCAACAAGCTCTACTACTTCTGCTTTCATTATTTCATCTATAAAATTTTGATATCTGGAATCATTATTTTTTTTCATATATTTTAATGATGAATTCAAATCAGAAATAAAATAGTTTATTGTTCTATATATTTTTGGATTATATTTAGTCCATTTTATATGGCTATAATAAATTTTATTTAAATAAAAACCTGTTTCTTTATTTCTAACAATTACATTTTTAAATGCTCTGGCTTCTTTGCTCATTTATATTATATTTTCCTTATATTTACAAAATTTTTTATAAAATCTATAGAACTTTGATCATATATGTTTTTATAAATAACTTCTTTTATTCCGGCATTTATTATTGCCTTTGCACACATTTTGCATGGAGAGTGTGTTAGATATATTTTTTTTTCACCAATTGTTGCAAAATCACATTTTATTAGTGCATTTATTTCGGCATGAATAAAGCCGGAACTACCAGATATCATCGACTCTCTTTCGTTTGGACCCCCTTTGTGATCGCCATTATATCCTATGGCTAATACTCTTGTATTATCAGATGATACAATAGCGCATCCAACTTTTAGTTTTGGATCAACAGATCTTTGCGATACTAGATCTGCAAGACCTATCCATAAAGTATCCCATTCTATTCTTTCCATATGATATCTTTCATATACTCTACAGCAATGAGCTTATATCTAGACCGGCGCAATCTATTTTGTTCTTTGTTACATGATAGTGTGAAACAACGCCCTTATAAGTTCCCCTTGCAGCTTCTGGGACTTCTGTTATTGAATCAGGAGTCTGAAGAGGTATTCCATACCAATTACAAACTGTTTTTATCAAAACAGATAGAGCCTCTTTCTGTATTGGATAGAAATCCAGATGAGAATCTATAACTGATCCATGAACTCGTGTATTTGTTAATACAGGTCTTGCACCAAATCCATTTTTCTCATACCAAGATTGAAATTTTGGATAAAAAGCATTAGATACCTCTACGCCAATAGAGGCAGAATTAACATTGCCAGCATGGTATGCTATATCATCACAGTCTACTAGCTGATATATTGTTCCATCATTATCTATGCAGAAGTGTACAGATAGACCTCTATCTCTAAGAACTGAAGCGCATGACGAGGCAGAAAGACATGCGTCCCAATGTACTACAAACATATTCGGCTTTCTTCTTAAACCTTTTTTATAATTCTTAGAAGGAACTGTTAAAGCGCCTCTTTCATCCATTGCAATTACTTTTGGCCAGTCTATTGGAACCCTTTTTCCTCCGCAAATAATATATTGATCTTTACTAGACATTCTAAAGGAATTTGCAACCCTATGAGTATTTGGTCCTACAAGGCCATCAACTGTTAGGTTGAACTCTCTTTGAAATTCTTCAATTTTTAATATAAGATTGCTATCAAATGATGAGCACCCGAACCAAGACGGATCCCATCCATATTTTTTAGCACTAACTTTGTTTGAAGCTATTTTTTGATCTATTCTCATATTATATACTCCTATTACATAAAACTATATTGCTCTAAATCTTGATGCTCTTTAGATAAAAGTTTTAAAATCCTACTTTCTTCGCTGGTGATGTTTTTATCAATTTTTGGATGATTTTCTTCATCCATAGAAAATAGCTGCTTCTTTCTATTTTCTATATCTATTTTTAGACTTTCTTTTTTAAGAAGAAGGGTATTAATTAGAGCTTCTGTTTCATCAAAAGATGAAGATAGTTTCAAATACTCTAAATCAGATATCATAACAGCTGGAAATCTATCTTTCCAATATTCATTTTTATCATTTAAGTATTTGGAGTAACTCTTATTAAATTTTAATTTAATATTATTAATAATATCAAGATCCTCCTTTGCTTTCTCTAGAAAATCTAGAGGCATACTAATACGAACATTGCCAGATAATCTACTTGCATGTCCTACAAAATTTACAAATATTTTATATTTTCTTAATAAATCAAAATTATTATTATAGAAAGAACTACTATATCCTATGTTATTTAAACATAACATGTCGTTATAACATTCCATATCGTAAATAATATTTCTTTTTTTCTCAGATGAGATTTTTAAATCTTTGAATAAATAATTATCTAACTCTTCCAAGGCATTTTTTATTAAACAATTCCTGTAAGAAAATGTAAAACTTAACATATTATTTTTAATACATAAGCTTTCCACTACACAAATTTTGTCTATATCAAAAATAATTCCCATTTTTTTTGAAATATCTATAAATACATTGTAAATGTTTGAGTAATCCTTAGCTCTATCCTCTAATGTTAGAGGATCATTTTTATGCTTTTCGTTTAGAATATATAGGGGTTCCAGTATATATTCTTTCATTCTTTTGTTAAGATAATCTATCTTATTTTTCTTTAAATTA
>Ga0129333_10003583_pt1 | contig 14543 bp, 16 predicted proteins | sample CPB6_08_DNA_FD_94474 | JGI IMG/M metagenome (GOLD analysis project Ga0129333, IMG submission 94474) | Freshwater to marine salinity gradient microbial communities from Chesapeake Bay, USA - CPBay_Sum_0.6_0.8_DNA | ecosystem: Environmental > Aquatic > Marine > Coastal | place: USA: Chesapeake...
GAGATCACCCCATTCGGTCACCACGGCGCGCCACGAGTCGCCGAGGACTCCCGTGGGGAAGCCGCGGACTTCGTGCGTTTCGTTCGAGCCCCGTCGTCCGAGGCGACGCCACCAACGGTCAGCCAATTTCGCTCCGACGTCGACGTTGCATCAACAACATCATGGCCTCGTTCGCCGGCCGACCCTGGTGGCACACCGCGACGACCTGTTCGGTGATCGGCATTTCCACCCCGTGGCGACGGGCCAAGTCGAGCAGTGACGGCGAACTCTTCACACCTTCGGCGACCATGTTCATGGACGCCAGGATCTCGTCGATCGACTCGCCCTGCCCGAGCCGCATCCCGACCGTGTTGTTTCGACTCTGAGTGGACGAGCAGGTGGCGATGAGGTCGCCCATGCCCGCGAGTCCGGCGAAGGTGAGTCCTTCACCACCCATGGCGATTCCGAGGCGGGTCATCTCGGCCAGACCGCGCGTGATGAGCGTCGCCTTCGTGTTGTCGCCGAATCCCATGCCGGCGGCCATTCCCGACGCGATGGCCATGACGTTCTTGGCCACACCGGCCACCTCGCAACCGATCACGTCGGGATTCGTGTACACCCGCAACGCAGGTCGCGTGAAGATCCGTTGCAGTTCTTCGGCGATCACCTTGTCGTCGATGGCCACCACGGCGGCCGCCGGCTGACCACCCATGATCTCCTTGGCGAGATTGGGTCCGGTGAGCACCGCCACCGGATGTCCGGGAAGTTCGTCGGCCACCACTTGCGACATGCGCTTCAGCGAACTCCGCTCGATGCCCTTGGCGAGCGACACGACCGGCACCCACGGCCGGATGTGTCGAGCCGCATCGGCCACCACGTCTCGGAAGCCGTGCGACGGAACCGCCATCACCACGACGTCGGCATTACTGACGGCGGCACCCATGTCGGCGGTGAACTCGAGTTCGGAGGGAAGAGCGAAATCGGGGAGGTAAGTCGGGTTCACTCGATCTCGGACCATCGTGTCGACCAGATCGCGACGACGAGCCCACAACACCGTCGGGGCGTTGGCGGCCACGATGCTCGCCACCGTGGTTCCCCATGAGCCGGCGCCGATCACCGCGACCCGCATCGTGCGGTTCACCGTCATGTCGACCTCCTCCGCCACTTGTGTTCGCCCCGAAGGGTAATGCCCGGCCTGACACCGCCCGTGATGGCCACCGTAGGCTCGGCGGGGTGGACGACCTCGCCCTCATCGTTCCGGTGCGTGGGTTCTCGTCGGGCAAGAGCCGCTTGGCCGAACGACTGTCGGATGAACAGCGAGCACGACTCGCCCGCGCCCTCGCCGAAGTCGTGGTCGACACCCGACACGGCGCCTCGACCTTCGTGGTCTGTGACGATCCCGATGTGGCCGAATGGGCGGTCGGTCGGGGGGCCGAACCAGTCGTGGTCGACGCACGCGGCCTCAACGAGTCACTGACCGCGGCCCGTGCGGCGATCGAGGCCCGATCGACGGCCGACTGGTTCGCCGTCGTCCACGCCGATTTGCCGCTGGCCCACGACCTCGGAGTCGTCCTGGCCGAGTGGGCCGGGAGTGCCGCGCCGAACTCGATCGTCATCGTCTCCGATGGCCGCCACGACGGCACGAACGTTCTGCTTCTACGGCGCGAGGTCTTCCGCGATTGGCGGTTCTCGTACGGACCGGGGTCGTGCGCCGTTCACGTCGAGCAAGCGACCTCGCGCGGATTGCCGGTCGAGGTTCGCGAATCGGGTGATCTCGGTCTCGACCTCGACACCGCCCACGATCTCGACGATCCTCGAATACGGAATTTCCTCGACTCGGTCATTCCCGGATGGAGCAAGTCATGAGCAACAACCCGCCGTCGGCCAACGATCCCGGGCAGCCGCCCGCGACCGGAACGAGCACGATCACGAGTGTCGACCTCCCCACACCGTCGATCGCACTCGCCATCGGCGCGCATCCCGACGACGTCGAGTTCGGCTGCGGCGGCACCCTCGCCAAGTGGGCGGCCGACGGATGCACGATCCATCACCTCGTCCTCACCGATGGTTCGAAGGGGACCTGGAATCCCGACGCCGACAAGGTCGCGCTCGTCGCCACGCGACGTGACGAGCAACGCGAGGCCGCTCGTCGCCTCGGCTCGCGCGGTGAGGTCGTCTTCCTCGATCAGATCGACGGGGAGCTCGAGAGTTCACTCACCCTGCGCGGCGCGGTGGCGCGCGAGATCCGTCGCCTGCGACCCGACGTGGTTCTCGGCCACGATCCGTGGAAGCGGTACCGGCTGCATCCCGACCATCGGCACGCCGGCATCCTCACCTGCGACGCCATCGTGGCCGCCCGCGATCCGCACTTCTTCCGCGAGCACGGTCTCCCCCATCACCGGCCGTCGACGCTTCTTCTCTGGGAGGCCGACGAAGCCGACCATGGCGAAGACGTTTCCGGATCGCTCGCCACCAAGATCGATGCGTTGATGGCGCACGAATCCCAGTTCGAGAGCACCATGAAGGCCGTCGACCAAGCCGCGCTCGAGAGGTTCCGCTCACGTATCGAGAAGCGAGCCGGCGAGCTCGGTCAGCGCATCGGTCGCGGCGCGGCCGAACTGTTCAAGAAGATCGGCGACCTCTAAGGATTCCGGCGGTTCGAATCAGAACCGCGGCGCCCCGGGCCGGGCGGGCCGGCGAAGGCCTGGGCGACATCCATCCAGTTGCGCGCCGACTCACCTTCCACCGCGAGAGCGGTGTCGCCGAGGTTGCGCCGTTGCACGACCACGAGTGCGAACTCGAGCGCATCGCCGACCACTCGTCCGCCCGGGGCGGTCGGTGAACCCCAGGTCCAGTCCGTGCCGTCGGGACCGGAAAGCGACACGTAGATCTCGGTGGTGTCGGCCGGTCGGCGATTGACCAGCAGGCTGTAGGGCCGGGCCTGCACGCCGATGTGGCAGACATGACGCAGACGATCGGTCGGCTGTCGGTCCCGACCGAGAGTGTCGAACACGTCTTGACCGTGCGCCCAGGTCTCCATGAGCCGCGCGGTCAGGAACGAACGCAACGACATCGCCGGTCCGTACCACGGAACCCGAGCCTGCGGATCGGCCGCCGATGCGGCGGCCACGAGTTCGCGGCGCTGATCACGCCAGTGAGCGAGTAGTTCGGATCCGGAGACCGCCCGGGCGAAATCGACCGACGGGTCGTGCGGCGCCGAGGCGATCAGTCGCTCGCGGTCGGCGGCGAAAGTCTCCGGGTCGACGAGGGCGAGTCGGGCCCGTTCGTCGAAGAAATCCAGATGGCCGATCGAGTCGGCAATCGTCCAGCCCTCGGCCGGGGTGACCGACTTCCACGATGCTTCGCCGATTCCGGCCACGAGGGTATCGAGCTCGGCGTGCTCGGCGATCAGATCGCTCACCACACTCTCGATCGACGGTGATCCCACCGGACCAGTGTGACGCGAATCGACCCGGGAAAAGCGATCGAGCGGGGTTTCCCCCGCTCGACCAGTTCCCTTCCCGATTGTGATCGGGGGAATTACTTCTTCGGCGCTGCCTTGCGCTTGCGACGCTTGGCGGGAGCCTTCTTGGCCGGAGCCTTCTTGGCGGCTGCCTTGCGCTTGGCGGGAGCCTTCTTGGCTGCCTTGCGCTTGGCGGGAGCCTTCTTGGCTGCCTTCTTCTTCGCAGGGGCCTTCTTGGCCGCCTTCTTCTTAGCCGGAGCCTTCTTGGCTGCCTTCTTCTTCGCGGGGGCCTTCTTGGCCGCCTTCTTCTTTGCCGGAGCCTTCTTGGCCGGAGCCTTCTTGGCTGCCTTCTTCTTTGCTGCCATGGGATATCCCTTTCTGGTTGGTATTGCTCAGTGGTTCAAGAAGTCACGGAGAGGCATGCGCTCGCTGTGAACTTCTGCGGGATCGAGGCCGGAGACTTGGTCATCCGACTGGATCGGTCCCTGTTGTTTCATTCGCTTCCTTTTCAGTTCTCGGGTGGAACTTCCCACTATTCGATTAGGTCTCCCGGCGATTTACAAGGAATCTGTTCGTTGCAGTTGCAACAAAGGTCTCGAGACCATTCGACAGGGCCGAGCGGATTCGCCATCGCCTCGACTCGGAACTCACTCCACGAGGATGCGTGACCGACATCGGCGAGCAGTCGCCGACATCCGGAGGATCATCGTGTCACATCGGATCGCGACACGGGTGGATCTCGCCGGAACGGCCGACCGCCGAACCCGATCCGGTGCGACACCGGAAATTCACCGCCGAAATCCACCACCACGAGGGAGAGGTCGGTAACACTTGCTCTGCCGGGGGACGCCCCTCTCCCTTGGTTGAGTCGGCGATCCCGATCGTCGGCGACGAATTCCGAGAAGTGCCAGAAACCACGGAAAACAAGGGAGATTCGGTGACCGAACAGGTGCGGACCACGCGTCAGTCAGCACGATCCGGACGGGGCCGCCAAGCCGAGCCGAACACCGAGAAGCCCGAACGAACCGCCACCGAGATTCCGACTCGCGTCGTACTCGACACCTCGGTGCTGATCGCCGATTCCAACTGCCTCACTTCGTATCCGGGATGCGACATCGTCATCCCGCTCACGGTCGTCGAAGAACTCGACGGTCTGAAGAGCCGTCCCGACGACGTCGGTCGCGCCGCCCGTGCCGCCCTGCGTCAGCTCGAGGAGATCCGACTCCGAGCCGGCGGATCGCTCGCCCACCCGGTCCCGGTCGGTGAGGGCGCCGAAGGTGCCACGGTTCACATCGAGATCAACGGGATCCAGCGGCACCTCTTGGTCGAGCACGGTCTCGACCCGGCCAAGGCCGACAACCGGATCATCGGCGCCGCACTCGGTCAGGCCCAAACGGCACCGACGCGGATGGTCTCCAACGACGCCGCGCTTCGTATCAAGGCCGCCCATCTCGGACTCGCCGCTCACGAACACCAACTCGTCGGGCGGGTGTCGTCCACCCGTCCGCTCGGCTGGACCACCATCGAATGCGACACCGCGATGGTCGACCGTCTCTACGACGGACTCGGAATCGCCCCCGACGAAGTCGCGCCGGCCGGAACGCTGACCGAGAACTCGTTCGTGATCTTTCGTTCGGGCAGTCAGTCAGCCCTCGCCCGTTGCCTCGACGGAGAACTCCGACTCATCTCGCCGTCGTCACCGGAAGCGTGGGGTCTGCGCGCCCGGTCGAAAGAACAGCGCTTCGCCCTCGAACTCCTCCTCGACCCCGAAGTGAGCGTGATCGCCCTGGACGGACGAGCCGGTACCGGCAAGACGGTTCTGGCCATCGCCGCCGGCCTCGAACAGGTCGTGGAAGATCGCCGCTACGAAAAACTCGCGGTGTATCGACCCCTCGTTCCCGTGGGGCGAGCCGATGTCGGGTACCTGCCCGGGGGCCTGGACGAGAAGCTCGACCCCTGGATGTCGGCGATTCACGACGCGATCGTGGCCCTGTCGGATCAGCGGTCGAACCGTGAGGCGCGCACCATGATCGACGAACTCACCGCCCGCAACCAGCTCTCGCTCGAATCGGTGACGTTCCTGCGTGGCCGGTCGCTCCACCGTCAGATCGTGGTCGTGGACGAAGCCCAGAACCTCGAACCCACCACCTTGAAGACGATCCTGACCCGCATCGGCGAGGGCACCAAGGTGGTCTTCACCGGCGACACCAGCCAGATCGACGCCCCCTATCTGGGCGAATCGAACAACGCCCTGGCCGTGCTCATCGGGGCCTTCCGGGGTCAGCGCCTGTTCGGTCACGTGACCCTGACCTCGTGCGAACGCAGCGAGGTCGCCTCGCTGGCCGCCGAACTCCTCTAGACCCGGGCGCCCATCTGGCCTGGGCCACCCGTCCGGCCCAGGATCGGCCCGGGGGTCGGCCCCAATCACCCGAAGGAATTTTCAACTTTTCCTTGACCACACCCATTTTCAGTTTTAGTGTTAAATCCGTGCGGCGGGGTCCTCCCCCCTCCGGCCCCCGCCGCCCCTCTCGCTTCACCTCCCCCACCACCATCGAAAGGCAGGAACAGTGTCCGCACTCGAAGCACTGATCGTGGAACTGAATGCCTCGACCAACTGGATGGATCACGCGGTCTGCAAGGGCCGGACCCACCTGTTCTTCCCGCCCAAGGCCGAGCGCCCGCAGGCTCGTGTTCGCCGCGAAGCGCAGGCCCGACTGTTGTGCCGCACATGCCCGGTGAACGGCGAATGCCAGAGCTTCGCCCGCGACAACCGTGAGTACGGCTTCTGGGGTGGCGAGTCCGAAGAAGAGCGCCATCTCGCCGGATTCACCGTGGCCGCACCGATCGGTGTGCGTGCCCGCGGCCAGCGCGTCGCCGTCTGACGTTCTCGTCGCACCCGGCACCGGCACCGCCGACCTCTTCACACCCGACATCTAGGGTGACGTCGTGCCACCGTTGCCCACTCACGACGTCTGGCCTTCGTCGTTGCGTTGCGCCGTGGTCGATCTCGAGACCACCGGTCTGAAGCCCGACACCGACACGATCCTGCAAGTCGGCGTCGTGCACCAGAGTTGGTCCGGTCAGGTTCTGAGCGAGTGGTCGCGCTTCGTTCGACCGGACAAACCACTGACCTCATCACTCGGTCCGGTCGAGATCCATGGCATCCGCCGTCGACAAGTGATCTTCGCGCCACGTCTCGAACGAGTCATGCGACGTTTCGCCGCCGACACGCAGGGTTGCATCGTCGTGGCCCACAATGCGGCTTTCGACGTCGGTTTCCTACGGGCCGCCGCCCGACGCGTCGGCATCGAACTCGAATGGGCCGGAACCCTGTGCACACTCGAACTCTCACGTCGCCTCGGTGAGCGCGGTCAGGCGAATCATCGGTTGGCCACACTGTGCGCCGAGTTCGGCGTCGACGAGGGCCGGGCTCACGATGCCCTGCACGACGCCCGAGCCGCCGGTCGGGTACTACCGCACTTGCTCACCCGACTCGGCGTCGAGTCGGACGAGGCACTGCTGACTCACGTACGCAAGTAACGCTCACGTACCCGGCGGGCCGTCTCCGGTCCGAGGGTCGCCCAATGCGAAGGTTCGACGAGCCGTGCGTGGGTGCCGAGCCGCAACAAAAGACGCTGCAGCCAACGCTCGCTCGTGATCACCAGGCGAACTTCCACCGAACCATCGTCGCGACTCTCCGTTGCCACGAGCGGGTACTGCTCGAGAACCCACGTCCAGCCGGCTTCCACGATCAGGGTCGCGATGGAGACATCGGGCGAATCGGTGAACCACGCGCGACGGGGCGCGATCGATCGGCGATCGATGTCGCCGGTGGTCGACCATGCCTCGATCCGGTCGACTCGGAAGGTTCGTTCGGCGTCGGCTCCATGATCGAAGGCGCGCAAGTACCAGTGCGGACCGTCGGCGAAGACCTCGAGCGGAGTGACCCGTCGATGGGTGACCTCGGCGGTGGTGGGCGACCAGTAGTCGATGGTCAGCACCTCCGCCGCCGCGGTGGCGGCCGAGAGACCGTCGACTGCATCGGGAATCTCGATCTCCACATCGACTCCCGACAGCGAGTCCTCCCCGATGACGCGGGCGATCTTGGCGATCGCACCTGCGAGGGCCGAATCCTCAGCCGAGCCCGGAAGACCGCTCGCCGCCTTGGCCGACACGACGAGTGCGAAGGCCTCGGGTCGGGTGAGCCGAAGGGGTCGTTCGAAGTACTTCGGCAAACCGAAGTGCACTTCGTCCTCGTCGACCCAGAGGTCGATCAGATCGTTCGGATCCTCCGAGATACCGCACAACGAGGCGAGCGTGAGGTCGGCGATGAGTTCGTCGACCGAGAGACCGAAGCGCGCGGCCATCTCCGTGGTGGAGACGGTGCCACGATCCATGAGCCACGGAAGCATGACGAGGATGCGTCGCAGGCGCAGATTGACCGGACGCGGGCCCCGACGACTCACGACCGACCTCCCGTGACTTCGTCGAGCCACCGCACCACGACTTCACGCAGCAACGGCGGTTCGAGCACTTCGGCCCGCTCGACGAATCCGAACAACCAGTGCAAGAACGCCCGCACGTTCACGCACGGAACCGCCACGACCGCCGATCCGTCGGCGCGACGCTCGATCAACGACGCGTCGCCGTATTGCGCGAGGACCGAGGCGACATCGGTGTGATCGATCAGCACGTGGGCCAGGTCGGCGCCCACATCGACGTTGTCGGGCAGGAGTTTCGGGTCGCTCGGGAACGCCTCGCGGACCGAGAATCCATCGGGGATCTCGCTCACGATCGATGCATCGACCTCGACCCGACCTTCGATCCGATCGACGCGAAACGTGCGTTGTTCGCCGTTCGCCAGCTCGCGGCCGACCAAGTACCACCAGCCGTCACGGGCGAGAAGACCCCATGGCGCGAGCCGTCGCTCGCGACCGTGGTAACCGAACACGACGCCGCGATGCTCGGCGATCGCCCGATGGATCACGGGGAGTCGTTCGTCGACCGGAAGTTCCACACCGAGTCCGGACGACTCGTCGTCGATCGATCCGTGCAAGTCGACCTTCCACAACGCCTCGGCCGACCACGTCGTGCCGAGACGGATGGCGCCGACCGCGAGTCGTAAGGCCCGGGCCTCCTCGGGGGTGAGTCCGAAGTCCTCGATCTCGTACGAACTCCGCAGAACCCGGTAACCGGTCTGACCGGCTTGGTCGCCACCGAGAACGGTCTGATCGATCGGCACACCTTCGTCGCGCAGGATCGCCTTGTCGCGCTCGAACGCGGCGCGCGCCGCCACCAGGTTCTCCGGATACTGACCCCGCAGTTCGTTGCGGATCTCCTCGAAGGTCACGTGGCGACGAGCCGAAAGGAGAACCGTCAGGAGGTTGGTCACCCGTTCGAGTTGGTGGATCGCCACGTCAGCCTCCCGACGACGATCGGTGCGCTCGGCACCACTCGGTGAGCATTCGCGTCGACGAGTCGGAGGTGGACGACGGCCGTCCTTCCAACTCGGAACGCACTTCGGTGGCCATCTCCTTGCCGAGCTCCACGCCGAACTGATCGAAACTGTTGATGTCCCACAACCACCCTTGGAAGAACACCACGTGTTCGTACAGGGCGATGATCTGCCCGAGTGTGGACGGCGTGAGACGTGGCGCGAGGACCACGGTGTTGGGCCGATTGCCCGGGAACCGCCGATGCGCGGCCGCCGGAAGACGTTCGGTGGCGCTTTCGGGGCGGCCGAACGCGAGGGCCCGTGATTGCGCGATGAGATTGGCCACCAGGGTCTCGTGCTGTGATCGCGGTTCGTCGTGACCGACTGCGAAACCGACGAAGTCGACTGCGACCTTCGGCGTTCCCTGATGGAGGAGTTGGAAGAAAGCGTGTTGGGCGTCGGTCCCGGCCGCACCCCACACGATCGGGGCGGTGGCAACGGACACCGGTGAGCCATCACGGTGGACCGACTTGCCGTTCGACTCCATGTCGAGTTGCTGCAGGAAGGCCGGAAGCGATCGGAGGTCGTAGGAGTACGGCACCACGGCTTTCGAGGTGACTCCCCCGGCCACTGCGTTCCAGATGCCCAACAACGCGAGGAGAAGAGGTCCGTTCTCGTTCGGTGGAGCCGAGTCGACGTGTTCGTCGATCGTTCGCTGGCCGGCGAGGAATTCGCGGAAGGCGTGCGAACCGATGGTGAGCGCGAGCACGAGACCGACCGACGAACCGATCGAGTACCGACCACCGACCCACTCCCGGAACGGGAAGCACCGGTCGGGTGCGACACCGAACTCGATCGCGCGATCCGTGTCGGTCGTGACCGCGCAGATCTGGCGATCGCCATCGGCGGGCAGCCACTCGCGGATCAGACGGGCATTGGCCATCGTCTCGTCGGTCGTGAAGGTCTTGGACGCGATCACCACGAGCGTGCGCCGCGGATCGAGCGAGCCGAGTACATCGGCGGCGTTGGCCGGGTCGACGTTGGAGACGAAGTGCGCACGAACACCTTCGACGCGATGCGCCCGCAAGGCCTCGTAGGCCAGGCGAGGTCCGAGATCGCTGCCGCCGATACCGACGTTCACGATGTCGGTGAATCGGGAACCATCGGCCGCCACGACCCGCCCGGCGTGTACGTCGTCGACGAACTCGAGCATGCGATCGAGTAGGTCATTGGCATCGGCCACCACGTCGACACCGTCGACCATCGTCGATTCGGTTCGCGGGGTGCGCAGCCACGTGTGCCCGACCGCCCGCCCTTCGGTGAGGTTGATCGCCTCACCGGATCGCATCCTTCGCCAGGCGCCGGCCACGTCGGCCGACTCGGCCAACCGCACGAGGGCCCGACGGATGTCGTCGTCCCACGGATTCTTCGACAGGTCGACGACGAGATCACCGATCGGAATCGTGAAATGCCGCGCTCGTTCCGGATCGGCCGCGAACAAGGCGGTGAAATCCGATGGAACTCGCCGCGTCCGCAGATCGGCCCAGGCCGACTCGCGCGCGTCCTTCGTCGACATGCACCCGACGCTACTTGTGTCGAGAGGACGGAGGCGGACGACCACGACTGCTAGGAATGACGGGTGCCCACGACCGAACCCGGACTCGACCGTCGTGGCGCCGGGGCCGGCATTTCGGCCTACGTGCTGTGGGGACTCCTGACCTTTTATTGGAAGGGCCTCAAGAACTTCGCCCCGCTCGAACTCATCGGTTACCGCATCGTGGCGTCGGTCATCCTGCTCAGTGTCTTCATGGGCGCTCGTGGTCGGCTGACCCGCCTGGCCAAGGATGTGTCGCGTCTGCGTTTGTGGCCCGTGATCGCCCTCGCCTCGATCGTCCTTGCGGTCAACTGGACGAGCTACGTCGTCGTGGTGAGCGAGGGTCACGTCGTGGAGGCCGCCCTCGGCTACTTCATCGCGCCACTCGGAACGATGTTCGTGGGTGTGCGGGTTCTCGACGAGAAGATGCGACCCGCCCAGAGCGTCACTGCGCTCCTTGGCGCCGCTTCGGTGGTCGTGCTCACCTTCAGTTACGGACGAGTGCCGGTGTACGCACTCGTGATCGCCGCCAGCTGGACGACCTACGGTTACCTGAAGCGCCGGGTGCCGTTGTCGCCTCCCGAAAGCCTCACCGCCGAGACGTTCGTGCTCTTGCCCGTGGCCATCGGCCTCGTCGTGTGGCATCTCCGATACGTCGACTCGGTGCCACGTAGTGCCCACGCCGGAGAGTGGGTCCTGATCGCGTTCGTCGGCGTGATCACCGCGGTTCCTCTGATGATGTTCGCCTATGCGGCACAGAGGATCCCGATGACGGTGATCGGACCGATGCAGTACTCGGTTCCGGTGATCAATTTCCTGCTCGGCTGGCTCGTCTTCGACGAGCAACTCTCGGTCAGCCGATTCGTCGGCTTCGCCCTCGTGTGGGTGGCCCTCGTGATCCTGTCGGCCGACACCATCCGCCGTGCCCGCTCGACCGCGGTTCCGACTGTGTGACCGCCGATGCCGCTCACTAGACATGACCCCATGACGAGTCGACGGATCGCCCGAGTCGTGGTCGGACTACTGCTGACGGTCCCGTTTCTCACGTCCTGCCGCGCGTCATCGAGCGACTACCGCCGTGAAGCCGAGAAGTACCTCGAGAGCGACGACCTCGCCAAGGAAGCCGGCTACAAGTTCGACCAAGCCGTGTGCGAAAAGCCCGAATCCGACATGATCGGGGTGCAGTTCTCCTGCACCGCCACCGACAACGACGGTGACGACTGGGAGTTCATCGTCGAGATCACTGGATCGCGCGCGATCACGGTGATCAGCGGCGAAGTGATCGGCTGAGTCTCAGCTCTCGCGGCCGCCCACGAAACGCCAAGCCGCCGGACCGACGGCCCCCGCGATCACGAGCTTCACGATGTCACCGGCGATGAAGGGAACGACGCCCATCGTCAACGCATTGTCGCCTTCGGCGAACACCGGCACGTCGATCTTGTGAGCGAGCCACGCCACACCGAACACGTACACCACGAAGGTGCCGACGAGCATCGCCGAGAAAGACGTGAGCGGATTGCGATCCTGACCGCGTTCGGCGAGGAGTCCGACCACGAACGCCGCCACGATGAAACCGAAGAGATAGCCGGCCGTTGCGCCCGAGGCGACCTCCCAGCCGTGAGTTGCGTTCGAGTACCAGCCGAAGGGCACGACCATTCCGATGACCCAGTAGAGCGCCATCGAGAGCGCGCCTCGCCGGGAGCCGAGAGTGGTTCCGGCGAGCAGGACCGCCAAGGTCTGGCCGGTGATCGGTACGGGTGTGAATCCGAGATGGATGCGCACCTGAGCGAGCAGCGCGGTGAGCACCGCGAAACCGACGACGGCGAGTGCCGAGCGTAGGAGGTTGGACGTCTCAGCCTTGCGGCGGCTGAGCACGTCGAAAAGGGTCGGGTTGGAGATTCCCACAGCAGACGTCACATCGACCTCATCGATTCGGGGACCGTGGTCCAGGACGGAAAGAGTACGGGAAGAGTACCGACGTCGATACGGGTCGGCAAACTGCGGGCGACTCCACCCCCACTCACCTCATGTGACACGCTGAGCACATGTCCGACGACGAGGTCGAATCCCTTGATATCGAGCCCGCCGATATCGAGCCCGCCGATTCCGACGATGAGATCGTTCTCCCTTGGTGGCAGAACCCGCTCAACTTCATCGCCTTGGGTCTGGCCGCCCTGATTCTGGGAGTGGGTATCGGCTACTACGTGGGCGACCGCAACGCGTCACCTTCGTACAACAAGGTCGACGTGGGCTTCCTTCAGGACATGCGGTACCACCACGAGCAGGCCGTCGACATGGCGTACTTCTACCTCACCTCCGGTGACGAAACCCATCCGCGTCTTCGTCTCTACGCCCAGGAGATTCTGTACTCACAGCAGATGGAAGTCGGTCGGATGATCGAGATGCTGCGCTCGTTCCGCGAACCCGAAGCCAACGACACCGGAACCGCGATGGGGTGGATGGGAATGGCAATGCCCATCGACGACATGGAGGGACTCGCCAGCCCGGAGCAGCTCGACGAGTTCGCCGCAGCGAGCGGAGTGGAAGCATCCGTTCGATTTGCCGAGCTCATGATCGAGCACCACCGCGGTGGATTGCACATGGCCGAGTACGCCGCGGAGAACGCACGGAATCCGGAAGTGAAGGATCTCGCCCGCTCGATGATCGCCGGCCAACAGCCCGAGATCGACGCCATGACGACGATCCTCGAGGAGTTGAAAGCCGCGTCGTGATCGGTCGTCGTCCGATCTCGGTCCTCGTGGCGTCGGTTCTCCTCGCCGGGTGCTCTCTCGGTGATTCTCCCGATGCCGACTCGAAACCCTCGGGTGACGAAGGGGCGGCCGAACTCACCGACGTCGAGTCGTTGGAAGTCGGCCTGCCCGAAGGTGGTTTCGCGGCCGGTGACTTCCCGCTCAACTCCGACAAGGCCCCGCGTGATTACGACCTCTTCCTCGTCGACACCATCGCTGATCTCGAGGATTTCTGGAGCCTGAACTACCCGAAGTTCTACGACTCGGATTACGTGCCGCTCGAGGGCGGAATTCATCCGCACTTTCCCGACAACCCGGCCGATCTGCCGGTCGGCTGCGAATTCACCGGCGACTACGCCGAAGTCGAGGACAACGCCTTCTATTGCGAGGACGGCGACTTCATCGTGTACGACGACGATCTGCTCTTTCCGTCGTTCGCCGACGAGTTCGGCATCGCGAGCATCGGACTCATCCTCGCCCACGAGTGGGGTCACGTGATCCAGTCGTCGCTTCGTGCCGACAATCTCGATCGCTTCGTCAACACGACGCTCGAACTTCAGGCCGACTGCTTCGTCGGCGCCTGGGTCGCCGACGTGCAGCAGAACGGCGTGAAAGGCCGGCGATTCTCCGACGCCGACCTCACGAGTTCGCTTCTCGGACTCGTCCAACTGGGCGACATGCCCGGCGATTCACCCGACGACCCGGCTGCGCACGGCTCGGCGTTCGACCGCGTGAGCGCGTTTCAGGACGGCTTCTACGGCGGTCTCGGACCCTGCGTCGACTACGAAGTGAACGAACCGATCCCCCTCCAATTCGGTTTCTCGTTCGAGGAGTACCAGCGCGAGTCGCCGGGCGACTTCCCGTTCGATCGGGAGATGTTCGAACTGATGGCCGGCGACCTCACCTATTACTGGCAGACGTCGCTCGGTGCGCTCGACGGATGGCGAACACCGACTCTCGAACTGGCCGAATCATCCGACGTTCCTCCGGCGTGTGGCTCGACCGACGCCGAACAAGTCACCCTCGGCGTCTACGTGTGCCCCGACACCGCCGAGATCACGGTCGATGCCGACGTGGCGCGTTCGGTGTACGACGAGATACCGGGCGACTTCGCGGTCGGTTATCTGATCGGCGTCGGCTACGCCGACCTCGTCTTGTCGTACCTCGGGGCTGACATCACCGGCGAGGACCGCCGACTCATGGACGACTGCCTGGCCGGTGTGTGGGCGGGCGACATCCTGCCCACCGCCGAGAATCTCGCCGAAGTCGTTCCGGAGAACGTCTCGCGCATTTCGCTGTCGGCCGGCGACCTCGACGAGGCGA
>Ga0129333_10003584_pt1 | contig 14540 bp, 19 predicted proteins | sample CPB6_08_DNA_FD_94474 | JGI IMG/M metagenome (GOLD analysis project Ga0129333, IMG submission 94474) | Freshwater to marine salinity gradient microbial communities from Chesapeake Bay, USA - CPBay_Sum_0.6_0.8_DNA | ecosystem: Environmental > Aquatic > Marine > Coastal | place: USA: Chesapeake...
AATATTACCAGTCCATGCTGTAGATTGTTGCGTTGTGTCCGGAAATCTAATTTTACCAGTCTGGTTAAATTCCCAAATTTTGGTACCATTACCACTGGTGATTGTACCAATCTTGACATTGCCGCCATTTTGGAAAATAACTAAAGCATCGTTCCACTCAGTGCCATTTGTGTCTGTGCCTTGGTTATATATATAACTGACTGTGCCGTTAGTATGGGGGAACCCTAATGTAACGGCTTTATCAACTTCGGCTACGGGCATTTCCATGCCGGAACGGATATAGTTACCGCCACTAGAGTCAACAGTAAATAAAAATCTTTTGTCTATGTCTATGTTAGGCCTGAGCTGAATAGCGTTACTAATACCACCAAGATGGGATCCATAAATGTTTCTACCAACTTGGATGTTGCCCGACCGTAATAAATTATCATCTGTACGATAAGTCAGGTCAACATCGGCTCGCATGTACTGCCCATTGATTCTACTTTCCACAAAGGTTGGATAGTAGGTAGTAGTAAGACCATTGGTATTAGTTATGTCAACTTTAGCGGCTGCGCCTGTATAGGCTGTGGTTTGGAAAGTGCCATCACTGAATGTTATACCAGGCAAACTAGTAGGAGCTGGACTTGCCATCATGTTTGTCTGAGGTAATGTTAGATTACCAGTCTGATCAAATTTCCAAGTATTATTGTTGACATTGATTAATGTACCACCTGAACTGTAATTAGAAGTTTGTAAGGTTATTGGAAAGCTATGTCCTGCAGTGGAGTCATTGTATCCAAATTGTATAAAACCGCCAAGTAAACTGGTGCATCTAGCCGTTGTAAAAGTTTGTGTGGTAAGATCTGAGTATGTTATTGTTATTGGATGGTATAAATTATATTGGTTATTACCGAATTGGCTATTTGGATCAAGTAATGCTAGTAATTGAGAGTTTGACCCTAAATCAATAACAGTTAAGCCTGAAACAGCACCAGTATTTGTATTGCCATAAACATCTTGTGTAAAAGTTTGTCTATAGCCAGTTGGTGCTACTGGTGCTATTTTTGTGTTATTCGGTAATGTTAAATTGCCATCTGTGCTAAATGTCCAGTTTTTTGTATTACTATTTGTACCAATAACAACATTACCAGCGTTCTTTTCAATCTTTACATATTGATCATCATCGCCAAGATAAAGATCAACTGAGGCAGGATCTCCTGCTAATAAATGGATATGACTAAATTCTGTATTGGAGACACCATCATTAGTAACTGTAATGGCACCCCCTGTGGGCATGGCATTTAATTCGAAATTATAATACAATGCCGGATCTGTTTCTCCAGGGCCAGTAGACCTGGTACCATCAACTGTGGTCAATGTAAATGTGAATTCTGTTATATTACTATTAGCCGGAATGGTCCATGTCACTGTTTTTGTGTCTGGATTAGGCACCCCAGCAAACACCACATTACCAGTCAGGGCACGACCAAGAGTTTGTTGTGTTACACCAGGTCCGGTAATTTCATAATTTACTGTGCCAAAGTAAGTAAATGACAATAAATTTATAGAAATTGTAATAGAGCTTCCGTATACGATATTGCCACTAGAAGTTATGCTCCATGTAGCAGCAGTTGGCCTCAGTACCAAACTTTGTCCAGCAGCGGCTGTGGGTGGTGATATAATTGCTGTATTAGTTGATCCACCTATAGTCATGCCTGATGGCAAAGTCAAATTTCCATCAGTGCCAAATTTCCAAGTATAAGCACCGAAGCCACTCTTCAAAGTCAACGAATCGCCAGAACTGATCACCATTGGGTATAAATTGGCGGAAAACAAACCAACATTACTATCTAATATTGTTTCTTGTTTCAAATATACCGAATCAAGTCGTGATCTAAAAGTTCCATCATTGACTATATGCCATGTACCAGCTGATTGGTCATCTCTGTTATAACTTGCCAGCGATATATTTCCATTAGAGTGTAATTTGACAAATTGCTCTTCATCACCAATTGTCATAGACACACTAGGTAAACTACCGGTACCAATCTGTAATCCATTTGTTTCAAGACCATTAATTACAAATTTTTGGTTTCCAAATGCCATGCTAGGTCTAAGTTCAATACTGGATTTATTACTAAGTGAAGTATTTCTAATGCCTTCAGATATAGACGAATTATTGGCAAACAATATTTGTCCATTAGTACCAAACACATAGTCACTAGACCCTGCTGCAAATTTCACTGGCCCTTGGCTTTCGAAAACAGGTGCCAAGGTTGGTGGAGGTGAAACAGACAAGGAACCTAAATACCCAAGTGGACTAGTATTAAGTTGTATATCAGTTATGACTACATCAAAATCATAGTCACGAATTCCATGATGTTGCTCAGTGAACCTAAATGTATCCCCAACATTATAACCATAATCTAAGCCATGCAGAGGATCATCAACAGTGGTGGTTACGGTCCCAGTTTCATCAACGCTGAAAGTAAAGTTGTATACCCAACCTTCTCCCCCGCCAAAAACGGGGTTGCCTACTGTGCTATAAAAAGTTTCAGCTTCTAATCTAGCTTCAAAAGTTCTAGGAAACTGTGGTGGTTTCACTAAAGATACCGGAACAATAAACGAACCATTCTGGAATACATAATTAAAGTTTTGAGCGCTGTTGGTAACAGTAAACTGGACCGAACTATTACTATCGCTTACTCTAACATTGTTAGCAATACCGCCTAGCACAAGATCAGCAGTGCTGGCATTAGGCAGTAGTCCAGTACGAATATGAATACGATCTGATGAAATAGGATCTATAACCAAATACTGGTCAGATGCAGATACATATGATGTATAATCAGGTATTAATTTCAAAGTGTTGAGATTGCCACCATCACTAGAATCTTTACCACTACCGTAAAATATGCCCGGGGCCATGATTTGTGTGGTAGCAGCAGCACCATTACTGAAAAATATTACACCATCGGAATCAAAAGCCAATCCCAATGGATGAATTACATTGGGTGTGCCTAGGGTTCCTTCAATCTGACTGGTTACAAACTTATTAATTTTAGCCATCTAAGCTACTCCGTTATCCTAAATAATCTGCACTGTAAAATATTTTTGCTGTCCAATGTATACTAATTGGCATTTCTATACCATCAGCTCGGTAATAAAAAAGTTTTGGCTCATTGCCGGCAAATCTGCCCCAAAGTATGTTATTAATCAAAGTATCTGTGCCGCTACCAGTTTCGGTATGAGTTACATTGGTCTGACCGCTGTTGCTGGCGATATGTATAGTACCTATCATTGTGCCGCTGTCATCACTAAATGCATGATAATCGATTACAGCACCGCGGAAATTGGCTATACCGCTGGCAGCATTAGATGGGTCAAACCAAAGCACCGGAACACCAATTGCAGAAGTATCATATTCAAAACTAAAACTTTGATTATTTGCGTAACTAGGTATGCTTTGATTCAAAGTAAACAAGTAATAATCACCTTCTAAATCAATGGCGCTGACTTCAAAACTATTGCCATCTATGGTGACATTGGCATTGACAACAGTTTCACCTACAAAACCCATTTGTAATTGGCCGAATGCTGGATATTCATAACGATTTACTCTAATCACAGGGATTGAGTCGTCACCGGCATCGTATTCTGCCATATCAAAGGAACTTTGTCCTGTTTGCAGTGTTAAACTTAATCCTGTATCAAAGCCTTGGTTTGTTACTCTCACACCACCATGATACTCATTAGTACTCCATACATTAGCTGTTACCGGATTGGTCCATGTTTTAGCTAATGCTGCTAGGTTAGCACGGATGTCGTTTACTTCAGCTTCAACAATACTGTCAAAATACGAAATAGCGTTGGTAACATCAGCATGAATGGCCGTTAGGTTAGCTGCTACATTGGGTGTAAGCAAAGCATAGATATTGGCCACAGTAGCTTGATTTACTGCCGAAGTCTGTAGGGTGCCATCAGGGAAGCGTATGTTACCAAATATGGGCCTACGATCTGTTACTGTTCCTATCTGTAGCCCATCATTGGTTACACTCATTGGAACATTGCCAAAGTATATGGTGTTTGATCCTATGAATAAATTGTTCCAAGGCTGATTTATACTGCCAAGATCTTGCGCTAACCCTGTCTTGGGCAATATGTCACCAGGAACTACTAGGGTACCGGTTGAAGTTAAATTGGCATAAAAACCCGAGTTAATAAGTTGTGATTCGGAATTATTTGCAATGAGTTGGGTATAATCAGCCACCAGTTCCTGTAAACTATCCAATGCAGAATTACTATTATCAAGTATACTAGAAATTTGGCTTTGCAGATTAGCACGAACTGAGTTTATTGTAGCTGTTAAATTAGCTTGACTTGTGATTAAAATACCGCCTGGGGTAACACCGTCTTGAATTCTAAGTAGTTTAAGAGTAGTATCAATAATCAATTCGCCCATTGGCCCGGTATAGGCTTCGGCTTGAACCGAGTTCAATCTCTTAATTAAAATTTGTCTGGCATTAAGGTTCAATGATTGTGATTCTAATGTCATGGTGTTGTTCCGCCGTCAATGGTTAAGAAGTCATCTGTTTCACCCTCTTGTGGTGGCATGTCAGAATAATATGCAGGTTTAACGATTAAGTCCAAAGGTACGCCAAAATTATCATCTATATACATGGGTTGTTCGGCATTAGTTGCTTCGTTGATTGCTCTAAAAGTTAACTTGTATTGACGCTGTTTAAGCCCATCAACAACATCTTTTGATATTGTAAAATTGCCCCAACCGCGCGATCTATTGGTAAAAGTTACACCAAAGCTGTATTCTGTACTTAATGTGTCGGGATTTTGAATATCAACTTGTACCAGGCGACCGCTCATATCAATGCTTTTTTGATCCTGATTGCGTACTCGTACTTGGATCGGGTTGTCTATACCTTGATATATGATCACTGGATTTGCATACACTTTAGCGTTCCTTAGAGAAAAAATCGTTGGATCCCAAAATTGAGCAACGATGATATTAGAATATAAATATGTTTGGATCGTAACCATTATTTTACTATTTACCGAAAGTGAAAGAAATTAAACAGCTCCTTAACCAATACCCTTTTATAACTTATCTTACATATGGAGGAGACGAATACATCGGAATTATTCAAAACTCCGATGAACAAATCACTACTATCTATGATTTTGGTAGTCTACGAACCCAAGATCAAAAGGAAAAATTCCTAAGTTTGGGCGAGCAATGGTGGTGGGAATCTAATAGAATGATACCAATCAATGTTTTCTTGAAAAATGATTGGATGGAGTTTAGATTCAGTATAAAAACTATGAATAGTAAAGATGTTACTATTGTAATGGGCCCAAATATCAGCCTAAAAGAAATCGCTGCAAAACGCAGCAAACGCCGCAGTATTACATTAATTAAGAAGATTAGTTAGTAAATTGATATTTACAACTACAAGATGTGCATAGGCTATACTGTGCGACTTTTTAAAATAGTATCCATCATCGGGCTTGAGCCAGACTTGCGCTGCTATCTCATGCCATTTGCGCCCGATCAAATAGCGTTTGCTGGGCCGTATCACAGCTAAAAACATAGCCAATCTCGGTATGCTGTCAACTGGTTCAGGCATAGCTAATAAAGTATCGTAATGATTACCTATGTGTATTACTTGCTCACAAAATGATCTATCTAGTAATCGATGCCACTCTGGTGTTTGTTTTAACAATTCATCTAAATGCTGGGATGACTTGACTTGTTTATACAGGTTTACATTCAACAAATCTAGCTTTATATATCCACGATCTTCTGCTTGTTTGTAATCTATACTGCTACGACCATTCATGGGGTCAACTGGGATTGATGTTACATATATACCAGTATTGTGTGCTTGTGTAGTGGACTCATTATTGATACTGGCTGGAATGTGACGGATACGACTCAAAATTTGAGACCTATCAGCGAAGTCAATGTCTATGTCACTTTGAAATTTCATAAACCAGCTAATGTTAGTACTTTTTTTGCAAACTTGACATCATCGGCACAATCACGAAATTTAGCTTGCCAGTAGTCAGGATCAATGTAAAGCATGATATTTGATAGTTGTTCTTCATTCAATCGCGTTAAAAAGTCAGTGCCAGTGTCACAATTAAACACTGCCCAAGCACTGACTCGGCCACTACTGATATGGTAGCATATACGGTTTTCATTTACAAGCCTAAAGTAATCAGCTACACCATTTCGGTATTGCTCATGCTCTTGAACATAATCTAGTATGCTTTGTAAAGATCTTTCTAAGGCATCATTTACACTTTCTTTTTTGAGATAAGCTAACAGCCACTCTTGGTAATTAGAATCACGACACCATTGATCTAATTTGACATTGTTTTTTAATAGCCAAATGGTAAAATTGGCAAAGTTGAAGCAATGAATACTGTGAGCATGGCGACCGAAACGAACAAAAGCAGTATAGTAACTGCTGTCAACAAATTCTTCATATGTTTTGACCCTTGCAGCGTTTTGTGTGGTTTGATAAAATGTCTGGTAGGCTCTAAATCCCCACTGTACCCCAACTTCATTTTCTTGCTGAAATCGTCTTTTGCGCTCGCAGACATGGCTAGCCAAAGTAGATTCTTTGACAAAAGATTTACGACAGTACTGGCATACCGCAGTCATAGCTCGCGTTTGATCTGCTCGTCACTCATTCCTAAGTTTTTTGCCATTTCAATTAATTCCTCAGCTGTGGTTAATCGTGTAAGTAACTCTAATTCTTGATCATTAAGATCGGGATTTTGACTTTCTATAAAACGATTGATACGACTACGACGAGAATCTTGACTTCGTGGCTTCAGCCAATAATGTTTATGGTTACCCATGCCAGGACTGATTGTGGTAATCAATAACCATTGTAGCTTGGGATGTTTACTCAGCGAGAAAAAATTCTTGTTGACTCTTTGATTATGAGCAGCAAGATAATAGTGCTCGAGTTCAGGTATTCCTTCTACATTGGCCGAATATCGCAGCATGAGATAAAGACTGAATTTACGCCGTTCATCATCGGTGAGGCTGTCATAAAAATCACGATCTTTTTGATCGACTGCTCGCATTTCGCTTTGGATACTTAATTTTGACATTACCAAGCTCGACTAAAATCTACTATTTCACTGACACGACTGATGTCTTTTACAAAAAATGCACACAATGGTCGGGCACAATCTGTATCTATTGGTACTGCTAATAATTGCCCGGCTTTGAGCTTGGGAAAATACCACTTGACATCTTGATAGATGTCCACGATCTCCACAGCATGGAATTCCGGTTTGTAACTGGCTATGGGATTGAAACAAAATGCCGAGAAGCCTCGATCATTTATACTGGTTAATGGAACGACTTCAAGATCCCCCATTTCACTTTCCCCGATAAGTAGTTGCCAATCTACTGGCATTTTTACGGTATATTCACCGATACGCAATACCAAAGCCGGTGAGTTAAAACTTTCAAGAAATATCAAGGGAATAAAGAAATAATCGGGATTTTTTGGATCTGAGTTATCTAATACACAAAATCTCAGGTCCTCAACTTCGTCGGGTATTTCATTTAGGTCGTATGCACTATTGGATTCTAGGTTTAATATTCTGCTCATGTTGTTATTATAGATAATCCACTCGCTCAATGTCAAATGGATAATTGGCCTCTCGATAAAAATGTTTGCGTTGTGTAAGATGCCGCTTGGCAAATTTACAACTACTGGTCATGTCCCAGATTTGTACGAAGTCTTTGTCTGAAGCCTTGCGAATTCCGCGGCCAATACTTTGTATGACACGAACAAAACTCTTACCAGGCTCAATAAGCACAAGATTAAAAATCCTAGGAATATTGATACCAACTGCCGCCACACCGTAGGTGGCGACAATGACTTTATCTGCTGCCGTTGCCACTTCGTCATATTCGTCCTGCCTATCTCCGGATTTGGTTGCACCTGATACAAACACAGCATCTCGTATTCTGGATACCAAAGCCTGACCGGCTGCTACACGATCTATTAGGATAAGAGTGTTACCAGATCTTCGTATTTGCTCAACCATGTTACTGATATAATCTAGCCGCTCAGAATTCTCTAATAAAAATTTCAATTCACTTTGGTAATTACTGAATTCTTTATGATCACTTAATTGTACAATATTAACATGGCATTGAGCTAACACACCTTGTTCCTGTAACTCATTCGCACTTAATTGTCCTATAGTTGGGCCCAATGTGCATAATAGTGACAGTCTATTGTAATCTTCTTTGGGTATGGTGCCGGTCAGCCCCCAACGAATTGGTATATGACTCATTACACCTGTCAACAATGTCTTGAGTGCATCGGCTTTGGCCATATGCACTTCGTCAACAATTATACAAACAACATCTTCTATGAAATCTTGTATGGTAATATCTACATCACCCGACTTGGTATTTTTTAATAATACATTGAGGCTTTGCCAAGTACAAATTGTATGACGATGATGGTATTCTTTTCTATCACCAAAAAATACACCAACATCAAGATTTAAATTTTTATAATCTTTCTCGGTTTGAGTGACAAGACTTTTGTTTGGTACTATGACAATAGATCTTCCATATTGTGATATACTGTGACTTAATGCAGCAGTCATAATAGTTTTTCCTGCCCCAGTAGCTACTTCTTGTATACATTGAGGATTAGATAAAAACCTATTGACAATTTCAACTTGGTAATCTCTCAAAACTATAGGCGACCCTGCTTGTGGGTGATCACTAGGCCACACTTTGTCGGCAAATGTGTGCTCGGTTATTTGAGCAAAATTAAATTGAGTTGAGTACTGTCTAGCATCTTCAAGATGAATATCATAGTTTCTTTCTTCTAAAATTGGAATAATTTCCGGCAAGAGATTGATATAAGTACTACCACTGAGTTGAAAGAAACTGACCTTGCCATCCCACCGCCCCAGTCGTACTGCCGGTAAATATCTTGCACCAGGAACTTCGAATTTGAACTTATTTACAAGTAATTTTCTTGTGGCAAGATCAAGGTCAGTCAATTTTACATTGACTTCGTCGCGTATTTGTAGTTGACAGTCAGGCATCTTGTGGTCGCTGTGAAAAATAAACTATTTTTTCTGATAATTGTAGCATTTGTTGTCGACGATTTCCTATCATTAATGTGTGAGTAGTTAACAACAAAGGAATACAAGATTCCATATGACGCCATTGACTAAAATATACCACTGGCTTGTTAACACTGGCTTCGGGATTACTTTTACGATCTAATATTTCATCGGCAGTAAAATATTTTGCTAATTGTTTTTTTAATAATGTACTGCCGCTTTCGTAGACATAAATGGGCCAACGGTGTGTAAGTCTAGCATATTCAACTACAGGACCAATATCTATGTCATTGTTGTCAAACAATAGATTGGTGTCGCGTTTAGTCATCATAGATATCAATTCCACACTGGGCTCAAAGTCGAAACTTTGATATACCTTGGCATCCACTTCATAACAAAGAAGACCACTGAGATCTATTAATCTAAGAATATTGTCACGACCAAAGCCACCATGCTGGCTGATATAATCAATAAGAGTGTCAGCGGCATTTGCAATCTCAAAACCTGTAGCGGTAGGTCTGAGTACAATAGCATAATCGGTTTGGCCCAACATGGCCTGTAATGCTGCGTCAAAATTAGTACCAAACTCAAAATTATATTTAGCACCAAATTCTTTAGCCCAGATCAGGCGCGGCTCAATTAATCCTGTGACCCAACATCTATTATCGCGATCGAATACACATGAGCCAGCTATAGTGGTAATCGATGACCTTATCTCTGAGATTAAACTTTGATCATAGGGAAATCTGATCTGTATCTTACCATTATTGATGTCTATACTGCGTACTCGATCAATTATGCGTATAGGCAGTCTATACTTTGGTTGATTTTCCAAATGTTCAACGCTGTATCCGCAATTGGACCATTGCCTTTTATATTTGACTACAATTTTATGTGCCAGCACTGCTTGCCTGTCAGTGAAACCGTTGCCGGCTGCAATTTGCCCTGCCATACTTTCCACAATTGGTGTATCGTATCGTGCCAAACTTATGATCGGATCTTTTGGTGGCCAAGACAATGGGTAATCACCCATGAGTTCAATGTAGTCTTCGATATAAGGCAGTTTTTTCATAAGACTTATTATACAATAGTTATCACACAAAGTCAAAAAAAAGTGCCCCTAAGGGCACCTAAGGCTGCGAGGCCGGAGCGCAATGATTAAAGAGCTGCGTCAGCTGTTTCTCGCCTAACACGATCTATTTCTTCACGCAGAATATGCTCTACCATTTCATTAAAGGTAATGTCACGATCATGTGCCATGCGAGCGATTGAGGCAAAGTCCTCATCAGTGATATCAATGGGCATGGTAACTCGCTCATCGTAATCTCTGCCATCACGAATGGCTTCGGCCTTGGCGATGAAGTCATCTAAGACATCGAGTTCGGTGAAGTCAACATCATCCCAGGCTTGACGATAGTTCTCACAATGCGCCGGTGCTGCTTTAATATAGGCTTCACGAGCACCAGTGTTGGGGTTGAACCAACGATAAGCACGATTTCCTGCATAGTCGCACACTTCAACAACTTCAACAATCATACCGTCGAGACGCACAATGGTATTGATACTGAACCCATCATGGTCCTCATTCCAATAACTGAAGTTATGAGCGTTTTCACCATAGCAAGGCCACAGAAAGCGGCTGACTTCAGTTAATTTATGACCAGTCAATTCGCAAAATCTAGCAAAGTTCATATCGACTCCTAAGCAATAATAAAACCAAGTTGTTGAAAACTATATGTGCTGACTTCAGCACCACCTTGTAATTCTAACACAACTTCACAGCCTTGAGCAAGCTGTTTGAGCTGGTCCATGGCTTCAATGATCCCGCAGCCAGTAAGGCGTCGTATTTCCCGCACACAACCAACTCGGTCATGCGGATCGGCTAAACCACGCACGGTGACTCTACCACGCGAATGCCCTTCAAGCATTTTGAAGAACACTCTTTGTCCAAGCTCAGGACAAACATTTCTACATAGATCAGTGAACATCTCAATGCCTTTCTCTGCACCATAAACTTCTGTTATACTAACATAGAAGTTCATGGCATCACGCAGTAAGAGTTCTTCGGCTTGTGTCGACACTGCTATGCTCCGTTAGGACTACCAAATGGTAGATCCGGGGTAGGTGCGCGACCTGTCCTTATCATATTGATCATGTTCTTATCACGCTCTCGGCGTTCAGCTAATTCTCTACGATCACGATCTACTAATTTGAGTTTTTGATAATTGTGCTCCAACCACATTACCCCCAATAACCATGTTTCTATGTCGTTCAAAGTTCCTACAAATATTTCATTATCTGCTGAGATATGGGCAACTTTATCAGGATCCGCATAAACAGCGTAGATGTCCTTGATGTTCATCTGAGTGTATGCGCCTACCTTTTTCAAACTGTCCAATCTAAGACTTTGTCTAGCTAATTGTTCTTGTATTGAATTGAGTTGTTGTAAATTTTTAAATTCACTCATCAGCAGTCCTCGGGGTTGAGGGTTTTACCATGCAACTCACCGGTGGCAATCTGTTTCAACAATTGCTCATTCCTGTAGTCTTGCTCCTTACGATCTCTACGAGCATCGTGTTTGTTGCCTAATAGCAGACTATCGTATTTACGGGCAAAGTGGAAACCCTGTAACCAACGCTCCAAATCCTCTAAAGTACCTACAAACAATTCAGCATCTCTGCTGTATATAGGGAGGCAGTCTGCTTTGGGCCTGAGTGCCACTACATCACCAAAATCATTTATATGGTATTGAGCAGGGCAAATCCGGAAACCCAGTTTGTCACATTCTTCCTCGAGGTATCGTATCTTGCGTATAAGGTTATACCCGCTCATTGTAGTCCTCCACTAGTTTAGACACAGTGATAAAATGTTCATATGCTGAACGCACCGAGGGATGAGTCAATAAGCGTTCTGCTTCTGCTATCATAGCATCAACACCGGCTTGTGTGATTTCCATCACACTTGGATGTTCTAATTGACGGGCTGCTGGACCAAATACTGCTATCAAGTTCTCCCATGCATCTCGCTGTTCCCGAGTCATGGGCTTACGCTCGCCGCTCACTCTTACTTCGCTGGCTGCGAGCATTACCTTACTCATAGCCTCACGAGCTACGATGCCAGCCGCAATCATAGGAGCGTATGCCGGGTCAATGGCCCACCTTTGCACACTTGCCCCAGGCCGTACCACAGTGACATAACTGCCATGTGGTAGTGCATTTTGCAACATGCCATCATACTCACGCACCGGAATGTAGCGACGACCCCGTTTGATATAAAAAGTTTCAGTTACCATGATGAGTTATAAAATACTTTGAGTCCCATAAACAATTCTGCTTTGGCACGACGACAAAACTCCAAGTCCGTTTCTCTATAATGCTCGTCGCTGTTGCTGCCAAAGAAGAAACCCTGTGTAGGCGGTAAACGCCCGGCCACAACATCCTGTTCTAAACGATCTATGTCTTCCCAAGTCAGTTCAACTTCAACACCATTGAAGATGTCACACTTACCCCCCTTGTCAAAAAATAACTGCTCCATCCAACCTTGGAGGTTAGGATGTTTACGCCAGTATGCGATTTCTACAGGTTCTAACACATCGGGGTTTTCATAGTGTAGCTCACCGGCTTGGTAGTCTTTGCGTGGTACAACACCTTCCCAATAGTCGGCTCGTTGTTTTTCACGAGCCGCGATATAAGCGTATTGATCTAATCCCATGTCTTCATCCCAAAAACCGTTTTTGTAAGTCCGCCTAAATAGCTTTGATTGCTTAATCCCGCCCATTTATATTTTAACAATTGATCTCATATAAGGGCAATCTGTTGGTAACACTTGGTAATCATCTCTTTGAGAAAAATACTCATCAAAGGCAATATTAACTCCCGGAGTATTGACTTGCCCTCGGTATCCCGGAGGCGTCCAATCATCAAATAACATGATTCCTCCCTTGACCATTCTAGGCCAAAAAACTTTGATTCCGTCACGAGTTGATTGATAGTAATCCATGTCTAGATGGACAAAAGCAAATTCTTCATCGCTCAAAAAGTCGGCACTTGCTGGAAACCATCCTGCATAAAATTCACAGTTATTATTGTCCTTCAAGAACTCTTGTACTGCATGGAGAGATGAATCACTGAAATCACCTTTTTTGTGACCACCTTCGGGGTGTTCATCGCCTTCTAACATGCCTTCAAAACTGTCAAACAGTAGAAGTCGCCTGTCCGAGAAAACAGTTGCCAGTAATTTAGCACTGCCACCTTTGTACACACCGGCTTCGGCAATTAATCCTTGTAGATTCAATTCGCTTATGGCCGTTGCAAGCAACTCGACATTTTGAAGTTTATCTCCCATCACACTATTAGATAGTATGGATTGATCCATCCAATTTCGCATATTAATTATCCTAGAAACCTTTTTTTAATGTCAGCTTGGATAGCTTTGACTGCGTTATTCCAGCCATCATCATCGCCAATCCATTTAACCTTATTCAATTCTAACACATAGTCTTCAACAAGTCTACGAGCCAGGGCTCGTGGGTAAGCATCTCCAGGATAGTTTAAGTCAATATCTTTAGCAGCCTGCTCAGCTATCTGTCGTAGTACTGGGACCATATTCCCGCCTTATTCTATCAATCTGATTTAAAATCGGATAAGTGGCTCGTATCAAAGGGTCAGACTCTTTATGAGCCTCCTCCCATGCAGAATAATAACGCTCAACTGTTTTGGTAATGTGCTCTTCCCAAGCCATGAACTGATCTTCTATTGCATAGACCCCTTGGGGTTTGGTAATAAGCCCGGCGTGTACAAGATGTTGATTACTTTCACTCCTTATTTCTAAGTAAAACACATAACTATCGCGTTCATATATGGCGCAATGAAAGTAGTCATCGTAAAGCATTTCCCAGATAAGTTTTCCTTTTTTCATACTCATTATTCAAACCCATAGTACTGTTTGAGATACTTTTGCACTGCTACTAAGTTGTCAATCTTATATGCTACAACAGCGTTGGCAGTTAAGTTACCGTTGGTTTCTAAAATTCTACGAACAAAGTCAGTTATGACTTGTTCACCATCCAGCGTCAAGTGTTCATTACCATCTTGGTCTTGCGATTTGATAGCTCCAGCTCGTAAAGCCAGTTCTCTAATGTTTGAATTCATACGCCCTCCTGTTCATTATTTAACTGCTTGTACAAGGAGGGCGTAATCATATTCAAGCAGACTTCATGCAAGTTGACTGAGCCAGTGCCTGCCACTTTGCAGGAAAGCTCTTACGCAAGTCAGCAATCTTAGTTGCCATACGCAAGCTCATCTCACGCAAACGACTTTGATAACGCTCCATGAACGCAATAACTTCTTGATCCTCACCAGCTTCAAAATCGTAGTCTGCGAACAAGTCACCGGTGCCGGCAATTTGTTTGATACGCAATA
>Ga0129333_10003585_pt1 | contig 14539 bp, 11 predicted proteins | sample CPB6_08_DNA_FD_94474 | JGI IMG/M metagenome (GOLD analysis project Ga0129333, IMG submission 94474) | Freshwater to marine salinity gradient microbial communities from Chesapeake Bay, USA - CPBay_Sum_0.6_0.8_DNA | ecosystem: Environmental > Aquatic > Marine > Coastal | place: USA: Chesapeake...
ACATGGCCCATCGAGCAGCGCATCGGTTACTACCGGGGTGGCGCACTCAAGTACGTCATGCGTCTGGGCACTAAGGATGAGTCGCCTATCGAAGCAGGCAAGGGGCTGCACTATCTAGAGAAACTTGTTGAGGTGCTGCATGAGCAACAGTCCAGTCACCATCGTATCTAACAACACATTTCCACCCACTGGGCATACCATGACTGTGAATACTGGTGGCCCATTCGGTGGGGCGGGAACGATCACATTGCAGGGTAGTAACAGTGAGCATGAGCAGATGTCGATAGATGACCTACGCATGTTCAAAGAGATGTGCGAACTGCTTGACTACATCGGCTCTGTCGATCCCAAGTTCAAGGAATACATGACTGCGTTCAAAGCAAAGAAAAGGATATTGAGATGATGGACATCGTGACCATCGACTTTGAAACCTACTACGACAAGGACTTCTCTTTGTCGAAGATGACCACCGAGGCGTATGTCCGTGACCCGCGCTTTGAAGTCATCGGTGTAGGGGTCAAGGTCAACGACTACCCCACTGACTGGTACAGCGGGGACAACCCCGGTAAGTTCCTCAAGTCACTGGACTACAGCAAGCGGGCGATCCTGTGCCACCACACTGCGTTCGACGGGGCCATCCTTTCGTGGCACTTTGGCATCCGTCCGAAGCTGTGGCTCGACACCTTGAGCATGGCGCGACCACTGCACAACGTCACTGTAGGTGGCAGTCTCGCTGCGCTGGCGACCTACTACGGCATCGGCAAGAAGGGCGATGAGGTGGTAGCTGCATTGGGCAAGCGCAAAGCGGACTTCACTGAGGCTGACCTTGCGCAGTACGGACAGTACTGCATCAACGATGTGAACATGACCAAGCAGTTGTTTGACAAGCTCAAGGTCGGCTTCCCATCGAGCGAGTTGTTGGTGATTGACCAGACGCTGCGCATGTACACCGAGCCAGTGATCGAACTGGACGTGCCTCTATTAGAGAAGCACCTTGAAGAAGTGCGCACCCGCAAGCGCGGGCTAATAAATGACCTCGGCCTGAGCGGCGTGAGCGAGGAGGCGCTGACCAAGATGCTCATGTCCAACGACATCTTTGCCAAGTACCTCAAGAACCTCGGCATCGAGCCTCCCCGCAAGGTGAGTCCGACCACTGGCAAAGAAGCGTGGGCGTTCGCTAAGACGGACAAGGGTATGACCGACTTGCTGGAACATCCTGACGAACGTGTGCAAAACGTAGTAGCCGCTCGCCTCGGGGTCAAGTCCACCATCGAGGAGACTCGGACAGAGAGCCTGATCAGTGTGGCAGGGCGTGGGCGACTGCCCATCATGCTCAATTACTATGGTGCGCACACGGGGCGGTTCTCTGGCGGCGACAAACTCAATCTCCAGAACCTGCCGAGCCGGGGCAACACGACGATCCGCAAGGCGCTCAAAGCGCCCGAAGGACACATGGTCATCGCCTGTGACTCCTCGCAGATCGAGGCCCGTATGGTGGCGTACATCGCAGGGCAAGATGATTTGGTGCAAGCGTTCCGCGAGAAGCGAGATGTGTACTCTGAGTTTGCCACTGAAGTCTATGGGCGCAAGATCACCAAGGCTGACAAGATCGAGCGGTTCGTCGGCAAGACCTGCATCCTTGGTCTTGGCTACGGCATGGGCGCAGAGAAGCTGCGGCGCACACTGGAGATCGGACAGGGCGGCATCAACGTCAAACTCGACCTCAACGAAGCCGAGCGTATCGTACGAATCTACCGTACCAAGAACTTCAAGATCGTGCAGTTCTGGCAACGCTGTGCCAACATGCTGACCACCATGTCACAAGGCGGCAGCGGCAGCTTGCATGATGTAGTGACGTTCGACAACACTGGCATTGCACTGCCCAACAAGTTGAAGATTCAGTATCCTGCACTGCGGTCGACGAGTAACGGCTTTGAGTACATCTCCGATGCCCGCTCCTACCGCAAGGCGATACGCGACCGGGTGCTTACTGGCAACGTCGACGAGATCGCATGGACACGTATCTATGGGGGCAAGGTAACAGAGAACCTGATCAAGCCCTTGCAGCCATTGTCATCCGTGAGCAGATGGCGTCCATCGGGCAGCACTACCACGTTGCGTTCCAAGTTCACGATGAGATCATCATCACCTCACCGGCCGAGACTGCTGACGCAGCCGAAGCCAAACTTGTTGCTGTAATGTCTACCCCACCCAAGTGGGCGCCGGGTCTGCCCGTTGCCTGTGAGTCGGGGAAAGCTGCCAACTACGGGGATACATGATGACCATCGCTGAGATCAAACGCACACCACGCAACCAAGATGCTCTCCAACTTTTGGAGGCCGTGACCAACCAGATCAAGGACAGCCCTGATGCAACCGAGGTGTTCATGCTGGTCAAGATCGGCGGCGACTACCATCGCTTCTCATCGGGGATCACTGACCTGATGCAACTGGTGGCGACGCTGGAACTTGCCAAGTTCGACACCTTGCAGCGCATGTCCACGTGATATACACTGGGGGTTCCAACGAACACCGCCGCAGGGACAACCCCTGTGGCCCACTGCTATGCGCCTGAGCCACTCCTACTCCTCGATCAAGCTGTTCGAGAACTGTCCGTTGCGGTACTACCGCCAGCGGATCAAGAAAGAGGTGATCGACGAAGGCGGCGAAGCGTCCAAGTACGGGGAACGTATCCATACGTTCCTTGAAAACCGACTGAAAGGGTCGGGATTGGATGCAGAGGTCGCCCAGTACGAGCCGCTGTGCCAGTCGGTGGAGAAGATCGCCCGGGACGGCAAGCTGTACATTGAGCACGAGCTTGTGCTGACGGAGAACCTTACACCAACAGGTTGGTGGGAGCCTGACGCATGGCTGCGCAGCAAACTTGACGTACTGGTGATCAACGGCAACGATGCCGTGGTCATGGATTGGAAGACGGGTAAGCGCAACGCCGATCAGTTCCAGATGCAGATGTTTGCAGCGCAGGTGTTCAAGCACTTCCCCGATGTGCAGCGGGTCAAGACATCGCTGGTCTGGCTCAAGACGATGGAGATGGACACCGAGCGGTATAACCGCATTGACATCAACACGGTGTGGGCTGAGGTGATGAAGCGCATCCAGCGTATCCATGATGCCTACGACCACGGCAACTGGCCCGCCCGCCCCTCTGGGTTGTGCAGGTACTGTCCCTGCCGACACGACTGTGACTACGCTAGGGTTTAACCTTACTTGACATCGCTGTAAAGGAGCGTAATATGAGCGCACTGACACCGGAAGGCAAGATCAAACGCATGGTGACCGGGGTGCTGAAGAAGTACAACCTCTGGTATTTCTTCCCCGCAGCAAACGGCATGGGCCGCGCTGGTATCCCCGACATCATCACGATTGTGAACGGTGGATTTGTCGGCATCGAGGTCAAGGCCGACAAGACCAAGAAGCCAACGGAGTTACAGGTCCGCTGTGGCAAAGAGATTCAAGCAGCGGGTGGGCGCTGGTTCCTTGTGTTCGACGAGGACTCCTGCGCCGAACTAGAACGATACATACAAGACAGGATGATGTGACATGCTCGTTGTGGAGAAGGCCAAAGCACTGGCCCTCAAGCTGAACAATCCCAATCGGGTGCTCGATAGCATCCCGACTGCCAAGCCGCTGGAGGTCCGTGGCGTACCGATCGTGGTCACACCGCATCGACTCGATGAGGTACGTGTGCTGCGCAATCTTGGTATCAAAGCGCCCAGCCCCATCCTGCACTACTACAACTGGCCCGGACAGTACACACCGTTCGACCACCAACGCGAGACAGCAGCGTTCCTGACGTTGCACCACCGCTGCTTGGTACTCAACGAGATCGGCACGGGCAAGACGCAGAGCGCACTGTGGGCTGCGGACTATCTGATCAGAACCAAGGCGATCAAGAAGGTGCTGATCCTCTCACCGCTCAGTACGTTGGAGCGTGTGTGGGGTGACGGTATCTTTACCGGCCTTGTGCATCGGCGCTTCGTGGTGTTGCACGGTACTGCCGAGAAGCGGATGAAGCTGCTGCGCACTGAAGCTGACTTCTACATCATCAACCATGACGGCTTCTCCATCATCAAGGACGAGTGCCACGGCATGTTTGATTTGGTGATCGTGGACGAGGCCGCTGTGCTACGCAACCCATCGACGCAGCGGTTCAAAATCTTCCGCCGCTGGATCGACAGCAATCCACAAGCACGTCTGTGGCTGATGACTGGCACACCGACACCCAACGATCCGACGGACGCATGGGCACTGGCAAAGCTGGTTAACAGCCCATACTGCACCAAGACGTTCACGGCATTTCGTGAGCAGGTGATGATGAAGATCGGTCAGTGGAAGTTCGTGCCGCGCCCCGAGTCGGTAGAGGTCGTGAAGCACATCCTGCAACCTGCTGTGCGATACACACGGGACGAGTGCTTCGACCTACCCGACACCATCATTCAGACCCGGCAGGTGGAGTTGACCACCGAGCAGAAGAAACACTACACGCAGATGCTTCGGCACTTCGTAACCGAGGCTGCACAAGACGGAACGATTACCGCAGTCAACGAGGCGGTGAAGATTCAGAAACTCGTGCAGATCGCTTGCGGCGTGGCGTATGGCGATGATGGTCAGAACATCGAGATCGACTGTTCCCCACGTATCAACTTGGTAAAGGAGGTGATTGAAGAAGCTGGTGAGAAGGTGATCCTGTTTGTGCCGCTGACAGGGACACTGCATATGCTGGAGAAGGAACTGAGCAAACACTGGAGCGTGGGCGTGGTCAACGGCGAAGTGTCAAGCACACAACGCAACAAGATATTCCACGACTTCCAGAACACCAAGGCTCCGCACGTCTTGATCGCTCACCCCGGAACGATGGCGCATGGTCTGACACTGACCACTGCATCGACCATCATCTGGTACGGGCCGATCAACAGCAACGAAGTCTATGTGCAAGCGAACGGTCGCATCGAGCGCATCGGCAAGAAGAAGGTTTCCAACGTGATCCACATCGAGGCGACAGACCTTGAGCACAAGATGTACGAGCGACTGAGGAACAAGCAGAAGTTACAGGGCTTGCTGCTGGATTTGATTCAACAACAAACGCAGAGGTGATGATATGAGCGAAGCAGAAGTGGCGTCTGACACACGCCAGAAACTAGGCATCCCCAACATTGGAGATGTCATCCGCACTTACATGAAGTTGCGGGATCAGAAGACCGCCCTTGAGACAAAGATCAAGGACGAGGTGACCACAATCAAGACCAAGTTGGAGAAGCTGGAGGCGTACCTCAAGACGCAGATGGATGCGCAGGGGTTGACCAGTTTCAAGTCTGACTTTGGTACGGCGTTCCTCACCACCACGGACTACGCGAACGTGGCTGAGTGGGATGAGGTGCTGAAGTTTATCCGCGACAACGAAGCCTACGACATGCTGGAGAAGCGCGTGAGCAAGATCGCGGTGCGTGGATACATCGAGGCCAACAAAGCAGTTCCCCCCGGTATTACATACGGCACCAAGCTGGAGGTGAATATTCGCAAACCCGGTGCCAAGGCAGAGGACTGACAATGATCAAAGCATTTAAGAAGTGGTTGGCACAAGCCGCCTATGAGGGGCTACAACAGCCAAAAGAAACAGAACGCATCAACAAGCTGCACGACATGCTCAGTAACAGCATGGCTGCGATGGTCGCGTTCAGGATCGACAACGGCTTCATCGTCCGCACCATGAACCCAGACGCCCTGATCCACGGCGAACGGACGCCGGGGTTCGTCTACTGCGCCGACCACCAAGCCATCGCCGATCACCTCGTGTCCTCGGCTGTACGTGAGAAGCTGGGCGTGCAGTCCGATATGTTCGAGAAGGAGAAACAAGCAGCACAACGTCAGTACGTAGTAACCCAAGCTGGCGCTATCAACCGCGCCATCAATCCCCCCATCATCCGTTCGTAACCCAAGGAGTCTCGCAATGAGCAACATCGTTCCCGTCAATATCCAAGTCCCCGCCCACCTCGCTGCCCGCGTTGGTGTTCCCTCCACACTGGCTGCATCGCTGACTGGCGGTCTGTCTTCGGGCCAATCGTTCCCCAAAATCTCCATCAAGGGTAGCCGCTTCCGTATCAAGGAAGGTGATACCGAGACTGTGCTCGATGCCACGACCCTCGACGTGGTGATCGTCGGTGCCAATCCCCGACTGTCCAAGACTTGGTACGCTAAGTCATGGGACAAGGACGCTGAACCGCAAGCGCCTGACTGCTTCTCTTTGGATGGTGTCAGCCCCGACCCCGAGTCCAGCGATCCGCAGAACGACCTGTGTGCATCGTGCCCTCAGAACGCCTGGGGTTCCAAAGTGACTGACTCCGGGCAACAAGTCAAGGCTTGCTCGGACAACAAGCGATTGGCTGTGGTTTCTGCTGATGATCCATCTGGCCCGGTCTACCTGCTGTCGGTCACCCCGGCTGCGCTCAAGGGGCTGAACCAGTACCAGAAGGAACTGTCTGTCCGTGGCATCCCACCCGAGATCGTCAAGACTCGTGTATCCTTCGACACCGACGCATCGTTCCCGAAACTGAAGTTCACCTTCGGCGGCTTCCTTGACGCAGATGTACAGGAAGTTGTTGACGGTTTGTTCGGTACGGATCAGGTCAAAGAGATCACCGGGGAAACCCTTAGAACGCCAGTGGCTGTGCCGCAGATTGCCAAGGTACCAGCCCCTGCCCCAGTTGCACCGAAGCCCGCTGTCAAGGCAGCAGCACCCGCTGTGGAACCTGCACCAGCCCCTGCACCCGCACAGGCTGCTGCCCCCAAGCGTGGTTTCGGTGCATCCAAACCCGCGAAACCTGCTGCCGCACCTGCGGCCGCCGCTCCTGCTCCACAAGCAGCAGCATCTTTGGCTGATGAGATCGCAGCCCTCGTTGGGGAGGTAAGCGCCGATGACGCCTAAGCCACTCGACTTCCTAAAGGTCGAGGCGCTACGCCGTCACATGCTCCTGACGACTCAGGATATGTCCGAGTTGTTGGGAGTGTCCCGTATGACTTATTATGGGTGGGTGAAGGGCAAGCCCCTTCGCAAGTCCAATGATGAGGTAGTGCGGTCGGTACTGAAGCGGCTGCTGGCAGTGATGACAGACCACGGATGGCCTATGCCTGAAGTGATCGCGGCTGACCAGAAGCAGCGGAAGGAGCGCCTCCTTGAATTGTTGAATCAGAGATAGGGTGACGGGGGGAGCAATCCCCCCGTTCCAGCAGGGGCACAATGGACACGTTGAACTTTCTTCAGCGGGTTCTACCGTCGGAAGGTTTCTATGTCACGACAGTCATCAATCCAGATGGTCGGCGGCAAGGATTCTTCGCCACGATAGAGGAACTCGCAAAAGCTGTAGCTGGCCTCGACCAGCGTGGCAACAACACATACTTCGCCATCTCCGCGTTCGCAGAGAAGGGGAATCGGAAACAAGAGAACGTCCGGGCGACCAAGGTCATCGCACTGGATGTGGACTGCGGCGAGGGTAAGCCTTACCCCTCGTGGCGTGAAGGGCTGGCTGCAACAGGTCACTTCGTGCAGCAGATGGGACTACCCAAACCACTGGTGATCCACTCGGGTAACGGGCTGCACGTCTACTGGGTGCTGAGTGAGGAACTTGCCCCGGTGCGGTGGAAGCCGTTGGCTGAGGCCATGAAGGCTGCTGCCAGAGATAAAGCATTTGAGATCGACCCTGCGGTACCTGCCGATAGTGCCCGGGTACTGCGCCCCGTGGGGACTACCAACCCCAAGAGCGGCACTCAGGTGCGGGTGCTGATCGACGCACAGCCCGTCACAGTTGAGCAGATGGCGGCATGTCTGAACGGGTACATGGTAGCTCATCCCGTGAGCCAGTCACGTTCAGCATCTGGCAGTACGCTGGCACAAGCGTTACAGGTTCAGGCGGACTTCCCTCCCGCCAATGCAGTTGTGGTTGCATCCAAGTGCCAGCAGATCGGCTGGGGCGTGAAGAACCAGTCTGATGTGCAAGAGCCGTTCTGGTATGCCCTGATGGGTGTAGCCGCGCACTGCCAAGACGCAGACGCAACGGCGCTCTCGTGGTCAGAGAACCACCCGGGCTATAACGCCAACACCACTCTGAGCAAGGTGCGGCAGTGGAAGCAGGCCACGACTGGCCCAACACGCTGCGACAAGTTTGAGGAACTTAGACCGGGTGGCTGTAAGGGTTGTAAGTTCAAGGACAAGGTGGGCACCCCGGCGCGACTCGGTATTCAGTATCTTGAAGTCGCCCCGCCTACCAATGCACCAGACCGTGCAGCCAGCGACATCCCACTGCCCCGCCCGTTCAAACGTACCTCGGACGGGATCAAGATGACGATCGACGACACGGATATAGATGTGTGCAAGTTCGACATCTACCCGGTGTCCTATGGCAGAGACGAAGGACTGGGCTACGAGACAGTGCGCTTCCACTGGAATCGCCCGCATGTTGGGTGGCAAGAACTTGTGATGCGTCAGGCGCTACTCACAGAAGGTCATCGGGATTTCACCACGGCGGTCGCCGACCAAGGGATCGTCCTCTACAACCGCAACCAGACAGGATACTTCCAATACATGCTGCGCTCATACATGGACGAGTTGCGGCAGAAACGTGCGATGACCAACCTGTACGCCTCGATGGGGTGGAAAGAGAACTTCTCCCAGTTTGTCATCGGCGACACGATTCTGCGGCGCAATGCTGATGGGTCCGTCAGCGAGGAGTCAATCGCACTGGCCTCGGGGTCAGCCCGTCTAGGCCACGAACTCTGGCACACGGCTGGAACACTCGATAGCTGGGTGGACTTCACCTCGCTGGTTGCCAAGGCCGACCTCCGGGCGCACATGTTTGCATTGGCAGTGGGATTCTCCGGGCCGCTGTATGCGTTCACTGGCCTCAAGGGTTTGACCGTCTCGCTCTACGGCCCGACAGGTGGCGGCAAATCGCTGGCACAGATGTGGATTCAATCCATCTTCGGCAATCCAGACAAGCTGCACTTTGCTGCCAAGTTCACGCAGAACTCGTTGTTCGGTCGCATGGGTTTGTACTCACACATGCCTATGACCATCGACGAGGTGACCATGATGGACAACCGGGAGGTGGGAGACTTCGCCTACTGGGTGAGCCAAGGTCGAGACAAAGCGCGGATGAACCGCAACGCTGAGGAGCGGGACGCAAAGACGTGGGCACTGCCAGTCGTCGTATCCACCAACAAATCTATGAACTCCAAGCTGATCGCCTCCGGCTTGGACACAGACGCACAACTGGCGCGTATCCTCGAAGTGAGCGTACCGCCTAGTAGGCTGTTTACCAAGGACAGCACGGCTGGTCGCAAGGTCTACGAATTTATCCACAGCAACTATGGACATGTTGGTCGCGTGTTTATTAGCAAACTGCTGGAACTCGGACCGGACGGCATCCGCGCCGCCATCGCACAAGCCACCGCTGACTTCCGCACCAAGTACAAAGCAGACTTCTCAGGCGAGGAACGCTTCTGGGAGCAAGCCATCATCCTCGCGGACCTTGCCGCCAAGCTGGCAAAAGACTGGGGACTTATCGCTTTCGACCATGAGGTCGGGATCGAGTGGGTGCTGTCTCAGGTGGGCGCTATCCGTCGCGCCGCCTCCGAGTTCAAGGCCGATGCCTTCGATCTGCTGACCGAGTACTTGAACGAAAACTCCGACGCTTCGCTGACCGTCACGCAGACCGGTACCAACAAGCCGATGATAGATTTCAGCCGGGTGCCGCGTGGCGAACTGCGAGTACGGTTTGAGTTGCACCGCCGCACAAGCGGAGATATGTTCACACACGGTGTCGTCATGCTTGACCGCGCTCACTTTCGCCGCTGGCTGGCACAACGTGGCGCAGACTACAAGACGTTCATGGGTGAGTTGCAGGATGAGAACGTCGTCGCCACGCCCAAATCCAACAAGGCGTATCTCGGCAAAGACTCACCGATCAAGCTGGGCCAGTCCTACGTTATCGGGGTCAACCTCAACCACCCGCGACTACAAGGTATCCTGAGTGACGCAGACCAGTCCGTTGAAGACATGGCCTACGGTCAACTCAAGGTGGTCACTCCGTGACGCCGTACAGGTCGAGGATGCGCTGAGTCTCGGGCCGTATCGTCTTCGGTGCGGCCTTCAGATACCGTTCGGATGCCGTGCGTTGTGCCTCTCGCAGCGCACGGTTGGCTGAAGTCTCGAAATTGCGAATCTCCAGACCCGTACCTCTGGCGGCTTCGTTCCAATCTCTGACCATCTGCGACACTTCGCTGGCACGAGCGTTGTCTTTAGCGATCTTTGCGCTGACGTACAACCCACGATATGTTGCAGCGATATCCTTCTGGTAGTCACCGATCCGCTTGGACAGCCGCACGACATCGTTCTCTGCCACAGCCGATGCTGGGTAGAAACCCAGCGCCCGGGTGAGCATGGTGCCCAGATGCAAGTCCTCGCTGACCACGTAGCCCTTCTGGCTGACGATAGCCCCTGCGTTGTTGTAGGCCGACATGTCCCCCAAGATACGCAGGAGAGCGATGGGTGACTCTCGTGCAATCTTGTTGAGAGATGTCTTGTCGTCCAGAACTCCGACCGTCTCCAGACCGTAACGGGCCATATCCGCTGACATTGCCACAGCGCCTTGCAGGAAGGATGCTACCGGGCCAGCGATTTCGATCAACTCACGTCCTACATTCGCACCGGCCAAGGCAATACCAGTGCCGGGGATGATGTTGGACAGTGACACACGATCAGCCACGTTGGCAGGCGTGTAGGTATTGAGGATACCGCGCATGAGAAGCGGTGTCATCCCGGGAGCAATGGCATCCAGCGCCTCAGCCAGCGTCTTCTCGGCGCTACCCTTCCACAGTGCGCTCGGGCCGAGTCCAAGTGCTTGCGCAATGGTGTCGATGATGTCCATCAGGTCTTCGGCAAACGGCAGACCCTTTAGCCCAGCGAACATGGCAAGGATACCCAGCGCAAGTAAGCGATCCTTCGTAGGTAGCGCAGCCAGCATCTGAACGCTGTTGACTGGGAACATCTTGAACATGAAGATGAACTGCCGCACATCACCACGGAACATGGCGGGGCGGTTGAACATCGCGTATTCGCCGAGCGTGTTGTCGATCATGTCGACAGCAAACTTGTCAGCCATCTCGAAAGCTGTTGCTGCGTCCTTACCTTCAGTCAGAGCGCGAGCGTAAGCCATGCGGAACGCAGCCAAACCAGTTGCACGGCGGCTGTGCTGCTCGGTGTAGTTGAACAGCGACATCCAAGTCTCTGCTGCCTTCTTGGTCAGTCCCGAGCGGAACTTACCCCGAGCAGAACCCAGTAGCGAGTTGGTCAGCGCAGCTTGCATGGTGCCGCCACCGACTTCCTTCTGCATGAACCGAGCCTCGACTTCGGTGAACCCAGACTCAGCGAGTTTCTTGGGGTCTGCGAGCAAGTCGTCCCAGAACTTCACTTCGCTTTGCCCCAAGCCCTTGGTCGCAGCGATAGCGCGGGTGATCTCCACAGAGGACATACTCCACCCAAAGCCGCCACCGAACGCATTCTTCTGGTTGTAGGCAGAGAAGGTAGGTAGCGCGTTGGTCGCCAGCGACAGGTAGTTCAGGATGGCGGTTGCAACGGATGCACCCATGAACCCGAAAGTTGTTGCTGTGCGGATGGTAGACGCCGCCTCGCCCGATGCGAAGTCCGTGTAGTCCACGTTGCTCTGCGATTCCATGAAAGCCACGGCGCGGCGACCACGATCCTTGAAGCGGTTGCCCATGACGGGCGACTCCTTGGTCACGAACGTGTAGTGGTAGTCGTCGAACTCCCGCTTGGCTGCGAGCTTCTGAGCCTCAGGCATCGTGGGATTTTTCTGCGCGGCCTCCCATGCAGCCTTGCGGCGGTCGTACTCCACCTTGTCGCCAAACCACAGGCGAATAGACTCCGCATCGCTATCGTCGAACAGACGGTCAAGACGGTGCCGGTTCTGCTTGCGAGCCACAGTGGAAGCAGTTGCCTCAAGATGTTGCGACACATACTTGATCGTGTTCGGGTCTTCACCGGGAGTGCCCGCCCGCTTGAGCCGGGTACGGGCTTTGGCGTTCTGCTGAGTCAGGCCGATGATCAGGCGCTCACGTTCTTCCGGGGTGATGCTGATGGAGAACCGGGTAATCGCGGAGATGATCTCATTGAGGTTGGCCTCAGCCGTGGTCGAGACTGTTTCACGGGCCGTCTCAGGCTGTGCAACAAGTTTGACTTTCTTGATCACGAACTCAGCGCCGTCAAGCACTTCCATCTCGAAGCCACCCTCGACTTCATCGAACAAGCCCTGAATACGCTCGGCCATTGCTTCGGCCTCGGCGCGGTTCTCCACCTGCGCGTACAGCAGATGCTGGCGGTACTGCTCCGACACTTTGAAGATGCGCCCGGTGCTGGGGTCAACCGCTTGGATACGCACCTGCCACGATCCCTCACGACCGAACGGTACGTAGCCGCCTGCAATAGACCGCTTGGCAAGTAGCTCCGCATCGGTCTTACTCAACTCAAACATGGCGAGGTTCTGGATCGCCTGCTGCATGACGAACCGATCAGGACCGGCGCGGGGGATCGTGGCATCCTTCTTCAGTGCCTCGATACTCTTACCCACATCGTCGGCCTCGGCACCCTCGAAGAACTCTTGTACGTCCTTGTTGCGATCGGTGTCGCGGCCCAGCACAGCAGCGTTGAACTTCTTGATGAAGTCGTTGGCGCGGGCCACGGACTCGCGCTTGGTCAGCATCACGCCACTATCGTCAATGGTGGAACCTTCGGAGCGCAGGGTCAGGTACTTGTCAGCAATGGTCTTGATGAAAGTTTTGTCGCTGTCAGTCAGGTCGCGTCCGAGGAACTGCTGCACGATCCGCTCGACATTGCCACGCTCACCCTTGGCCGCAGCGAAGTTTGCCAATAGCATGTCGATCGCCGACTTGTTCATCGTGTCGCGCACCTCGTTGTACATGATCCACTCCGGGCTTTGCTCGGTCAGATCAGGCATGGCGGGGTAGGACTGCTCTACTTCTTCGAGGTACGAGGGCGCGTCGATACGCTTCTGATACTCACGCTCAATGGCCTTGCGCTCCTTCGCGCTTGCAGCCGTGGCAAGTTCCTTGTCGCGCTCGGCCCGTAGGACAGTGCGCTGCGCCTCGGTCATCGGACGCGGTACGCCGATGGTGTACTTGATACCCTTCTTGAAGTCCTCCAGCGTGAACTTGCCACGGGCTGCGAGGATGTCGTAGACCTCTTGGTTCACACGGGCTTCGCCGCCTTCGATGTCGATGAGGCTACCCATCTTGCGCAGTTCAGCTTCGGTCAGGCCACCGAGCTTCACACGACTGGTGACGTTGAGCATGGCCGACGTACTGGCAATCTGCGCTTCGGTGGCACCTTGCGTAAACCCACGGCCCAATACCTCCACAGCAGGCGACAGCACGGTATCCATCATCTTGTTGTACTGCGCACGCAGTTGCGCTGCGGTCTTGCTGGTGTCGCGGAAGATGTCGTACAGACGGCGATAGCCTTGGTTCTCTCGGGCTGCGTAGTTCATCGACCGCAGTTCCGTGATCAGGCGATTGGTGTAGTCCCCGATGTTGATACCGCGATCCTTCACCTGTTGGAACAGGTTGGTGATATCGAACAGTTTGAAACTGCGCTGACCGGAGGCGTTGGATGCTGCCACTCGGTTGATCTCGTCGTAGTACTCACCGGCCAGAGCGAAGCGACCCGAGCCATCGGGGTCAGTGATGCCTTCGATCGCGGCCATACGCTGGGCCATTGCCTTGAAGTCCACGAAACTGCCACTGGTGGTACCGTTACGCACATAGCGACGGGACTGACTAACCAGATACCGGGCAGCATCGTCGTCGAAGCGCACACCCAGTTTGTTCAGGGCGTTCTTGATGGCGTTCCAGAACCGGGCAATGATGTTGGTGTCCAGCATCCCGGCGAAGTCAGCGAGGTATTCCTCAATAGCTTCCCGGCGCGACATCTTGCGGGCCTGCATAGCAGTGTCCACCGCAGCCTTGACCTTTGCACTGGAGTTGTACACCCCGTCAAGCGCAGCGCCCAGTTCCTTCTCGGTCAGCAGACCACGGAAGCCGAAGTGGCCCAGTGTCTCGTGCGCCAGCACAAACTTGAGTTGCTGCTCAGTGGCAACCCGGTCAGAGAAGATGATGACGTTGCCGTCACCGAACGAGTAGCCCACAGCACTGGCCGTGTCGAAGTCACCCTGCGGACGCGAGGCTACGGCTTGCTCATACAGCTTGGGGTTCTTGGCTTTGAAGTCCGCTTGGTTGCGGTAAATCCGCACCTTGGGTTTGACGCCCAGCTTGGACAGGAACGCACTGACCAACATCTTCATACGCCCCAGCGGGATCGGGTTGTTGACCGGCGTGCCGTCGTCGCGGAAGAAGCGGCCATCGCCGTAGTCATCGTCGCGCCCGATGTTCCAGTCATCCAGAGAGAACGGTGCCTCGTAATCGTCGTCGGTCGG
>Ga0129333_10003586_pt1 | contig 14536 bp, 11 predicted proteins | sample CPB6_08_DNA_FD_94474 | JGI IMG/M metagenome (GOLD analysis project Ga0129333, IMG submission 94474) | Freshwater to marine salinity gradient microbial communities from Chesapeake Bay, USA - CPBay_Sum_0.6_0.8_DNA | ecosystem: Environmental > Aquatic > Marine > Coastal | place: USA: Chesapeake...
GATGCATATGATACAAAACAATATCGTTTCTCTCCAACCTCAACTAATCTAATTTACGCACTACAAGATGCAACAATTAGTGGAAGTGGAGTTGTAACCAACGGTAATAACGCTAGAATTACTGAACAGTATGTTCTAAGTCGTGTTGTTCATTACAGACCAGCGCTTGATGTTTCAACTTGTACAACTAGTGCAACGACTTCAATTACAACAACTACAAGTTCTAATACAATTACTGCAGACTTAAGAGGTGTTGTTGCTCCTGGTGATGCACTATACAGTGCCGCAACTCCAACTTCCGCTACATATATCGGAACAGTTGTTTCTGTAACCAATACAACGACAACTCTTGCAAGAAATGCAGCAGTTGCAACAAGTGCAAACACAAACTGGTCTATTATTTCTCCAAGAATTAAGAAAGCCGGTGCTGGAAATTCACCATCTTCTGGTCTTGTCTTCTCAGGTTTTGGTTCTTCCACTGCTGCAACAGCAGCTGCTGGTAGTACAGGATTCAACGTTATCGCAAACAGTGGTGCCGCTGGATGGGATAGATACAACTTCAGATTTGGAATTTCCAGAAGAACATTCAACCAGACTCCTCTACTAAATACTCAAGGACAGATTCCTGCAGTAAGTACTCTATCTGAGTCACAACTTTCTGTCAGAACATCTCTTGGTGACCTTTGTAAGTATCGTCCATCAATCTTTAACGTTAATGTCACAAGATTGAATCCTAAGACTCACGTTGAATCATCAATCTCGGTTCTCAAACCAACCTATCAATCACAATGCAATATCTAATGGAGTTTTAATTATGTCATTTTTCCTGACTGAAGAACAAGAGGAAGCTCTCAATTTTATTCTTGATGAAGAAAACAAAAAAATTTGTGAGGAACAATTAAATTCTGAAGATTTTCCAGAAGAATTAAAAGAAATTGTTCGCAAGACAGTTGAGGCAGGAGCTCCAATTCCTGCCTTTGACCCACAAGTTGGATATTACACTATTTCATTTACTCCTTGTGAAGATGGAAATAGAATTTATCTTCATCATCATCTAACAAATGTGTCTAAGGCAATTTACGACCCTATCTTGCCAATTTTACAAGACCAGAGTGAAGAAATTAGTGAGGAACAAGTAGAAGTTCTTCAAGAAGAAATTGATACACCACAGACTGAAATAATCGACCCATCAACTTTTGGTGGAGTTGCGCCAGAATATACTAATGAACAACTTGAAGCAATGTTTGGAGCACCACCAAAAGAAATTACGGAAATGATTCCACAACCACAATCTTGATAAATAGAAGAGGGATATATATCCCTCTTTTTTCATAGGTATATACCTAATATTTGGAGTTGAGCTAAATGGCAACAACAATTAAGTTAAAGTCTAGTGCAACGGCAGCACAAGCTCCGACACTGGCACAACTAGAACTAAGAGAATTAGCAATTAATACGGCCGACGGAAAACTTTTTGTAAGGAAAGGAAACGGGTCAGACCCAGGTGATGAAATCATCGACCTGCATCAGAGGTCAGTTACCGAAGCAGTATCTGATGCTCTTGCGTTAGCCATCGCGTTAGGATAATCCCATGGCAAATGCATTTAAGAGCTACACCGACACTGGAATCGGCACTACAGAAGCTACAGTTTATACTGTACCAGCAAGTACAGTTGCAGTTGTAATTGGTTGCAACCTTGCAAATACCACAGGAGACCAAATTACTGCTAGTGTAAGACTTGATAAGTCTGTCGCAAGTGGTCAAGACGATGTTTATATCGTAAGAAATATTCCAATTCCAAATGGGTCTTCATTTGAATTTAATGCTGGAAATAAAATCGTAATGCAGACTGGTGATGCATTAAAGGTTATCTCAGATACTGCTGCAAGTGTCGATGCAGTTGTAAGTGTTTTGGAACAAACCTGAGGTAACTGATGGCATATGTAGGTAGAGAACCTCTGAGTGGAGAGGTCATTATCATGAATTCCATTGAATCTCAATTCAATGGAGTATTGACTACATTTAATTTGACCAGAACTGTGAGTGGACAGACATTAGCGTTTTATCCTGCACAGACACATCAGCTGTTAGTGTCTCTTGGCGGTGTTATTCAAAAACCAGACACAACAGGAAATACTGGTTTTAAAATTAATTTCAATCAAATTGTTTTTGCCGTTGCTCCTCCTGCAGGCACAACATGTTTCATAGTTTCTTATGGAAATGTTCTTGACATTGGAACTCCAGCAGATGGTACAGTATCACCAACAAAATTAACTACAGGTGGTCCATCTTGGAATACTGGTAGTACTCTTACAGTTAATCCAATTCAATTGAACCCAAACTCAATTACGGTGAATGCAACTATTCCTACAAATTACAACGCTAATAGTATCGGACCAGATATTTCTATTGCCTCTGGTATCACTGTAGAAATTGCCTCTGGTGGCACTTGGTCAGTCAATCCATAAATAAAAACAACGAGGAAATGCTATGAGTACTTTAAAAGTTAACGGACTTAAAAATTTATCAGATACAGCAATTGTTGATTTAACTAATGGTGTTGGAGTAACTACTGGAAAGGTTGGAGTAGGAACTGCTTCACCAGCAGTTTCTGTCGATGCCAGGTCCAGAACTGATGCGCTTGCTCTTCCTGTGGGAACTACTGCACAGAGGCCGACTCCTCTATCTGGTTATACAAGATGGAATAGTACTACTAATTCTGCAGAAATTTATAATGGTACAGAATGGGTGGAAATTGTAACGGATTACATTCCTAGTGGCTCTACAGCATTTGGTTGATAATTATGTCGAATGAATATCTATCTAGAACTCCAAATTCCAGCGGAAACCGCAGAACATTTACAATTTCTGCATGGGTAAAAAGTCAAATTCTTTCTACTGGAAATATGTTGTTACACACTTATAGTGGAGGCCAAGACTTTTTAAGTATTCAAATTGGAAATAGTAGCACTCAATCTGTTGGAGTCTATCAAATTGATGCATCCGTAGATTATTCAAGATATTGGGCAGTTGCTCAAAGAGATTATGGTGCATGGACTCACCATCTTTTTAGTATTGACACCACTCAAGCAGATGAAGATAAAAGACTTAGATATTTTATAAATGGAACTGAAGTTACTGAATATTATGACACTTATGGAACTTTTCCGCAAAATTTTCTATTTAAAATAGATAACACTAGAGTATTTAATATATTCCGAAACATTGATACTAGTACTTATGGAAATACACTAGCATCTGATTATTTCTTTGTAGATGGTCAAGCATTGACTCCAGATGTTTTTGGAAAATTTGCAGAAGGTAGAGGGACTATCTCTGCAGGCACTAAAGCAAATATAAATTTTCGTCCTGGTCAGTGGATTCCAAGGGCACCAAAAGCAATTGTTTCCGATGTCAATTCAACTGGTGGGTTTGGTGTAAATGGTGTATATCTTCCATTAAATGATGGAACAAATTTTGGAGCAGATTTTCACTGTGCGCCAAATACAATTATTAAATTAAGAGAAGACTTACAACAACCAAAATACGGATTAAATTCATCCACACTAAATTATAAAGATGCTCTGAGAACAGATGCATATAAAGATTTCTTAGTACTAGCGGTTCCATTTGTATCTGGCGGTCTTGATGGAGGACTTGGAGATTACTCTGCTCATATAAAAGGAACTGGTTCAAACAAAGTTTTATATGCAACAAATCAGGCTGGAATCAGAACTGCTCCATCATTTTATGGAAGTGCATTATATCTCGATGGAACTGATAGCTATATTTCAATTCCAAACCACGAAGATTTTAGATTAACAAATAATGATTTTACGATTGAATGTTGGATATATAATTCTGGTGGTTCTACTCCAGGTTCAATCATTAACTTGTTTGAAAATGCTACTGCAAGAAGGTCTTGGAGTATAGAAACTAGAGGTTCAAATGGACTTAGATTTGAGTGGTGGTATGATGGAACAACCTCAAACTCTATTGATGCTCCATCAAATACTCTCATGGGAAATCAATGGAATCATATTGCCGTAGCAAGAAAGAGAGGAACAATTAGTCTTTTTGTAAATGGAACTTGCGTTGGTACGAATACCTCTGTTGGAGTTCAATCATTCTTTAACAACATAACAGACCCTGTAGTAATTGGGGCATTAGTTGCTAGTGGAACTCCAACTCAAGATTATGGCGGGTACATTCAGGATGTCAGAATTTATAAAGGTGTTGCAAAATACACCAGTGGATTTGATGTGGTAAAACCAATAACTCCAAATGGAATGAGTTCTTGGAGAGCTTTATCTGATAACTATAAAAATAATTTCTGTACTGTAAATAGTGCTTCTCGTACAGGAAGTGATGTTGCTAGTGTTTTGGATGGAGGAACTTTATTACTGGATAGTCAAACAGCTGGGACAGCTTATTATGGTTCTTTCCCAGTTGCTTCTGGTAAATGGTATTACGAGGCATTTGTAGCTGGCGTTGCTGCAGCTTCTCATCTTTTTGGTTGGACTGGAACCGATGGAGGAAGTAGACCTACAGACGGCGCAATTTGGGCTAGAAATAATGGACAAAAAAGAACTGGTTCTACCGCAACAAATAGCGCGTTACCATCATGGGTTAGTAATGACATTATCATGATTGCATATGATTTTGCATCTAATAAGATGTGGTTTGGTAAAAATGGAGTATGGTATTCTGATGCGACCACAACCATTACTTTATCTGATATCGTTGCAGGAAATGGAAGTATAGGAAGTCATGTAACATATTCTACGTCAATTCCGCTATTTGCATATGATAATGTTGCTGGTTCAAAGCAAACATATATAAACTTCGGACAAAACCCAACATTTTCTGGAAATACCACAACAGGAACCTTCGCTGACTCAAATGGTAAGGGACAATTTAAATATCAACCTCCTACGGGATTTTTGGCATTATGTACCGATAATCTACCAACACCAGCGATTTCCGACCCTAGCAAACACTTTAAGTCTGTACTTTATACAGGTAATGGTACATACCCAAGAAGTATTACTGGCATTGGATTCCAACCAGATTTAATTTGGATTAAAGATAGGTCGATTGGAACCTTCCATAGACTTTACAATTCAATATCTGGTCCATTGAAAGGAATATATTCAAATGCAACGGGCGGAGAAGTAACTGAAGACTTACAAAGTTTTGATTCTGATGGATTTACTCTAAAGACAGATTCCTATGGAGGTGGAATAAACAATTCTGGAAATTCATACGTCGCCTGGTGTTGGAAAGCAGGGTCTGGAGTTACGTCTACAAATACATCTGGTTCTATAACATCTACAGTTTCTGTAAATCAAACTGCTGGATTTAGTATTGTAAGTTGGACTGGAGATGGAGTTGAAGGTGCTACTATAGGTCATGGTCTTAGTAAACCACCCAAATTTATTATAGCAAAAGTAAGAAATACTACTGCAGCTTGGAGAATATGGCATTCTCAATTTGGTGATACATATGGATTAGGTTCTGGTTCTGTATTTTCAACTTTTGATACGGCTGCAGCATCATATGATTCTCAAAGAATAACGGGAGCAACATCAACCACCTTTAGAACAACTGGAACTATTTCTCCATACATTAATGGTTCTAGTGATACCTATATTGCTTATTGTTGGACAGAAATTGATGGATTTAGCAAATTTGGAGTATATTCAGGAAATGAAAACGCAGATGGGCCGTTTGTATATTGTGGATTTAGACCTGCATTTGTAATGGTTAAGTGGATATCTGGAGGAACTGTTGGCGGAACTGCTACCACGGCAGGTAACTGGTTCATTGTAGATTCTTCAAGAAATCCACTCAATCCAACCGATGCTAGATTATACCCCAATTTAACAACTACCGAAAATGCTTTAAATTCAATGGATTTCACTTCAACTGGATTTAAGATTAGAGATACTGGGGCAGATATGAATAACTCAGGAGGAAACTATATTTTTATTGCATTTGCCGAGACTCCTTTAAAGGTCGCAAACTCCAAATAAATACCAAGATAAGAGAAAATAGTTATGGCTAACGAATATCTACAAAGAATACCAACAGCTGTAGGAAACCAGAGAGTTTGGACTTGGAGTTATTGGATAAAGAAAAATGCATTGGGTGGACAGGTAACTTTTTATACCACACAAACGTCTACTCCTTTTCTGTCCGTACTTGAATTTATGGATGATGATATTCTTCAAATTGTCAGAAATGAAAGTGCGACTGTAACAGAATTAAGAACTGCCAATAAATTTAGAGATACTGGAAGTTGGATGAATATTATTCTTGCCGTCGATACTTCACATCCATCAAGTCAAAATAGAGTTAAACTTTATGTAAATGGAGTTCTTCAAACCGGCCATACTGGAGCCTATCCATCTCAAAATTATCTTACTGCAATTAATCGAGTTGTAGAACATAATATTGGTACAGTAAAAACTGGTGGGTATCCAAATGGATACCCTGGAAGTTTCTTAGACTCTAATATTACTGATATATTTTTTGTAGATGGTCAAGCATTGACTCCCGATATTTTTGGTTATCATAAAGAAGATAAAGGATATATTTCAGCAGGTTCCACACAATCAACAAAGTTTCTTAGGGGTCAGTGGGTTCCTAAGTCACCACTTTTGATTAAAAAAAGTATTGAAAAGTCTGGAGGATTTGGAACTAACGGTTTCTATTTACCGATGAATGATAGTTCCAACTTTGGTGCAGACTTCCACTGTACTCCAAATAGTATTATTGCACTAAAAGGTGAAAATTTAATTCAACCAAGAAATGGAGCTCCTACTACCACCGATTCTTATGTAAGTCAGTTAAGAAGTGACCCGTATGCAGCAAACTTGGTTCTTGCTTTACCTTTTGTTTCTGGTGGTTTAAGTAGTGGTTTCGGAGATTATTCTGCAACAATTAAAGGTAGTGGAACGACAAAGAGTATTGCTACAAATGGTTCTGCAAGTATTTCCAGCACTGCAGGGTTTTATGGTAGTAGTGCTTCATTCAATGGAAGTAATAGTTATTTAAGAACTTCTACGAATATCAGTGACTTTCAGTTTGGAACTGGTGATTTTACTATTGAAACCTGGTTGTGGAAATCTGCAAATGGTACGAATAATTATGATGGACTTGTTACACTGGGAACTAGCGGTAGTGCAACCGATGGTTGGTTTTTAGAAGCATCAGCAACTAGAGGATATTATTTTGTTTCTGCAAATACTGGAATTGTACAACACAATGTCTCTCCAAACACAAGCCAATGGAACCACTTAGCAATATGTAGAAAAAGTGGAACAACCACAATGTATTTAAATGGAGTTGCTGTTTCAGTTAGTACAACTTCATATACCGTTCCAGTAACCGCAACTACTTTAGATGTTGGTAGTTATGCTGTTGGAGTTGGAAATTACTGGTTCAACGGTTATCTACAAGACCTCCGTATTTACAAAGGTGTCGCAAAATACACGAGTGGTTTTGATGTACCAAAACCCTATACACCAGTAGGTATTGCAAGTTGGAGGGCAGTCTCAGATACAATTTCCAATAACTTTGCTGCGTTAAATTCATTAAGAACTGGCGGATATGCAACATTGGATAATGCAAATTTAAGAAGTACTGGAAACACTGCAACTAATAGTTCTCCCGCTCTTTCCACATTTAATGTTAAATCTGGAAAATGGTATTGGGAATTAAGAGCAGATACAATTTATAGTGGTGGTACTCCAAGATGGCCATCTCCAGGTGTTACTGTATTACATTCTAACTGGGACCCATTAAATGCTGAAACACATATTGCGGCATATGGTGCTTGTATTCGTGGAACATCTACAGGAACTGCAGAAGTAATTGGAATTAGTGGGAAAAAAACAGTAAATAATGTGACTTCTACGAACTTAACTGCAGGTGATATTTATATGTGTGCCATGGATGCAGATAATGGAGCAATATATTTTGGCTTAAATGGAACTTGGTATAATTCTGGAGTACCTACAAGCGGAATCTCTAAAACTGGTTCTCTATTCAATTATACACCAGCAACTGATAATTATGAGTTGTCTCCTACAACTATTAACTATCAAGGTTCTGTCGGTAGCGTAAACTTCGGTCAAAACCCAACATTCTCTGGAAACACCACAGCAGGAACCTACACAGATGCAAACGGCAAAGGACTCTTCAAGTATCAACCACCTTCTGGTTTCCTAGCATTATGTGAAGATAACCTACCAACACCAGCAATTTCAGACCCTGGTAAGTATTTTAAGACGGTGCTTTATACTGGTGATGGCATCAGTGGTAGAAATATTACTAATGTTGGATTTACTCCTGACTTGGTTTGGATTAAAGATAGAAATAATGCGGCATATAACCATCTTATTCATGATAGTGTAAGAGGTTCATCACTTGCTCTTCGCACAAGTGCTACAAGTATAGAAAGTAGTGGAGGATTATTGTCCTTTAATTCAGATGGGTTTTCTTTACCTAATTCATTGGGACTTAATGTTTCTGGAAATAATCATGTTGCCTGGTGTTGGAAAGCAGGTGGTCCAGCAGTCATAAACACAGATGGAACTATCACATCTACAGTTTCTGTAAATCAAACTGCTGGGTTTAGTATTGTGTCTTATACTGGCAATGGAAGTAACCCAACAACAGTAGGACACGGACTTGGAAAGGTGCCGAAGTTTATTATATTTAAACGTAGAAATTCTGCTGTTAATTGGTTTGTTTATCACGGATTTAATAGTAGTGGAGCATTTGAAGGTCTTAATACAACAAATGCTTATAATGGTGCTGCAGCATTATTTAATCAAACATCACCAACATCCATGGTTATTAATTTGGGAAATACTGATAGTAATGCTTCTGGAGGAACTTATATCGCTTACTGTTGGGCAGAAATTGAAGGTTTTAGTAAGTTTGGAAGTTATGTAGGTAATGGAAATACTGATGGTCCTTTTGTGTATTGTGGATTTAAACCGGCTTTTGTATTATGGAAAAACTCATCAAACGCAACTGGATATAGTTGGTATATTGCAGATAACGCAAGGTCTTCCACAAATCCAGTTGGCGCTACTTTAGCATCTAATACAACTGCATCTGAAGATACTGGATGGGGAACAGGTATTATGGATTTCACTTCCAATGGGTTTAAAATTAGAAGGTCAGTAACAGAAACAAATAATAGTGGAGATACTTTTATTTTTGCTGCATTCGCCGAGTCTCCATTCCAAACTGCAAATAGTAAATAAATAGAAATAAAAGAAAACCATGGAACACACATATAAGATACCATCTTTAACAATTGTATCAGAAAGACAAGGATTTGAACAAGTAGTCTGTTCTGCAGTTGTATATCTAACAACGACAGAAACATTTGATGTTACAGTTGATGGAATTCACATTGATGAGGAAACTGGGGAATCCGTAATAGTTCCAACTGTACAACCAAAAATAGTATCTCATTTTAAACAATTTAATGTAGAATTTGATACTTCTGACATCACTGAAAATTCTTTTACCAACTGGGAAGATTTAACTGAAGAACAAGTACTTGAATGGGTCATTTCTATTAAAGGTGATGAACTTCTTGCTTTTGAACAAGAAGGAGCAGCGAGTGTTGTAGACCAAAAGGATAGGATTTTAAATCCAAAAAGATATCAGTTTGACTCTCCTCCTACACCATGGCAAATTCGTGCTGACAAAGAATCTGCTGAACAAAACTGATGGCATATCAAGGAATATCACCATATCTTTACAAGAACAATTTAACTAATGTTCAACTCTTAGATGACATTAGTAGTTCCTTTAACGGTTCCACAACTCAGTTTAACTTAACTGTAAATGGTTCTGCATTTTTTGCAGTATCTTCAAGGTCACTTTTTATTGTTCTTGGTGGTATAGTACAAAAACCAAATACAGACTATACAGTAAGTGCTGGAGTTATCACATTTACAACTGCTCCAGCTTCTGGATTAACTTTTGCTGGTAGAAATATCTATGGATTAAATCAGATTACTGGAGTTAATGATGGAGTAATCAGTCCATCTAAATTAACAACTGGAGGACCATCTTGGGACTCTAGTGGTAACTTAACTGTAACTGGTGATATTACTGTTGGTGGTGGAGATGTTCTAGGAAATGTCTCTGCCAACCTAACTGGTCAATTAAATTTAAATGCAGTAAATGATACTATTTCTTCTACTGCTACAGATATCTTTGTCTATGACACTCGTAAGGACTCTGATGGTGGTGCTTGGAGAAAGAGAACACAACACACCTCTTGGTATAACGAAACTTTAAATACTGCAACTCGTGGAAGTCGTAGAGAGTTTCCTTCAGTTGCAGTGATTGTTCTTGAATCTGCAGCACTAACAATTTATGATGGCGACGACCCAGACCTTCCAATGTGGATGGTATTCAACAGGGGAGTAGATGCAAACCCTACAATGTGGTGGGATGGAAATAATGGTAATACTGGAAAATCAGTTGCTGCATTAAATGGATTGATGATGTTAAGCACCAGTAATGCTGGTTCCTATGGTGCAGATTTTATTGGAGAAAGATGGTTATATTTTTATAATAATGCAACAAATAGTGGATGGAGAAATAATGTTGGAGGACTAGCAAGCAGAAATTCTGCTGTATCATCCAGAATAGTAGTTGAACAATTTTATGGAGCATCAAATTCTGCACTTCATAATGAAGTAGCGTTGACAGTTTATCCAAATGCACCAATTGATAGTGTAACTGGTCTTCCAACTCCAACAATTGCTGTTGCTACTAATGGTGGAGTAAATATTATTGCTGATACTAAAAATGTTGTTGGAATTGCATCTAGTCAATCTAATTATACATTTTCTAGACATGTAAGTTATTCTCCAAATGGAGATTTAGTTTTTGAAATGTCTGACAGTGGTGATTTGTATTCTTACATTCACACACTTCAAGGTCCAAATGTTGTAGATAACAGCATTTCACTTGATACCAGAACTGGAAGTTCAAAAGGAGTTCGTGGATTATATAGAACTAGACCTACCAATTTTGAACTTCTAAATCGAATTAAATCACATTTAATTGGCAACTGGACTGGATTATATTCTCAGTTGACCACAAGTACTTATTATAGAACTGGCAAGAATGTACCGCTTGCAATGACAAACTATAATCATGCTGTTGCAGCTTCTACGGCTGGACTTAATTTAATTTCAGAAGGAACTCCATATAAATCTGCAGCACCAGATATGGTTGCAGGTATCACATCAACATTCAATTCTGGTTGGTTATGTGGAGATATTAAAGGTGCATGGTTAAGTAGTACAAGTACTACAAGTTTGATAGGAACAGAATTAATTACAAATGGAACTTTTGACACAAATATCACAGGATGGACAGCATCAAGTACTCCAGTCGCTGTACTTGCATTTGATACTAATAGACTTAAAGTTACTACAGGATTTGCATATCAAACAGTTCCTACAGTTATCGGGAATACTTACATAGTTTCATATACTGTAACTGATGGAGGTGGTTCCAATCTAGGTGGAATTTATGTTGGAACTACACTAAATGGATATGAATATTTTACTACTGGAGTACAAAATAGTGGTACATATGTTTACCAATTTATAGCACAATCAACTACCGCTTATATTCAACTTTGGGCATGGAATGCTGGTACAACATATGCGTTCTATGATAATGTTTCTGTAAGACTTGCAGATACCGATAGAACAAGTAATAATAAACCATTGGGAGTATTTGGAACTATAGGTAGGTCTGTTGTTGCTTCTGGGTCCAATTTAGTGGGTTACAGTGGGTTTAGTACCACCAATTATTTAATGAGAGCATATGAAAGTTCACTAGTTGCAGGAACTGGTGCTCAGTGTGTGATGACATGGTTATACACTAGTGGTCTGGATGCGAATTTAAGATATGTATTTGCAGTTGGTGAACGAGATACCAATGAACAATTTAGACTTGGATTTAGTAGTTCTGCAATATATTTTGATTATGGAAATGGTGCTCAGTATACTCAATGGTCATTGTCAAACTCAATTGCAAGCAATAAATGGACTTTTGTTGTTGCAATGGTTTCTGCTGGAAATGTCGGGAGATTGTTTATAAATGGAGTTGAGATATTAAATCCATCATACACTTTAGTTGCGCCAACTACATTTTTAACTTCATCATCTCATATTATGACTGTTGGAACTCTGCATGAATATGTAAACGGAATAACCACTCCATCTTCAAATGGTGTGTGGAATGGTTCAATTTCTCTACTTAGATATTCATTCTCACTGCCATCACCAGAACAAATTCGAAAAATTTATAATGATGAACTTGCACTCTTCCAACCAAACTCACAGTGTACTTTATATGGAACCTCTGATGCAGTAACTGCTATGGCATATGATGATAGTACTGCACTACTTCATGTAGGAACCTCCAGTGGTCGCAGTGATTTCAGGGGGTTAGAGAGAATAAATAATACTACGACAGCGGTTACAACTGCTATAAGTGCAAGCAATGGATTAATTTCGGAGCAGTAATATGGCAGTAAGAAGCACTAGAAGTTCACTTAATATTAGGCAAAAATTATCAGAACTTGATAGACCAGTTGGAATTATTGGTGATGCTTTAATGGCAACCAATACTCCTCAAGATGCATATGATATTCTTCAATGTGGAAGAAGAAATATGATAATTAATGGTGATATGAGAATCGCTCAAAGAGGTACTTCAGCAGCAGGAATATCTTCATCTATACCTTACTTAATTGATAGATTTTGTTTTGCAGTTAATACTGGTGGAACTTGGTTATATACACAGAGTTCCAATGCTCCTTCAGGATTTAATAATAGCGCAAGATTTGAAGTAACTTCAGCAAATTCTTCATTATCATCTACTTCATATGTAATTCCCCAATATGTTTTTGAGGGTAATGATTTGCAAAGACTTGCATGGGGTACTACCTCAGCTAAACCACTAACACTTTCTTTTTGGTGTAGGTCAAATAAACCTGGAATATATCATGTAGAATTTCAAATACAAGGTTCAAAAGAAATTTCAAAAAGATATACAATCAATACTCCTGATGTTTGGGAATATAAAACTGTCACATTTGAACCAAATTATCAATATTCAATAACTGCTACAAACGCTTATGGAGGTAATTTTTATTGGTGGTTAGCTGCTGGTACAGTTTATAATAATCCAGGAAATACTCTGCATTCAGTATGGGGAGATGGAACTACTGATAGATGTCCTGGAAATGTAAATCTTGCGGATATAGTTGGCAATTATTTTGAAATCACTGGAGTTCAATGTGAAATAGGAAATACTGCAACTCCTTTTGAATATCGTTATTATGGCGAAGAACTCTCATTGTGTCAGAGGTATTTTCAATTATTACCAACTGGTTTATGGTGGAATAGAACAGCTACTGCAACTGTTTATTCAAGTGCTTACTTAGATAGTTGTAATTTTCTTCTACCAACTCCAATGAGAGCTACTCCAACTGGAAGAAGATTGAGTGATGGTGCTTTGTTTATAGCCTCAACTTCATTTAATACTAGTTTAGCTTCAATTGCAACTAGAAACGTTAGACCAGTAGTATATTCATTTACTAATGGAATTGTTCAAGGATTACTTCTATATGACCAATCCGACAATAATAGTACTACTTTACCTACAGCAGAAGTTCTTGGTGTGACAACTGAAGTTGCATCTTTTAATGCGGAGTTATAAACATGTATAAAATTTTTAAAATTAACAATACTTATACAATTGAATCTCCATATGGATCAATTCCATTAGACAATAACAATTCCGATTATCAACGTTTTCTTCAGGATGTTGCAGAACAAGGAATTCAAATTGTGGAAGGACCAAATGAATATCATAAATCATACGCTGATCTTAGGAGCGAAGAATATCCTACAAAAGAAGAACAATTAGATATGCAGTACTGGGACCAAATCAATGGCACCACAATATGGCAAGACACTATCACTATAATCAAAGAGAAGTATCCAAAGACCATTACGGGTGGTATAACAATTGGGCCAGTACCAGATTGGGTTGGAGAAGAAGTGCAGAAGTGGATTTCCAACAATTCTAATAAATAATTAAAAAGACATGGCTCAAACTAAAGCACAATTAATTGCTCCAGTTGGAAGTGGATTGACACTAGACGGAAATCTAACTGCAACAGATTTGTATGTGTCTACTGATTATCCATCTGTCAGACCAGCTTTAGATTTTCCATTTGCACTTACAAGAAAACTAGATAGTAGAATTACTTTTGGTAGAAGTACTACAGGAACATTTGTAGATAAAGATGGTTTTATAAAAACTTCAGCAATCAATCAACCAAGATTTGACCACGACCCAGCAACAGGAGAAAGTTTGGGATTGTTGATTGAAGAGAGTAGAACTAATATAGCGTTATATAGTGAGCAGTTTGATAATAATGCCAATTGGACTAAAACAACAGGAACA
>Ga0129333_10003587_pt1 | contig 14536 bp, 17 predicted proteins | sample CPB6_08_DNA_FD_94474 | JGI IMG/M metagenome (GOLD analysis project Ga0129333, IMG submission 94474) | Freshwater to marine salinity gradient microbial communities from Chesapeake Bay, USA - CPBay_Sum_0.6_0.8_DNA | ecosystem: Environmental > Aquatic > Marine > Coastal | place: USA: Chesapeake...
CCACATCTGGCTCCACATCGGGTGCTGCTGCCATGCACCACAATGGCCACCAGCGTTGACTACGCGGGCACGGTGCTTGCTCTCGACAAAGGCCACAGCGCACAGGCGCTCGGCACTCACAAGGGGCGTAGCGTTGCGCACGCAGGCCATGGCGAAGAGGTGCGAGTCGCTCGCATCGTGGCCTGTGCTGGTCAGCAGCGAGGCGATTTTGAGCGTCAGGAAGAAGGCGGTGAACATGATGCGGCGGGGGTGTAGGGTAGCGCCCGAGGGCGGGTCAGCACATTTCTGCAGCAATCGCGTCGCATACTTCGGCAAGGGCTGCATCGGTCAGGTTATAGAGGCCGCGCAGAAGGCTGTAGTCCATCCACTGCTCCGGTGCGCTTTCCCTGCCGATCGGGTTGCCGACTTCGCCGGTGTACTCGATGCCACCGATGGTCACGGTTGCAAAGGTGCGGGTCTCGCCGGTCAGGATGATGGTCAGGTCGGCTGCGTTGATGGTGGTTGCGTTGCGCATGGGTCGTCTCTCAGGTGTGTGGCCAGACCCGTCGTCTGACCTTGTGAGAGAACAGTGACTCATTTATTGTGAATGCGCAACTATTATTCTGCTGCCTGATGCATTTTTTTCTGCAGCCTTCTGGTCATGTTGTAGCCTGCGTCTGACCGGGGCACCGATTGCAACGCATACAGCTGGCGCTGGCCTAAGTATGCCATCGCCTCAGATGTACCAGGGCGCAGCTCACGCAGGTAATGCATCGGGCGCAGCGGTAGGCTCCACACGTCAGAGCCGCTGCGATAGACGATGAGGCGCAATGGAACGACCACAGCCATGGCATCCACGGGCACGGCATGAGCAGTCAGCAGACTGGTTACAGATTGCTTGATTGTGCCGGTTCTCATTGTTTGCTGCTCAGCTCCACAAATAGGCCTAGAAGGGCGGCGTCAGATAGATCGTCAGATGTCCACAGGTGCTCTGGCCAGCGTGTGCGTGCCATGTGTAGAGAGCAGGCTTTCAGGTATTTACGGTCACCGGCTGGCATTCCAATACCACTGCGCCACGTGGCAGGGTACACCTGCAGCATGGGCACGCCGGGATATACAAACTCGCATATCGCACGCCAGATGCCCACCTGCTGCGACAGTGACAGCGTGCCCTGCGCTTTGCCCTGGCTGGCTTTGTCATCGCCTACCGTGCGCAGCTGGGGTCGTTCGATGGCCACACGGTCAGGCGTGGGCAGCGTCTGCAGCAGAGCGATACGCTGCAGCATATTGGCCTTGGCTGTGACGGTCGATGCGTGCAGCAGCTCGGCACCGTTGACCACGGCGATGCCCGTCTTGGTTGCTGCGTCGATGGCTAGGGTGGTCATGGTATCCCCTGCATTTCGCTGGCGTCGTAATAGCAGGTCAATGCCTCAATGGCATCGCTGCAGTAGTGGTCTCGTTCAATATGCCGGTCACCGATGGCGCGGTGGGTGCCGTCGTCCCATATGACGCAGCGGCTGGTGTGCAGCGCCCACGCCCCGTTGGCCTCGATACGCAGCGCCATCGTATCGGTCGCATCAGGGGTGCGGCACAGGTAGACCGTCGTGTCCTCGTGCTGCACTCGGCTGCGGTGCGCTTTATTGGCGGGGCTACGGGCCCGCATCCATTCAAGAATGACCCATTGTTGCAGCTGGCTGGTCATTCATCACCTCGATTGACTGACCGATACGCCGAGAACCCGTCAGGATACCGTCGCTGTAGCTTCTCGATGTTCGTGCTGGCCACGTCTGAGAGGGTATAGCCATACCAGTGGGCGATACACGCCACGTACCAGAGCACGTCACCCAGCTCCTTCTTAATGCTCTCCGAACTGGTCATGTGCCCGTGGTACTCGGCTTTCTTTATCGCCCCCAGCACCTCTCCCACCTCTTCGGGCAGGCCCAGCAGCTTCTCGAAAAGCCAGCCCGTTGCGTTGGCATCGCCTGCCGTGCGCAGCGCGGCCTGCTGATATTCGTCCAACTCTCTCACTGTCATCGTATCACCTGGTGTGAAGGTCAGGCCTGCGCAGGGAGTCGCACCCTGCTCGTGGCTCTCAGGACAATAGCCCTGTCAGCATATCAGGCGGTTTCATCATTTCGCTGTACGCCGGTCAGTATGGAACAGCGTCATCATCAAACGGATTAGACGGGGCAGCACCAGATGATGAGCGCAGCAGCTCGGCACGCCAGAGGTCAATGGCTGCTACACGAGACTTTTTCAGCTGGTCAGCATGTGCCACCCATACAGGCAGCTTGCGGAACTGCGCCACGTTTGCAGGGTCTGCGCCTTTGGTACGCAGCCAGTTAACCTTGTTCTTCTCAGGGTATTCCTTGCCATCTGCTCCCACAGATGCTGGCTCAACGCCAACGTCAGCGAAGAGAACTGCGCCCAGGCACAGCGCACCAATGTCTGACTCGCGCTCCCAATCGTAGTTTTCGTGAGGCTGGTTCGGTACATCAGCGACTGCCACAAATTGACCCTGACAGCACAGGGCCAGTCGCTCCACGACACGAGCCACCCAAGGGCCTTTGCCGTTGTCTTGCCAGCCATAGATGCGCTCGTCCCATTGGTGCCCGGTATCGGTGCACAGCGTCAGGCACAGGTATGGTGTGCCGGACTTGGTCTTGTCGACTCGTACATCCATGATGCCCACTGTATAACTGCCTGCCGGCAGAACCTGCTTTGGCTTCTTGGTTGTTGCGTATTGCGGTGTGCTTGCGCCTGCGTTGGTCACTCGTGCCATGGGTCTGCCTCTTCGGTTTCTGCTGGTGCGGTTGCGATTGCGGTGGATGCCGCGGGTAGGGTCATGCGTGTTGGCTGCGATGGCGCAAAGCGCCGGGCTGGGGTCTGGGTGGTCTCCATCGGGGTCACGTCGTACGTGCCACGCTCAATGTCATCGAGGGCGCCGGCAGTCTGGCTGTCGAGGGGCACAATCTTCGCCAGACGCAGCAGTGCAGTCTTGCGCCACATTTCGCTGGCGTTCGTTTTCCATGCCCCTTGGCCCTTGGCTGAGGCTGCCTCGATCTCGCTCTGGTCCACGATGCGCTCGATGACCGAGCCATCGCGCATGTGCAGCTCTGCGACCGCTGCGACCAGTGCGCCACGTGAAGGGCCAAGGATTGCCCTGTGCTCCACGACCCTGCCCTTGCTCATCACATAGTGCTCGTTCTCGTGGATCAGGTACGTGTGCACGTGTGAGGCACCAGGCGTGCGCAGCATGACCTTCACAGCGCCTTTGTAGCCCAGCTCACAGCGTACCTTGCCAGAGCGAGGAATCAGGTAGCAGTCGACGCCGGGATCGAGGCCGAGCTTGGCGACCTGATACAGGGCGATGACCAGCGACTCTTGCAAGGCAGGGGCGTGCAGGCTGCGCTCTGGTCCCACGTAGGTCATCAGGGCGGTAATGAATCGGTCTTGCTGGCTGCGGTCAGGCAGCAGGGCGGTCAGGGTATCGCGGCGCTTTTCGATGAGCGCAGCAATGGGTGTCAGTGCGGTGCTCATGGCTTTACTCCACAGTATTGTGCGACAGTGCACGTGCCCATCTGCATACGGCCAAGCGCATCAAGGGCCTGCTCTGCGTTGTCAAACTGGCGGCCGTCATTGTCTGCCAGTACTGCGCCAGTCATAGCGCACAGACAAGCCGACCAACCGAGGTGCGAGAAGATGTCGATCCTCTCACTGTGCCGGTTATACATGCGGGTGTTGTATGGGCCGTCAGGGAGAATGCGGACCCAGCCCGCGGCAATAAGCTGCTGCTCAGTCATGCTTCACCCCCACGCGTTGCCCACACAGAGGGCTCATACGTCAGCGACATAATGCCAGACGGCACACAGTCAGGGTACGTGTGCAGCGCAGCGTTGACCTCATGCAGCAGCTCGCTGCGTGCCTCTCCAATGCGCTCCAATAGCGCAGGCGGCACAGGTGCGACGTACAGGGCCAAGGGGCCTTCGGTGGGCACAATCACGTGGCATACGCGCACCTCTCGCCAGCGAGCTGCATCACCTAACAGATGCGAGGCCAGCCCTTCGGCATAGTGACGCTCACCGAGGTCATAGCCCGGGAAGATGGTGGTGCTACCGTCAGCCTCACGAACAAAGCGGCTCTCGACCTGTGCTCGCCATGACGCAGGCGTCACCGGCTTGGCAGTCGTCTTGACTGACCAGAGCGAGACCGTGGTGCCGTCAAAGCACACCGCGTCAGGCTTGCAGCGGCACTCGGTCGCTGTGTCTGGGTCTGTCCAGGTAATAGGCTGCTCGAACGTCCACACGCCGGGCACAGTACGCAGCAGGGCGTGCCAGTCAGCGAGCACACCGGCAGCGTCTCGGTAGAACGCGAACTCGTTGGCCTCGACTACGGTGAGCCCTGCAGCTTCCTGCTCGGCCTTCCATGCCTTGCCCTCCTTTGTATTGAACATCATGCCATCGGGGCGCTGCACGTAGCGTGACGGGTCGATGGTATCGGCCTCCAGCATCGCAGCGTGGATGCGGGTGCCCACGTCCATGGCAGGGCTCTTGCGAGGGTTATGGCGGCACCAGATGGCGTACCAGCCACCTCGCTCTGCAGCGCGGCGCAGGTCCGTTGCGGACACTTCGGGGCGGTCGTGATAGTTGTCGTGGGTCATGGTCAGGTTCCTGTGGGTGTGTCTTGCGGCTGATTATGCCCTTGAGGGCCGGCGAAAATTAGTGTGTCTTATTGTGGGCGTCGCCGTGGTTTGCAGCATCAATGAGCCCATGAATAAGCTTACGCACTTCTGCAGGGGTGAAATACACTGCCAAAGTGTCGCCATTGTCGTGCAACAATCGGATTTCAACGAGTGCGTCATTGGTAAGGTCATCGATATAATTCGTGACCTTGAGCTCGATATTGTAAGATGCAGAGTAGATCGGCTCCTCAGACAATATGATTTTAACTGGCTTCTGGTTGGTCATGGTCAGGTTCCTGTGGGTGTGGTCCTTGCGGGTCGGTGAAGCGCCCTTCATGGGCAATCGCGCCCCGGGAGTCGAACCCGGGCGGAGACCATCACGCGGTGTGTGTCGCAGGTGTCAGGGCGTGGACAGGTGTCGCCCTGCACAGCCTTAAGCTGGTTCAGCTTGAACGGGGGCCGGTTGCGACACGGTGCTCTGTGAGGGGCGAGACAGGATAAACTGCACGCTGTCGAGTGCACCAAAGGCGAGCTGCAGGCGCTCGGCATCGTTCGCTGCGCGGTCGATGGCATCAGAAACAGACTCGATCATATCGAGCGCAGCCACGATGCGCGGGTCACGGTCGTTCACAGCAGCGAAGCAGGCGGCGACAATTTCGGAGTGGGTCATGGTCATGGTTGTGGTCTCACATTGTGGGTGTGTCGCTGCTCTTTGCAGCATGGTCAGGTGTAACGCATTCAATCGGAATGTGCAACACCTAATAGCGCAAAAAAAGCGAAGCCCCGCAGCGACAAACTGCGGGGCCTCTTCACACCCTAACCACACGGCAAAACTAGAACGGAACACCATCAGAGTCAAGTGTCGCGTCAGAGCCTGATGCGCTATCATCAGCTGCTGCCACAATCGACATCGCCTGCGGTGTGAACGTGTAGCAGGCAATCGGGCGGTCTGCGATGCGTACCGTATGCGTGCGCCTGGCATCACCCGTGCGCAGCCACCCTCGCTCATTCCACGCTGCCACGCACTCGCTGAGTGTGTGACCCATCGTGCGCTCCAGAAAGCTCTTCGCCACGCTGACAGGCACACTCAGCACGCCACGTGCCATGTGTGCCAGATACCCTGACGGCGGGGCCACCTCGCTGGGCTGCTGACTCTCCGGCAGGTTCGCAGCTCGTGGGCGATAGATGCGATCAGGATTCAGATTGATGTGCGTGTGCAGGTCAATCAAGGCACCCAGCGCACGGTCTGCCGTATCAGCTGCTGCTGTAATGTGGCGCCATTCACTCGCAAACATCAGCGGGTCATACGGCAGCCCCATCGCCTCGCACAGCATCTGCCATGCCAGAGCCAACGCTGCACCGCTCTCCGATAGGCGAGGGCCAATGCTACCAGGCGCAGCCGTTGCAGTGTAGTGCTGCAGGTGTTTCTCGTATCGGTTGCACCAGTTGGCTCGGTCATCAGGCGTCAGGCTCAGCAGGTATTCCACGACGCCCTTGCCAATGTGCCCATAATGCGCCTGCACTGTCGCGGTCAGGCGTCTGGCCAGCTCGGCACTCTCCTGGCTGGGGTCACCCAGAGGGCTGCCCCACAGCGTGATACAACGGGCACCCAATCCACCATGCTGCCCGATGTCTTTGAGCGGGGCCTCACCAGTCGACACGATTGCCGTGCGAAACTGCGCAATCTCTCGCATACCCTCATCAGAATGGCCTCTGGCTCGGCCCTCGTTGCTCACGATGCCATAGACCGCTGAGGCCGCAATCTCAGGGTTCTTGAGGCGCTTTGTGTCGTCTAACAGCAGCGGCAGACCATTCAACGGCGCGGCGATGCGCTCGATGCCTACGGCGGTGGCGTCCCATGTACGCATGTACTTGGGCCCACCCCAGACAGACGCAGCCACGCGCATGGCCGTCGTCTTGCCTCGACTGGTCGTGCCGCAGATGTCCACAGCGAACATTGACACGTGTGGCAATAGGTCGGTCAGCAGCGGCACAATCGACGCTGCTACTGCTACTCGAAGCGTCAAAAAGCGTCGCACCGATGGCCAGACGTGCGCTACCCACTCAGACCACTCGCCTCGCTCTCCGATAGACTCAGCGATGATGCCCACAGCGCCGGCCTTGCCATGTAGCTTGAGGCGCGGGCAGTTTAACCCGTGCTGGTGGTAGCCTCGCAGGAACGCACCATCATGCCAGCCCATCGTGCTCACCGTGCTGGTCACCGGGATACGTGCCTCATCAAGCGCAGCGTCACTCGCTGCCATGTACTGCACCAGCAAGGCACCCTCGCCGCTGGTCACCGGTATGCCATACGCTGACAGGCTTGATACCTTGCGAGCCTCCATCAGCGTCTGGCGCTCCACTTCGATGGTCTCCCATCGTTCCTCGACAGGCAGCCAATAAGCCAGCGTGCAGGTCATGGTCTTGCCTTTCTGGTCCCTCGTACGTGCCACGATGGCCAATGGCGTGCGACACGCCACCTTGTCTTTGTCAGGGTCGCTCGCATGCGGCAGCACCACGCCACGACGGTCTAGCACCCAGCCATACGGGATGCTCACCGACTCTGGCGCAGGAATACCAGGGCAAGCCATGGTCAGGCCACCGTAGCCCGTGGGATCCTCTGGCTCTGCTGGCTTGGCTGGCTCTGCTGGCGCGGCAGGTTCGATTGCGTCACGACGCGGCAGGTTTGCCAGTGCCAGAGCGAACGCAGCTGCATCAGGCGCATGGTGCACCCAGAGGTCACCTACATCACCCTTGGGGCCCAGCGTGTCCACATCAAGCAACAACGGCACCGCATCAACGCCAGCCTCCACCAGCGCAGCCACCGTCATCGCACTGCCTCGCTCACCTGCTGCATCAAGGTCGTAGACCACGCGGACAGGACGCCCCAGCTTAGCCATGGCCTGCAGCTGCAGCGGGGTCGGCTTGCTGGTCTCACCCAGGCACGATGTGACTGCGTCGATGCCTGCAGCTCGGCAGGCCCATACAGCAGACTCACCGTTGACCCAATACACAGGGCCATGACCGTCCAACGATGTGAACCCATACGGCAGCGGCAACACCAGCCCGTCTAAACGCGGGGCCCAGCGCATACTTGAGGGCTGCGTCAGCACACGCACACGCTCCTGCATGATGCCATCGACAGGATAGCGCAGCTCGCCATCCGTCTCGCGTATCTGATAGGTGTCTGCGACCTCTGGTGTCAGGCGCTTGCGTGCCCACAGCTGGCCCATCGTTTCGGTGGTGCGCACCTTGCGCACCTTCGCATCAGGCAACGGAACAGGGTCTTTCTTTTTTCCTGCCTCGTATCCGTCCCTAATCGTGCGCTCGGCCTCTTTTCGATTCGCTCCCTGTGCTACCGCCAGCGTGGTCAGATTGTGCACCACTTCATCTTTACTCATCGCACAGGGCCAAAAGGCAAACCTGCCGATGTGATAGCCTGCGCGGTTTAGCTTGTCATTGCGGGCACCGTCTCGCGTTTCGTAGATAATCTGCACAGCGGCCTCATAGGCGCTGGCATAGCGTTTCTCTGCTTCGGTTTGTGCTGCCATGGTGATAACTCGGTGGTGTGGGTAGGGTGGGTCAGGATGCTACAGTAGAGGTGCCGGGTCAACGCCCCGGCATCGCAGGGCCTGTATGGCCCCAGTGCGAGTGTAGTGCTCCCTCAGTGCTGGCTCTCCAAAATAGGGTTTTGAGGGCCTGCCACATAGTAGCAGGATAACGCACGTCAGCAGGTCACTGGCCAGACCACGACGCAGGCGGCTCATGTCTCGCGTGATTGCCGCATACGCTCTACACAGGGCCTGCACATACTCGCGGTCTTCGTTCGCTATGCCCTGCAGCCGGTATGACTGCGACTGCACCCAGCGCACCGTGCTGCCCAAACGGCGCAAGGTGCCGATCTGCGCCACCGTCGCAGGCTCCGAACGCCACAAGCCACGCTCACCAGTGTCTGACACGAGCTGCTGAATACGATACGCCAGCGCACACTGGCTGACGTATGACACCGAATCGCTGGCCAGCCAGATGCGCTTCTTTTCTTTCGCCGGCAGGTCTGCCCACTCAATCGGCAGGCCTGTCAGCGGGTCAATGCACAGGCCTGGTGGCTCGGCTGGCTTAGCTTTCGGCTGCGCTTCGATGGCCTCTGCGACCTCGACAGGGCTCTGGATTTGATGCGTCAGCGTCACCTGCCAAGGGTCGTACACCAGCGCATACGACTTGCCTGCTGTGGCACGCAAAACTCGCCCGATTTCCTGCGCATATTCCACGCGGGAGCCACGAGCATGGCGAATGGCCAGACGGCGCAGAAAGGGCATATCTACGCCCTCGCTCAGCATGTGACAGTGTACCACGGCATCAAGTGTGCCAGATTGCAGGTCAGCAAGCGCTGTGGCGTGGGTTTTACGGTTGCGGCTGTGAATCGGCGCAACACGCAAACCCTCATCACAGCACCGCAGGGCAAATGCCTCGCAGTCTGCGATATCGGCTGCACTCACCACGCAGGGCCCCTCGCTCTCGGTGGCGCGCATCCAACGCATTACCAGCTCATCAAGGTCTGCATAGCCCTTGCCAGTCGCGTATTGCACGCGGAATGGCACCAGGGCGCTGTCTGTGATGGCGTCCTCGATGCCATAGCGCAGCAGCTCATGCTGCCAGAGCGTCAGGCCACCATCAGCCCTGTATGGCGTGGCTGTCATGCCAATGCGTCTGGCCGGCGTAGCAGCAGAGAGGAACGCATCAACGCTCGTACGCTCGCACTTGTGCGCCTCATCGGCAATCCACAGCAGACCGGAGCCGAGTGTCGATGCGGTCGCATAGACCGAGAGTGACGGCAGACACACCACTGTGATGCGCTGCACGTCCTTGGCCCCGGTGTAGTACGCTCCTACTGGCTCGCCTGACAGACGGGCGATGAGAGGGCGCAGAGCTTCAACGAGCATCACCGAACTGGTGGAGACCACGACAGGACCCCGCCAGGCACACGCCAGCAGGCCCAACACGATGCTCTTACCAGCGCCCATGATGGCCACGATAAGCGCAGCATCAGGGCAGTCAGCAGCCGTGGCCCTGATAAGCGCATCGCGCTGCCAGTCACGTAACTTGAGGCCGCTTCGGTCAAGGGCGGCTCGAATCGCGAAGCGGTCAAACTGTGGGTAGGGTGCTGAGGTCATGCGCTCACCTGCTGGCCTTGCTGTGCTGCCCAGGCAGCGAGTGCATCGCGGTCATAGCGCCATCGGCCACCGAGCCGCACAGCTGGCGGTGGGTTAGGCAGCGCCAGCCAGCGCGTCAGCGTGCGAGTCGAGACGCCCAAGAACTGGGCGGCCTGAGGTTTTGTGAGGTACTGCGTCATGGGGTGCTCCGTGGTTAGGCCCTGCAGGCCGAGAGGATTACAGAACGATAAGGGACAAAGCGGGACAAAGCAAGCCAAAAGCTGACAAAGCGGGTCAAACATAGGGTGGTTGTGTGTAATCCTGTAATCCTGACTGATTACATATTTTCCCCCGTGTTCTCCTACACTTAGACCAAAAGTAAGCAGTAAGCAGTTTTTTGATATACCCTTTTTGAGTTCACTTCCGATTCCGAATCAAAAACCGAAGGGCCAAAAACAAAAGGGTCGTGTAGAGGGTATGCTCTCAAAAACTGCTTACTTTTGAAAACGCCTCGCAAGGCAGCGAAAACGCTGGGCTTTTCGGTGTGTGCAGGTCCGATTACACGATTACTTTTGCGGGGCCCTCTCCAAGGCCCTCCACGATAGCGCTCAATCAACGACAAGTCGCGATTTTCCAGCAATCCCTAAGGCTTACCAGACACCCACTTGTGACGGCACGGCTCATTTGACCTGTGCGGCACCCTGTAAGTGCACCCGATCGAGGGCAGTTCGCAGCGGATCGAGTGGAGCTCATGCCCGATCGAGTGGAGCTCGCAGCACAGGTGAGGGGCAGGGAGAGGGAATGCACCAGGCACGTGACCAGCGAGGGCTTCTATTGCGCCCACGGACGGCGATTGCTAGGCTGGGTCCAACTTTGTCAACATCACCAACACTCGCACCAACTCGGATTCGCCTGTGGCGATGGTCCAAAACCCTGAGAATATGCAGCGTGCTGCGCTCGAACTGGCTCGTGGCAAAAGCTACCGAGAGGTGGGCGAGCTGTTCAGGGTGTCTGATGAGTGCATCCGAAAGTGGACAAAGAACGCCAACTGGCCAACTTACAAGGCAGCAGCGAAGGCCATTGTGGACGCAGAGAGGCCAGAGCTGTCGAACATCATCACGCTGCACCCTGACCGGGTCGATACCGTGGCCCCTCGACCGGTCGCAGCGCCTGAGTCAGGCGAACTGGTGGACCACGCCATTGAGGTGCTGCGCTCTGCCCTAGAGCAGGGCGATGTGAGGGCGGCCACGTGGGTGCTAGAGCGCGTGGACCCTGAGCGGTTCGGCACGCCAAAGGACCGTCAGGTCATGGCCGAGATACGCAAGACAGCGGCGCAGACCAAGAGCGGGCCTGTGCGGGTCACGATTGCGGCGCCGAAGCGCAGAGAGCAGAGCGCATGAATGCGGCGGCAGGTCCTGAGTACATCATTGACTGGGAGCCGCATGAGGCGCAGGCAGCCTTTGTCGAGGACCAGCGGCCCATCGTGGGCTTCGTGGGTGGTCTCGGCAGCGGCAAGACGCTGGCAGGCTGGGTGCGAGCGGTGCAGATGCAGCCGTCCGATGGTCTGGGTGTCATCGTGGCACCGACCTACCGGCAGCTGCACGACGGCGTGCTGGGCACCGCGCTTGAACACTTCCGGCCCATGCTCTCAGATGTGAATCGCAGCGAGATGAGGCTTCGCCTGGTAACGGGTGCCGAGATACTCTTACGCAGCTCGACCCGCCCCGATGACTTCCGTTCAATCAACGCGGGTTGGCTGTGGCTCGATGAGGCGTGCTACCATTCGAGGTATGCGCTCACGACCATCATGGCGCGGGTGCGGTATGGGTGCGAGCGCATCTGGTGGACCTCATCGCCAGTGAAGGGGTCGGCGGCGCATGAGATATTTGTGCAGGGCCAGACGTACCCATGGCACCATGCGAAGAGCAGCGACAACCCTTACCTCTCGCAGCAGTACCTCGACCTGATGCGCAGCACGATGACCGACCGGGAAGCGCGGCGAGAGATTGACGCGGAGTGGGTGGAATCGGGCGGCGTGCTCTGGGACCAAGAGACCATCAACGGCACCCGCAGGGAGTCGGCAGGCTCTCTGACGCGGTACGTGGTGGGCGTGGACCCTGCGACGACGGCGAAGCGCCGGAGCGATAAGACAGGCATCGTGCTGGTGGGTCAGGGCAGCGACGGGCACGCCTACGTGCTACAGGACCTGTCAGGCATCTATGCACCGCACCAGTGGGCCAAGGTGGTGTGTGACCTGTGCAAGCGGTATGGTGCGCTGGCAGTGTGCGAGACCAATGCCGGCGGCGACCTAGTCGAGACCAACCTGCGCATGGTGGACCCTGCTGTGCCGTTTCGAGGTGTTCGGGCGGGCAGCTCGAAACACGAGCGAGCGGCCCCGATCTCTACGCTTTACACGAGCGGGTGGGTGCATCATGTAGGTATGCTGCGCGACCTCGAACGCCAGATGACTACATGGGAGCCGAGCGACGCAGAGAGCCCCGACCGAATGGACGCCCTTGTGTGGGCGATAACAGAGCTGCAGATATACCCGCACGCCCCTAGCCCTGACCGCATTACGTCGGGCCCTGGTGGTGCACAGCGCAAGGTGAGAATATGAGCAAGGCACGCATCAGGGACAGTCGAGGCCGGTTCGCCCAGCAGAACGTGGGCAGCCCGTGGATTTTGCCGAACAGGGAGCCCACGCCTGAGCTGTTCCCACAGATCGTGTCAGGCATCAGCGGTCAGCCGGGCGTATATGACCAGATTCTGGTGGGGCATCCGAAGGTGGCGAAGCACATGGGCGATTTCCGCACGACCTTGGGCGCGGCGTCGTACTGGTGGCAGCCGGTGGAAGATGAGACCAGCGAAGAGGCAGCGTTTCGAGAGGACCTCGAAAGCCTGACCGAGCACGCCTACCTCGACCACGAGAACGGTGTTCAGGGCTGGTCAGAGATTGCCGAGTCATGGCTGCAGCATTGGGCGCATGGCATGTACTGGGCAGAGATACGCTTTGTCGAGGAACCTACCCATGCGCGGCAGTACGCGTACCTGACGGGTCGCCAGCTGGAGATATACCCTGTGCACCCATCGACGGTGCAGCAGGTCATGCAGAGCGACAACTATCGACGCCTGACGGGCATCCGCCAGAGTGCAGCGACCGGCTTTGCTGAGATACCGGTGGACCGTCTGCTGTGGGTGCAGCGTGGTGGCGTGGTCGGTCAGTATGCCGGCGAGAGCATCCTGCGCCCGCTGGTGTTTCTTTTTGACCGGTGGAAGTCGGTCTGGCTGTCGAGTGAGCAGCAGGCGTACATGCAGGGCGGGTGCCTGGTAGTGCAGGCCGACCAAGGGGCGAACTACGGCACTGAGGCGTGGAAGAGGGCACGCGCCACGCTTGAGGGCTGGCAGAACGACCTAGCACGATACCTGCTGATGCCGCCGGGCTTTACGGCTGACTTCGTGGCCAGCTCGTCGAGCATCGACGGCGATGTCATCGACCGCATCGACTCGTACTGTGACACGGTGCTGGGTGCTCAGGTGGCGGCTCTGATTGCCTCAGCGAACGGGCATCGTGCGTTGGGAGAGGTGGCAGCGCAGCAGGACGCCACGGCAGAGAGCGAGGACCTGAGTGCGTTTCTGCGCCGCCTGGGCGACCGCCTGAGCCGTTGGGTGTCGAGGCACGTGGCGTACTTGGGCAGGCGTCCTACGCTGTGTGTGCGACCTGTAGAGCAGTCGGCGGCACCTGCCGAGAAGGTGACAGCGGCACTCGCAGCGAAGGCAGCAGAGGCCATCACGTGGACGCAGGCAGATGAGGCGTGGGCACGTCAGACGATTGGGATGCCAGAGCTGCAGACAGTCGAGGACGTGGACGGCGATGCGATGCTGGCAACGCCAGAGCTGACGGTGCCAGTGGTGCCAGTCACGACTGAGGACACGGCTGTGTCAGCCCCGATGGCCGATGAGGCGCGATACTCGCACATCGACTTCACTCCACCGCAGGGCGTTCGAGAGGCAGCGGCTCGTGGGCTAGAGGTTCGCAGGGCAGCGCCAGACAGCGAGAAGGGCGGCACAGAGGTGGGCGTGGCCAGAGCGCGCGACCTGTCGAACGGGGTGAGCATCAGCTCTGACACAGCGCGGCGCATGAAGGCGTACTTTGACCGTCACGAGGCAGACAAGCAGGGCGAGACATGGGACCAGCAGGGCAAGGGCTGGCAGGCGTGGCAGCTGTGGGGCGGCGATGCGGGGCAGGCTTGGGCCAACAAGCTGGTGCGTCAGATGAACGCAGCAGACGATGAGGCGAAGATGGCCGACGTATCGAGTCAGGGCCTGACGCCACCGGTGGCGGTGCAGCAGTCGGCGGCAGACGGTCTGTATGCTCGCGGCAGGTCGATGGCCGAGATGCGAGGGCTGCAGAACAGGACAGACCTACAGCTGGCCAAGAAGCTGGCGGCAGGTCAGGGCCTGACGCAGGGTGAGCTGCGGTATATCGAGAGCGCCCTGCGCTTCATCGGAGACCCCACGACGCGGCCTGACTATGCCTTGCATGGGCCGACGTATCAGGAATGGCATGGGCTAGGTGGTCAGGCGATGGCCACGTGGCTGGGCTCGGCTCTGGCTGACGTGGACGGCGTGGCCCCTGTGGAGTCGCCAGACCCTGCGTTGGCAGGCTTACCGGTGGGTGACCTGTGGCAATGATGCTGCCCAATCGAGCGCCATCGAAGAAGCCAGC
>Ga0129333_10003589_pt1 | contig 14535 bp, 15 predicted proteins | sample CPB6_08_DNA_FD_94474 | JGI IMG/M metagenome (GOLD analysis project Ga0129333, IMG submission 94474) | Freshwater to marine salinity gradient microbial communities from Chesapeake Bay, USA - CPBay_Sum_0.6_0.8_DNA | ecosystem: Environmental > Aquatic > Marine > Coastal | place: USA: Chesapeake...
CGGCGCACCCCGGGCGCGGCCAGCGAGAAGGCCGGGGACACGACGATTAACTGGGACACCAGCCGCGAGACCGTGGCCCGGGTAGTGAAGTCGCTGCGGCTCCTGCGGCTGGGGGTGGCTCAGTGACCATGGTGGCGGGGCGGCTTGACCAGCGGGTCACGCTCTGGGAGCGGCAGGAGCTGGGCGGCGACGGGTTCGTCCGCCCGGTCTACGTCCGCACCGGCACCTATTGGGCCCGGGTGGACGCCACCGTGGACCGCGAGCGGACCGCGCAGGCGCCGCAGTCGGCGGTGGACTACACGACCGACGCCCGCATGACGGTGGCGGACTACGTCGCGATCCCCCGCCACGGCTGCGTGACGGTGGAGGGGGACACCACGCTGTATTGGATCCGCGGCGTCCAGACGCGCCGCCAGCTCCGCGAGCAGCGGGTGGACTTGCAGGGGCTGCACCCGGAGGAGCATGTGGAGTTCCAGGACTACGACCCGGTGGTCGTGACCGATGGCGTACACCTTCTGACCTAAACTGAGCGGACCATGGCCACCTACAACAAGTTTCAGAGCTTTGTCGAGGCGCTCGCCGAGAAGCAGCACAACCTTGCAACCGACACCCTGAAGGTCTACCTGAGTAACACCGCACCGAACGCCGCGACGATGACCGTCAAGGCGGATCTGGCCGAGATCAGCGCGGGAAACGGGTACACGGCGGGCGGCAACACGGCGACCCAGAGCAGTTCGGCGCAGACGGCGGGCGTGTACAAGCTTGTGCTGGCCGATCCCGCGACCTGGACGGCGAGCGGCGGCAGCATCGGGCCCTTCCGCTACGCCGTCCTGTACAACGACACCGCGAGCGGCGACCCGCTCATCGCGTGGTGGGACTACGGGACCAGCATCACGCTGGGCGCGGGCGACACCTTCGCGGTGGACTTCGATCCGTCCACGGGCGTCCTGACCATCCAGTAAGGGCCACACCATGCCTCTCCTCGCAGACCGCGTCAAGGAATCCACGACGACGGCGGGCACCAGCAATCTAACGCTGGCCGGTGCGCCGCCGGGGTTCCGGACATTTAGCGGCGCCTTCGGGAATGCTGCGTCGGTGTACTACGTCATCGCGGGCGCCACCGAGTGGGAGATCGGGATCGGCACCACGGGTGCCGGGACGCTGTCACGCGATACGATTCTGGCCAGCTCGGCGGGCGGCGCCAAGGTCAACCTGAGCGCGGGGACCAAGGACGTCTTCTGTTCCTACGTGGCCGACCGCGCCGTCACGACCAGTGACGCGGCCACGCTGACGAACAAGACCATCGACGACTACACCAACAACGTCGGCGCCAACTCGACGCACTTCCGCATCAAGGCGTCGGGCACGCTGGCGAAGGGCACGGTGGTCAAGGCGGTGGGCTTCACGCCGGGCGAGCAGGCCATCGAGGTGGCGGCGACGAGCAGCGCCAGTGATGTGGCGCTCGGCATCTCGGAGCAAGCCCTGACCACGGGGCAGTTCGGCATGGCGGTGGTCATCGGTGAGCTGTTCGATGTGAACACGAACGGGCTGGCGGTGGGCGCCACGCTATACAGCAACAACGCGGGGAGCTACACCACGACCAAGCCGTCCAGCGGGTTCTACCAGAGCCTCGGCTGGGTGGTGCGGGCGAACCTGAACAACGGCGTCATCGCGGTCAACGTGGTCGCGCCGCTGTACGTCGAGACCAGCACGAACACGGCGAACACGGCGGTCCTGCGCGACGGCTCGGGCAACTTCGCGGCGGGCACGATCACGCAGACCACGGGGCTGTTCGGCAACGGCACCGTGGGCGCGCCCGCGCTGGCCGCGAGCGCCGACACGAACACGGGGATCTACTTCCCGGCGGCGGATACGATTGGGTTCGTGGAGGGCGGAGTCGAGTCGATGCGCCTAAACGACTCGGGCAACCTTGGCCTTGGGGTGACGCCGAGTAATTGGGCGAGCATCTACCGTGCGATGCAAGTCGGGCAGGCCGGAACGCTGTTCGGCATGACAAACGATCAGGATCGTGTCGGGCTGACATCCAACGCCTATTTCGACACCACCGACAGCCGCTGGGAGTATATCGGCACCGGCACGGCGATGCGCTACGAGCAGGACGGCGGGGCGCACAGTTGGCACACCGCAGCATCGGGCACAGCAAACGCAGCCATCTCGTTCACGCAGGCGCTGACGCTGGACGCGAGCGGGAATCTGCTGCTGGGCGTTACGGCTACGGATACCGCTGGCGTGAGCATGGCAAACAACCTGAACTATTCCATCAAAGAATCGTCAGGGTCTCTTGCCAATCTGTTCCGGCAGGCGAGCAGCGCAGCAACCATTCTGGCGAACGGCTACAGGCAGAGTGTCAACGCCAACGCCTTCGCCAGCAGCATCGGCAGTAGCTGGGCAAAAACCGCAATTGCGCTGGACAACGGCGAGATCAAGTTTTTCACAGACACAGCCGCCACGACGAGTATCGGGACCGATGTCACGCCCACCCTGCGGGCGCGGATTACAAGCGGGGGGAACTTCGGCATCAACTCCCCGGCAACAAACGCTCGGCTTGAAGTACTGGCTGATAGCGGCGAAGTGTTCCGTGCGGACGCAACGGGTGGTGCGCTTCGCATTGTTGCCAATCAAACCGACGTAATACTTGGCGGAAATATCGCGCTCGGCGTGTCCACGTCCTTTGGCGGCGGTTCCCGTGTTGTCGCTATTCGTGAAGCCGCTACGGTGCCCACCACCAACCCTGTCGGCAACGGCATCCTGTACGTCGAAGCGGGTGCGCTCAAGTACCGTGGTACCAGCGGCACCGTCACCACCATCGCCAACGCCTGAGGAAACAGCATGGCTCTCATTACCATCTCCACCGCCGCAATCAACTACACCGCCGGGACCACGGACTGCCAGCTTTCCGTGGCCGTGGACGTGCCCACCGTCGGCCAGACATACGTCGGGCGCACGGTCTCGCTGTCGAGCGCCGACCTCGGCCCGGACTGGACCGACGACCAGCTCTGCGCCGCCGTCGCCGCGAAGCTCGGCGTGCCGGTCGAGGACGTGGCCGTGGCGCCGGGGCCGGTGCCGCCGCCTGAGCCGGTCGTGGACGATCAGGGTGAGGGGGCGGAGTCGTGAGCGCCGCGCCCAAGACCATCACGCTCGTCCTCGGGCTCGATGACGTGAACGCGATTCTCAACGTGCTCGGCGAGCTACCCAGCAAGACGGGCGCGTGGCCGCTCATCCAGCGCATCCGCGAGCAGGCGGAGCCGCAGGCGCAGGGCCCGGCCCCGGTGCCCGACATCCAGCCCGCCGCGTAACCCATGCTCGGCTTCCACCCGCTTTCGTCGGCGCCGCTCTCGTCGCTCGGGCTGGCCATGGTCGTGGCCGCCGACGTCGGCAGCTACGCCGTCGCGGGGCAGGAGGCAACGTGGGATCGCGGGATCGCGCATGACGCGGGCGCGTACACGGTCACGGGTCAGGACGCGGAGCTCGACCCGTCGCTGTTCTTCCGCTGTCAGACGGGTGACTACTACGTCACGGGCGGCGCGGCCACCTTCCGGCTGACGCAGGCGAGCGAGGCGGGCGCGTACGCGACTGCGGGGCAGGATGCGGGGCTCGTCTACGGGCGCGTGTTGGCGGCGGACGCGGGGCCGTATGATGTCACGGGGCAGGGCGTCATCTTCCACATCGGGGTGGCGCTGGTCGGCAACGTGGGCAGCTACACGGTCACGGGGCAGGATGCCGCCGCCCAGTATGTGCTGCGCGGCGATGCGGCGGTGTTTGTCAGCCCGTCCACCGACGGGCCGATGTCGTCGCTCCCCATGTCGTCGCTGGGGGCCACGCATCCGGACGGGCTCGCGGGCTACGTGCTGGGCGGCTACCATGCGCGGCTTGCGCTGTCACGCCTGAGCGGCGCGGGCGCCTACGTGCTGACAGGCTTCCCGACGCGGTTCATCCGGGGCCCGGTCATCCGGGCGCGTGGGCGCGACCTGTCGGCGGCGCTCGTCCTCCAGCGTGACCTGTCGGCGGGCTTCATCTTTGTGCGGGATTCTTCCGAGGGCTTGCCATGACGACGGCCACCAAGACGATCAACCCGTACAACGCCTATCTGGCGCGGGTCGAGGTGACGCGGTACACCACCGCCACGAACCGCTACGCCGCCTGGACGGGTGCCACCGGCTCGGTGACTTTCGCCGAGGACGACGAGGGCGCCGTGCCAATCGCGGGGCTGGCCAACTTCGCAATGACCGAGTCCGGCGTGCCGGGCACCTACTACGCCCAGATCCCGACCGCCTCGGCCAACCTGCTGATCCCCTACGACGGCCAGACGGTCTACCAGATCGTCACCATGGGCGCGAACAGCGACCTGACGGTGGTGACGCCGCTCCTGGTCGAGATCCCCCGGTACAGCACCTGATGCCGGTCAAGGTCACCGACAAGACCCAGCGGGCCCGGGACGCCATGGAGCAGGCCGTCCGGGCCGGGCTGGACGCGGCGGCGACCGAGCTGCGGGATGCCGTCAAGAAGCGGCACAAGTCGATCAACTACTACCGGGGCGGCGCCTTCCGGTCCACGGTGCAGATCGAACAGTCGATCACCAAGACCATGCCCGAAAGGGGCCCGACGTACTGGTCGGTCAAGGTGGGGACCAAACACATGATCGCCCTGTACTGGGAGCTGGGCCACCGGAACCGTTTCCTGCGGCGCCGGGTACGGGTGCAGATCTGGAAGCCTACGCTGGTCGAGAAGAAGCAGTACCTGAACGCCCTGTTTGGGCGCGTGGTGCTGCGGATCATGCAACACTCCATGGGCCGCGCCTAGGATTCCGATGCCCAAGCCGCAGTGGGTCACCAAGCACAGCCTGTCCACCGCCGGGACGACCTCCACGGTCCAGCTCTACGCCCGCCTTCGGCGGCTGCTGCTGGACTACGTCGGCCCGGACGAGGACGACCGGCTGGCCGATTACCTGGACGGTGAGCGGGTCTACATCTGGGCGCCCCCCGAGCCCGCCAGCTACCCCTACCTCACCCTGCGGCTGATGCGGACCGGGACCCCGGGGTTCAACGGCTACCGGGAGGACGCCGAGCTGGAGGTCCAGTGCATCGGGCGCCCCGAGTCCCAGCTCCCGCTGGTCGAGTCGGCCATGGATCTGGTGGATCAATGCCTGACCGGGCTGACCGATGCCGCCGCGGGGCTGGTGGTCGGGCGGCAACGGACCCGTCAGACGGTGCCGCGGTTCACCGAGCCCGCCGACGATGCCGTGGTGGCCGTGCAGGCCACCTACACGCTGTTCCTGTGGCCCCAGATGCTGACAAGCCGCGCCGAGTAACGGCACCCGACCCGGACCCTATTTTACCCCATCCCCTGCCCCTACGAGGATCTGAGCCATGACCGCGCCACTGACCGGCTACACCAGCTCCCTGCCCACCGATGTCCTGCTGGACTCGGGCGTCCTGTACGTCGGCGCCTCGGCGTTCGGCGCCTTCGCCGGGGGGCTCAAGTTCGACCCGGGCATCGAGTACCGCGCCATCGAGTTTGACGGCAAGCGGTCCCCGGTCGCCGCGCTGGACCGGAAGTCGGCGGTGATGCCGGTCATCTCGGGCACCTGTATCCAGCTCTCCACCGGCAACGTCGGCCAGATCGAGGCGGGCGCCACGGTCGTGGCGAGCGGCGCGTGGACCGGCTCGACCAGCTACCAGGGCAAGCGGGCCGGGTCGCTGCTGGCGTCGGGCGACTACCTGACCAACGTGCGGTGCATCTGGCTCCGCGGCGGCGGCGGGATGGTGCAGGTGCGGTTCCCCGTGGCGCTCTGCACCAAGTACGACATCACCAGCCAGGACAACGCCGAGATCGCCATCGCCATCGAGATCCAGGCGCGGCTGGACATGACGGTCTCGGGCGCCAACGTGGGCGATATGCCGTACCGCATCGAGTACATCGCCGCGATCTGATGCCTGCCCCGATCAATCTGGACGCCCTGCTGGCCGACGACCGGCTGCCGCGGGTGGTGCTGTTCGGGCGCGAGCTGACCGTGCGCCCGATCACCGGGGCGCAGGCCCACGCCCTGGCGTCGGCGCAAGACGATGCGACCGGGACGGCCATGCTCGGGGCGCTGCTCCGGGTGGTGGAGAAGGCGGTCCCGGGGCTGACCGCGGACGAGGTGGACCTGCTCTCCATCGAACAACTCGGCGCCATCGTGGCGCTCACCCGGGGCGGGGTGGCCGAGGTCGAGGAACAGCTCGCCAAGGCCAAGGACGGGCCCGCGGCGGGAAACTAGAAGGCGGCACGGCGGGCGGGGTGGCCGTGCCGTGGACGGCGGCGCAGTATGTGGCGCGGGTGCTGGTGGTCGTCGCCCGCCACACCGGGCGAGCGGTGGCCGAGGTGGCGGGCGAGTCCTTCGCCCTGACGCTGTGGACCTGGGGGGAGCTGATGGCGATGGAGCGGGAAGCAGCGGTCGAGCGGATGGGGGAGCGGACCGATCTGGCCGGGCTCGTCGCCGTGGCGTTCCATGAGCCGCAGAAACTGCAAGCCGCGGAGCTGCGCTACATGAAGGCGGCGGGCACCCTGACGCGGGCGCTGGATGCCCAGCGCGCCCGGCTGACGGCGCTGGCGGCGCAGTACGCCAAGGCCGTCCCGGTGGAGGCGTAGCGTGGAAGTCGGCGCGCTCTCCCTGACCCTGCGGGCCATCGGGGCCGATGCCGTGGGCCGCGCCATGGCGGCGGTCCGACGCGAGCTGAAGGCGACGGCGGATGCGGCGAAAGCCACGGACGGCCAGATGGACGCCCTGAAAAGCCAGCTCACCGGCATGGCGGCGACCATCGGCGCGGCCTTTGGCGCCCAGCAGCTCGTTAGCATGGCCGACAGCTACGCGACCCTGACGGCCCGGCTCAAGATTGCCACCGGGTCCGCCGAGGAGCTGGCCCGGGTGCAGGGCGCCCTGTTCCAGATCGCCCAGGACCAGCGGGTGCCGCTGGAGGCGGTGACCGACCTGTACGGGCGCATGGCCCTGTCGGCGGATGCGCTGGGGCTGCGGCAGGCCGACCTCCTGCGGCTCACCACGACGATCTCGCAAGCCTTGGTCGTGTCGGGAACGTCGGCGCAGGCGGCCAGCGGCGCGCTCATGCAGCTCGGGCAGGCGCTGGGCGGCGGGATCGTGCGGGCCGAGGAGTTCAACTCCATCATGGAAGGGACGCCCCGGCTGGCTCGGGCGGCTGCCGAGGGGATGGGGCTGACGGTGTCGCAACTCCGCACCATGGTGGCGGAAGGGAAGGTCTCCAGCGCCGCGTTCGCGCAGGCCATTCTGGAGAACCAGAAGGTGGCCGAGGAGTTCGCCCAGGTGCCGCGGACCATCGGCGGGGCGTTGACGCAGTTCCGCAACGACATCCTCCAGATGGTCGGGCGCATCAATGAAAGCACCGAGGCCACGCAGAAGTTCACGCAGGCGCTGGACATCGTGCGGCAGAACCTGCCGCAGATCATTGGCCTGGTGGCCGGGCTGGCGTCCACCTGGCTGGCGTACAATGCCGCGATCCGCACCGCCATCATTCTGAATGGCGTCATGACCGCTGCCCAGACCATCACCGCGTTCCTCTCGCTGGCACGGGCCGTGCGCTCGGTGGCGGATGGCATGGCGCTGATTTCGCTGGTGGGGGGGGGTGTCATCAAGGCGGTGGCAGCGGTGGCCGCCATCACGGTGGGCGTGCTGGCCTACAAAAAGGCGGTGCAGGAGATCGAAGGGCTGACCGCTGGGGCCATGGCCGGGGCGCCAGGAGTCGGCGCGGCGCCGGTCGTGCCGCCGCTGCCCAAGATTCCGCCCATCGTCCCCAAGACGACCACGGGCAAGACGGTCCGGGAGGAACAGCTCTCGGCGTTTGAGGAGTACTTCCGCCAGCAAGGGCTGGGCCGAAAGCCGCTGCCCCAGATCGAGCCGCAATCGTTCATGGCGGTGGTGGACCCCGCCAAGCTCCGGGCGACGGCTCGGGAGGTTGGGGCGCTCGTCGATACGACATTCTCCGAGGAAGTGCTATCGGTCGCCAACGGGTTGGGCGAGCAGCTCCGCAATGTGCTAGCCAACGGCATCGCGTCAGCCTTTGAGACTCTGGTGACCCGCGGCGCCACCATCGGGGACGCCTTCGGCGCGCTGGGCGCCACCCTGCTGCGCGGCCTCGGCGACATGCTGGTCACCTTCGGCACCTCGCTGCTCCCGGTCGCCAAGCTATTCGGGGCCGTGGTGACCTCGCTCAAGTCACTCAACCCGGTCGCCATGACGGCGGCGGCGGTCGGCTTGATTGCCGTGGGCGGCATGATGCGCGGCGCCGCGGGTCGGGCGTTCGGCGGGGTCGGCGGCGGATCGGCGCCGGTCATCGCGGGCGGCGGGCTGGGCGGCGCGGGCGGCCCCATGACCCTGCCGTGGCTCACCTTCGGCCCCACGGCGGCGGCGGCGGGACCGGACCTGAACCCCCGGTCCAACATGACGTTCAACATCATCGGCACGAACGACCCCAGCGCACAGCGGCAGCTCCAGGAGATGCTCCGCAACGCGGACCGCCGCGGCGGCACCACCACGGTTTGAGCCATGGCTTCCATCACCTTCAACGACGGCACCAGCGCCACGCTGGACAACGGCACCACCGGGGTGGCAGGCGCCGCGGGGTCTCGGTTCGCCAACTGGACGCCCTTCACGCGGCGCGTGGGCGACACCGGGGTGGCGCTGGCGACCGGCGCCCGGTCGATGTTCACGTTCCGCGTAGACTACGGCGCCACCTTTGAGATGCGGGATATCCCGGCGACGGCACAGGCCACGGCGCTGCGGCTGATCCGGCATCTGCAAGGCGGCGGCACCTGTAGCGTGGCGACTGCCGACAACAGCAGCCGCACCTACACTACCTGCGGGCTGGACCCGCAGGGCGATGTCACGCTGGCGTTCCAGGACCCGACCTTCCTGACCTACACGCTCACCCTGTCGCTCATCAACCTGGCGAGCCCCGGGGCGGATATGTTGTGCGACTATGCCTAACTACACGCTGGAGTACCAGCTCCGCATCCGCAACGCCAGCACGGTCAGCAACCCCAACGGCACCGCGGATGCCCTGACGATCACCAGCGTGGCGGGCGGCACGAACCCCTACATCGCTGCGGCGCCAAACGGGGACGGGCAGGAGATCGACCCGGTGACGGGGCAGACCCGGACCGGGTCGTATGTCGTCGAGGTGGTCGATGTGGCGACCAGCACGGACTCCACCGGCACCGTGCGCGTGGTGACGAGCCAACTGGAGGATGCGGGGTTCCTTCAGCAGCTTCTGGGGCGCCGCGCCTACGTCGAGATCCGGCGCGACGGCGGGGCATGGAGCAGCTTAATCGCGGGCTATGTGCTGGCCGTGCGGCTGATCTCGCCGGTCCGCTACGCCATCACCATCGGCGACACGCGGCGGGTGGAACAGACCCAGCCGATCTTCCGGGGCGCGGCGCTCGGGACCTTTGCGACCCGCGGCACGTTCATCGGTGGCCCGGTCACCGCCGACTTCGGCCCCAGCAAGGCGCGGGGGGGCTGGCGGTTCCGGCTGGACCAAGTCGGCGCCAGCAATGACTGGACGGCCACGTTCCTCGAGGGATACGCGCCGACAATCGGGGCGCCGTTGACCCGCGATCTGTCCAAGCTGCTGGACTTGGAGCAGTTTAACCGCATCATCAGCGGGTACGCTCGGCCTAACCCATTCTTCAACAGCGGCGCCAGCGCATCCGACTGGGCGTTCGGCACGCTGGATGAAGCGGGCGCCATCAGCGATGGCGTGGTGGCGTACATCGGCAGCAGCAGCACCAATGCAACGGCGACGGGTGCGCTGCTGGTGGATAGTTCCGAAACCCATCTGGACAATCCGCTGGAGTTCGGGCGCCTGTCGTTGTATTGGCCCGCCTGTCCCTATGCCAGCGGATCGACGATCTACCTGTCTCTGACCACCGCGGACGTTCGGGACGAGTGCCCGCTGTACCTGGACGAACACCCGGTGGACATCGTCACCGCCATCTGGACGGCGGCGCGCATCCAGTACGACCCCGCGGGCGCATGGATCGCCACGGCTCGGGCCGCCATCGGCGCCAACGTGCGGCTGGCGCTGCGGTTCACGCAGGTGCCGAAGATCGCCGAGTTCATTGAGGAGGCAATTTGCGGTCCCTTCGGGCTGGCCGTGCGGACCAATGGCAGCGGTGACCAAGAGCTGGTGGTGACGCGGGTGGGCACCACGGCAACCCCGAGCCTAACCATCGCGGCGGCGGATCTGGTCTCCGCGGACCCGGTCGTTTTCGACCTGGACGAGCGCACCGCCATCAACAGCATTACGCTGACCCAGACGGTGTTCGGGGTGGCGCCGACCAATTTCGGGCGCCAAGGCGGGCAGCCAGCGGACGGCATCGTCGCCGCGGAAATCAGCCAGACGGCGCGGTATGTGGACGCTGCGCTAACCACCTTTGCGGGACGCGACATTACGTTCCGCGTGCCCGGCATGATCCACACCGCGGCGGATTTCACGCCCAACCCTACGGACACCCTGAACGCCATCGGGCGGAACATCTTGCCCCGGTTCGGACGCGGGAGTCCGGTGGCCGAGGTGCAGGTGCTGGCCACGGCGGCCAGCGCGGCGGTGCAGGTGGGGGACGAGGTGTTTGTCGGGGCGCCGCACTACCCCAACCGCAACTACCGCATCGGCGAGTCCACGGTCGGCGCCCGGATCATGCAGGTGGTGCGGCGCACCGAGACCCCGATTGGCCCGCACCTGCGGCTCATCGACTCGGGGATCAACGCCCAGCCGGTCAGCCCAGCCGCCACCATCACCATCGCGGCCAGCACGGCCAACCCCTACGCCATCGCCCGGTTCACGATCACGAACGCCGCGACGATCAACAGCGGCGGGGTGCTGGGGGTGGAGGTGGAGTGGGGCACGGGCGCGACCCCGACCAGCAACGGCATCGTCAACCGCTACCTGCCGGGCGCTGTCCCGACCGGCGCCGTGGATCTGCCTGCCGTCACCGGCTCCGGGGTACAGGTGCAGGTTCGGGCTCGGACCACCCAGACCGGGCGGCGCCCCTCGGCGTGGACCGCATGGCAGTCGGTCACGCTCACGGCGATCCCGACGCCCGGCGCCATCACGGTGGGGACGACCACGGCCACCAGCGTGGCGATCTCCTGGACGAACACCAGCACGGTCTTCCCGCTGTTCGTCTACGCCTACCTGGGCGGGTCGGCCCCCGCCAACTGGGCGCCATTCCTGGTGACCACGCTGCCGCCCGGCTCCACCAGCACGGTCATCCGCACGCTGGAGGCGGGCACCTACCAGCTCGCGCTGGCGTACAGCACCCCCACGGGGCCGGGCCCGGTACGGACGGCCAGCGTGACGACCAGCGGCGCGGGCACGACGGCGACCCGCCCGGCGGGGCTGGCGATCATTCCGCTCCTGGACGATGCCACGCTGCCGCAGGGGATCGCGCTGGGGCTCTACCCGTCCGACCAGACGCTGGACTTCGTGATTGAGCGCAGCACGACCAGCGGCTCGGGGTTCGCCGAGCTGGCGCGGGTGCCGGGTTCGTCGGCCACCTATGTGGACCGACTTCCGCGCGACGGCACCACATATTACTACCGCGCGAAGCACGCGCTGGGTGGTTTCGTCACCAGCGCGGCGACGGGCGAGGTGTCGGACATTGCGCGCGGCGTGCCTGCGGAGGTGCTTTTGCCCGCGTCGGTGGGCGTCATTGTGCGCGTGGAAACGACCGAGACCAGCATCCACGGCACCGTCACCTTGCTCATCACCGACCCGCAGGGGCGGTTGACGCAGGTGCGCTTTCGTAACCGCACCAACGGTGGCGCTTGGTCGGTGTGGGTAGTGGACACCAGCCCGCCGTACCAGCTCATCGGCATCCTGCCCTCTAGCGGGTTCCTTGACATTGAATACGAGGTGAGCGCGTTTGATGTGGACGGCATCGAGCGCGTGGTGGCGGGCGGCATTGAAAGCTTTGACGCGGGCACGGCGGCAGACATGGCGTCGGTCGTTGGCACGTTTGGCATTAATGGCAATTTCATCCTCGCCGTCAGCGCCGACACCGACACCGCGTCCATTCGGGTGGCCACCAGCACAATCAGCCAGCCCAACCTGGCGACCACGCAAGGGCAGACCGCGATCAACGCGCGCAACTATTCCAACACCTTCGCGGGCCCGTACGAAATCGGCGCGATTTTCTACGTTTCGTGTTTGGCATACACCGCGATCAACGGCGGCGGCACCGAGTCTGGACTATTCGAGTACCAGTTCCAGCGCGGTGCGTCGGGGATCATCTGTTTGGCCACGCAGTCGGCCAGCAGCCCCACGCAGGTGACCAGCACAGTGACGGCCACCGATCCCACGGGCGCGGCGATTTCGGGCGCACAGGTGCAGCTCGTCGGATTGAATGGACCGTCAACGGGCGCGGCCACGCTGGCGAGCGGCGCGGCGGCGACCGTGTGGGTGAGCGCGCCTGCAAGCTGGGTGTGGAATCGCGGCACGCCGCTTTCTGGCGACAGTTTCGCGACATTCAAGGCGCGTCGGTCGGCCACGCTGACCAACGAAACAGACGACGATACGTTCACCATTGTCGAGCAGGGGCGCGACACCAAGCCCGTGATTTCGCGCGCGCGCGAGCTGTCCACCAGCACCGCGACGGTCGCCAAGGTGCGCGTGGCCGTCAATGTGCCCGACCCGTACACCGCGAGCACGGCGACCATCCGCTACAGCACGCAGGGCCTGACCGGCGTCAGCCCCGCAGACTCGTCTGGCAACACCGTCACCACCGGCACCGGCAATTTCGCCAGCCCTGAAACGGTGAACAGCTTCATTGACTTTGACGTGCCGCGCCCGGCGGTTGGTCAACCGGCGGGCATGATTACCTTCACCGCGACGGCGACCGGCTACGCGGCAGACACGGACCCGGTGGCAATTGCGCCCGTGGCGACCACGCAGTCGCTGCTGGCGCGCGCGCGGGTGACCAGCACGACCGCAACGCAGGTGGTCGTTCGCGTGGCGGTGGCGAGCCCTGTGGCGCTGTCGCCCAACACGGCCACCATCGCGTACAGCGAAACGGGCGTGAGCGGCACCAGCCCGGCGTCTGGGCAGACGGTAATGCCCGAAACGTCCAACAGCATCAGCGAGGCCGCCGGTAGCTTCGTGGATTTCACGATTACGCGCCCAGCCATCGGTGCCGCGCCGGGCCGCGTGACGTTCAGCGTCACCGCCACGGATCGCGTGGCGGCTATTGACGCGGTGGATGTGGTGCCGCAGGAGCGGGTGGGGCCGAGCCTCAGAATCGTGACCACGCCCAGCACATCGAGCTTTTCGCTGGTCATCACATGGGACGGCACCATCGCCTACGACCTGGACGGCGTGTCGCAATCGGTCAGCGGCTGGACGTCACCTCGCACCGAGACCATCACGCGCAACGACTACAGCGAGGCCAGCAAGGTGGCCGCGTTCAGCGTCACCAAGGACAGCGTAACCACGTCCGAGTCGGTGAACATTCTAGCCAAGGATATCACGTCGGCGTCCATCACCATCGGCACGCAAAGTGCCGACGATGCCACCAACGTCTACACGTTCACCTGGACCGGGGCGGGCTTCCCGACTGGCACCACGTACGACCTCCAGTACCGCACGGTGACGACGGGGGGCGATGTTGAAGAAGGCTACCTGACCGGTCAGACCAGCCCGGTCAACGTCACCAGCGGTTACACCATCGGCGTCAACCCCACGTACCAGATGACGGTGACCGCGCTCAACAGCAACACGGTATTGATGACGCGCAGCCGGTCAGGCACCTTCCTGACATGACACTGCATCTCCTTGCCATCCCGCACACGGTCACCAGCCGTGCCTTCAGCCACTGCGCCTTCACCCAGAAGGTGCGGCGGCTCTCGCCCATGCTATTCGCGCACGGCTTCCGGGTGACGCACTACGGGGTGGCCGGGGCCGAGTCCGGGGCCACCGAGGATGTGGAGCTGATGGATCAGGACGAACACCAGGCGCTCTTGGGCCACCCCTACCATGCCACCGGGCGCGGGTACTACGGGGACGACGCCACGGACGGCAATGCGGTGTACCGGCAGTTCAACCTGTACGCCCGCGAGGCGCTCAAGGAGCGGGTGCAGCCTGGCGACATCATCCTGCTCCCCTTCGGCCACGCCCATGCCGCGGCGATCCGCGGGCTGCCCCAGCTCAAGGCCGGGGCCAGCGCCATCGAGTCGGGGATCGGCTGCTACGACTGCCTCCTACCCTGGCGGATCTACGAGAGCTATGCGGTGCGCCACGGCACCATGGCCAAGGAGGGGCGGCATGGCGTTCAGCTGGAGTCCAACCGGCTGGAGTTCGTGGCGCCCAACTACTACGACATCGACGAGTGGCCCAAGGGCAGCGGGAAGGGGGACTACCTTGCCTTCCTTGGGCGCCTGACCGAGGGGAAGGGGGTGCGGGTGGTGCTGGAGCTGGCGCGCCGCCGCCCCGATCTCCGGTTCCGCCTGGC